>Ga0302140_10007037_pt1 | contig 14097 bp, 14 predicted proteins | sample I_Bog_E1_1_FD_202095 | JGI IMG/M metagenome (GOLD analysis project Ga0302140, IMG submission 202095) | Peat permafrost microbial communities from Stordalen Mire near Abisko, Sweden - I_Bog_E1_1 | ecosystem: Environmental > Terrestrial > Soil > Wetlands > Peat | place: Sweden: Abisko, Stordalen...
TTTCCATATTTTCTCTTTAATAATCTTGCTGTTGAGAATCTTCATAGTTTCTCATTTATCAGCCTGTCTTTGGCATTACATTGGATCTCTTGCCTATGCTGAGAATTGGCTTCAAACCAAAGGCATTATAAATATGTCATGGTCTATCCGTTACTTATATTCCTTCTATTTCATAGTGATTTCAATGAATACGGTAGGTTATGGGGACATTGTTCCTCAGAACCCTTTGGAAATCCTTTTTTGCATAATATGTGTGATTTTAGGCTGTTTGATGTTTGCTTATGGGTTGAATTGTATGGGGACCATTTTCCATTCATTCTATAAGAAGGAAAGAGAGTTAAAAGAGGAATTGTTTATAATAAACGATTTCATGAAAAGTAAGAAAATTCCACACAATTTTCAAATGAAGATCAGAAAGTACCTCCAATATGTATGGACCTCCGAAAAACAGCTCAATAATGAAAGTTCCCGAGTTTTCCAAAAACTATCAAAATCTTTACAATTGGAGTTGCTGTTTGAAGCCTATGGTGCTATCATCAAGAAAATCGAGATGATATCCTCGAATTTCTCAGCGAAAACATTAAGAGAAATCATCAGAATCATGAAGGAAGAAAATTACCCTCCAGGGGAAATCATTTTCCCCCCCAGAGACAATAAGAATCATGACATGTTTTTTATAAAAAAAGGAAATGTGGAGATTTTTGTAGAAAATGACATGAATGACGACATACAAAATCAAACCAAGGTGTTGAAACTTTTAGGGGAAAGTAGTATTTTTGGAGAAATAGCGTTTTTTTCTGATATGGCAAGGACAGCGGGTGCCCGAAGCAAAGATTATACCACATTGATACGTTTCGATCAGAATGAATTTAATAAAATAGTAGAAGATTGTGATGAAGATAAGGAGAAATTAAGCTATATTCGAGACGAAATCAAGTTCTATCATAATTATGATGATCTCATGATAAGATGCTATGGTTGCAACCAAAGGAACCATCTGGTTCATGAATGTCCGTTGATACATAGCAAAGTGTTGAAAGATATCGTTTTGGCCAAATATAACTACTCTGAAAACCAAAAGAGAAGAAGATTTGATAGGTCAATGAGGAAAAAAAAGATCTTCCATGAAAGTGATCGACCGAAAAATGTCCAAATCAGACTGCAAACTCTGGCTCAAATCAGAAAATGGGAGCATGAAGATGATGAAAATGAGAGCATTGTTGAGAACTCAGAAGTTTTTCTAAATGAGTCCTTAGAAAATTCCAGTTCGTTTAATGAAGAGATTCCGTCAAAGAAAAGCATAAGGCTATCATGCTTCTCACCTGAGCTGAGGTCGAATGTAACAATTTTCGCCTCGAATGAGAAAATAGAAGAAGTGAAAAAAGAAGAAAACACTTTAAAATTGTTTAAAAACTCAATGGAAGGTTATATATTAGGAGACTTTTTGATATTTAAGATTTTCTTTATGATTAGATATCCAAATCAATAGAAAAGATAGGGAAAGGGAAAACATGGAGGTTCTTTATAATGGCGAAACTGTGATAATTAAAACACCAGGCTTGAAACCACTGGATGAGAGGAAAAAAACAAAGGAAAACATCACAGAGGAGCCAAACTTTAATTTCGAAAGTGTAAAGCTATATAGAATGTACTTTCCGAAAAATAACGCCGATGAAATGGCCAAATTTGTCAATAAATTCAATTTTCTAAGGCTGAAGAGATTTGGAAAAGGGTATTTGTTTCTTTCAGGAAATGCGAATTCATCAATAGTTGTTCCAATTAGAAAAACTAAACTTTTGGAAAACATTTTTGATATGAAAAAAAATGAAAAGAAAAAAAATAAAGATCCAAAGGAAAAGCCAAGGTCGTTTAAAGCATTTCGAGTTCTATGCGGTTGGATTGAAAAAATCTTAAAATCTATGAAAAAAAAACCAGAACTTCACGTGAAGAATTTTGTTTAAATAATTTGTTAGCAACTTTGTTTTTATTGTAACTCAAGTATTTTGAATTTTGACGGAAATTTCATGGAAAATATAAATTAGGTAAAATAAAATCCTAATTTTAAACTATAGTTTTATATAATTTTTGGGAAAAACAGATAATAGATAAATTAATATAAATTAATAATTCATTCAAACCCAGGCATCTCCTCTTCTGCCCCCAAAATGTCCTCAAAACAAAGCGAAAGCAAGATTTTCGTTGGACAATTATCGAAAAAAATCCGCACTACTGACCTTGAAGACGCGTTTTCTAAATACGGCAAAATCAAAGAGATTGAAATCAAGACGAACCACGCATTCATCGAATTCGAAAGCTCGCATGACGCTGAAGAAGCTGTCGATGAAATGGATGGGAAAATGGTCATCGATTCCAAAATTACCGTTCAATTAAAAGGTATATTTTGTTTTGTTTTTTAATGGATTTTTTTGAAAATTTGAAAGGCACGAATAGAAAAAATTCGTCCTCTAATAAGGGACCCACTGCTGTTGATTTGTGCTTTAATTGTGGGAAGAAAGGACATTGGTATTTTTTAATTATATTTTGGATGTTTAGGAAAGATTTTAAGGGAATTTTAAAATTTGTTTTTATGAAAAGATGAAGTTTTTGATGAAAAGTTTTATTAAAGTAGTAAAAAAGATGAAAATTAAACGAAGATTTTTATGCCGAAGAAGATGCCGGCGAAATAGTTTTTTTCAAAAAGAAGAAATTATATCTTTTTAGCCCTGCGAAATTTATTTTCTTTATTTTATTTTCCAATTTTCAAATCTTTTGCTTCAAATTTATTTTATGTATAGGGCAAACGAATGTCGCGCTGGAGATTGGAAGCAATATTTTATCTTTTTTTAAAAATGATGTTTTTTATTTAGAAACCGTTGCTATAATTGCGAAAAAAGTGGACATATGCAAAAAGATTGCCCCAAATCTAAAAGTCATTTAAGATCACGAAAAAATCGAAGAAGACTTAGGTTGTTTTTTAAAGTATTTTTGTAAAAAAAATGCATTTTTTTTCATTGCTTTACAATTTTTCTTAATTTTTATTAAAAATATCAATTTCCCATAAAATTTTACTTACTCCCAAAAAAAGTAGTAGAAGTAGAAGCAGAGATAAAAGTAGAGATAAGAGTGGAGATCAAGAAAGAAGCAGGGATCGGAGCCGAGATCGTAGAAGAAGCAGAAGAAATAGAAGCAACTCCTCAAGCAGATCCAGATCAGACACCAAATCAAAGAAAAGATCCAAATCCAATAAGAAATCGATATCAAAATCCACTTCCAAGTCAAAATCCAGAAAAAGAGAAAAATCCAAATCTTCAAGATCCAGGTAAAATATGACGAAAGAATTATTTATCAGTTTGGTCTGTTTTTCTAGAAGCAAATCAAAAAATTCAAGAAGATAAAAGAAGAATTTGATTTTATTAAAATTAAAAAAAAAATGAAGAATTTTCAAGTTTGAACAAAGACGAAAAAATATGTTTTTTTTATTTTTTAAGAAGACAAGAAATTTTCTTTACATTATAAAATATATTTTTTATTTATTATCGAAAGCATCAAAACAATTTTGGAGATGTGGGATTGTTTTTAATTTTTTTTTCCAAGTTTTTCAAAAGTATTCTTAAAAAAAATTTAATAATTTAAGAAAATACCATCCTCAAAGCTTTTCAATTTTTCTTTTTTGAAATTCTTTTTTCTTCCAATGAAAAAAAAAATAATTAAAAAATTCGTTTGAAACAATAAAAAAATTCAAATGGAGGAAGAAAAAGTTAAAGAAAACGAGGAGTTAAAAGAAGAAGAGAAATTGAACGTCAACGATAAAAAATGTTCATTTCTTCTAATTTTTCTTTTTTATCATCTTTCCCACCAGTCCAGGAAGAAAACATCGACTTTTTTTTCAAGCAGCTCGAACAAATCAAATGGGAAAAGGACAAACCAAACGAGCCTCAAATTGAGATCCGTAAACTCTTAACGGCCATTTATAAAAATTTTGACCCCCCCCCCCCCCCCCCTCCTTCCACTCCCTGACAATTTTTTAGATATTTTCTAACCTTTGAGAAGAAATTGGCCTCCTCTTTAGTTCCAGAATTAAAAAAACAACATGACAAATTAGATTTCCAAGATCAACCCTACTTCCTCAAGAACACCTTTGTGGCTGATGCCTCATTTCTCACGAACTACCAGAAAATCAGCAAATTCATCAAAGACCATTCGGATCTCAAAAAATCCGAGGATTTTCTCCAAAAAAGCGACCTGTTTTCTTCACAAGTGCAACCCCAATCGAAATTCTATAAACCACATCCCTTTGAAACCAATCTGACTAATAAAAACCTTAATGACGTCCATTCGAACTCAAAGCACTTCTTTCCTTTATATAAAGATATGCAATTCACAGATTTTGGAGAAATGAATAAAGAGAAGGCAAATTCTAATAATTTCTTGATCCAACAAAATTGGCCTAATATGAATAATTTCGAAAGGAGGCCAGGCGATGGGAGGCCTGAATACACCCCAGAGAAAAACATTTACCCAGCTTCAATCATTGGAGGCAATAGAAACGAGGTCTTTACTGATTTTATAAGGACCGAACAAAAACAAAAAGAAACACAAAATGATCGGATGAAATTACATATTGAGGCTTTAGGGGGGATTGAAGACACTATATCAAGTAATTATAAATAATAAAGAGAATTTATATAAATTTTTATATTAGTTATGAACAAAACTTTTAAAAATAATGAGAATTTGAAGCTGGAACTAACAAACAATTTGAATTTAATAGAAGATAAGAGCCATGTGTTGGCTCATACTATTGATAGGGAATCTCGTTTCGAAACCATCAAAATGAAAAAAGATGATGCTTTTTTATCGAGGTCCAATTTCTTCGGAAATGATCCGTTTAACGCAGATCCGCTTTTGTTTGGAAATAACATAAACCTTGTGAATAATAATAGATCAGATTATGTAGTTAGAGATGATCTGGATGAACCTGGGGTCAATTTTAATTCGCCTTTGGAAAAATCGATGAGAAGCGCGATGAAACCGAATAATTTGGATGAGGGGTTGAGAATCTTGAAACTGTCTAAAGACTTGAGGAAAGAAAAGGAAGAAATGTTCCAAAGGAAAAAATTCCAAAAAACTTAATATTTTTCTCAAAAATTCCATTTTTTGATACAAAATAATTCTTTCCATTTTTTTTCTTTTGTTTTCATTTTTTATTTCATTTTTTTTCTTTTAATTTCATTTTATTTCATTTTTTTTCATTTTTTATTTTTTTATTTTTTTCAGTTTGCTTTCATACATTTTTTTTTTCATTTTTTTCATATTTTTTCCTAGTTTTTCATTGGGCTTTTAAATTTATTTAATTAGGTCAATTTTTTTTTAATTGATTTTTTGATTATTCCAATTTTTTATATAAAAACAATAATTTTTTCCTGTTTGCAAAAAAAAACATGCTTGTTTTTAACTGCGCCTCAATTTCCTTCAAGCCTTCCTTTGATCAAAAAAAGCAATTCCTCTTTACCGTGACAGTATCTCCAAATTTTCTTCCAGATTTTCTATTTTTATTAAAAAAAACCATAGACTTTTGATGGAACCACCATTTCAACCGAACCAGCCAGCTACGACCCTGAAACCAATGTTGCAGTTTTTAGCGAGATCCTAGAAATCAAGCCATATGTCTCCAAAAAAAACACTTTACTTATCTTAGAGCTCTTCCAGCAAGATGAGGTCCTGGTTCCCCAGAATAACACCCCTTCTCCTTCAAAAGTTTCAAATCCCACTTTGATTTCAAAGAGAGTACTTGAAGCCACCTCCCAAGCCTTAAAGGAACTAGTAAAAATTCCTATATTTATAAACTATGATAAGGTTGATAGAATATGAAACCGTTGATTATGAAGACGAGTTTAACGACGACCAAAGGAACTTCAAATATAGATGCGATTTTTAAATTAGGTGTCAAAATTGAAAAAAACTCCAATGAACTGGATACCCCCAAAGATCAAGAAAACCTGGGCATTTTGAAGCCTTTCATTGAGGAAATCAAGGAGTTTTCACAACATCAGAAAGGAGAATTCGAGATTTTGAAGGCCAATTCCATCAATACCAATTATGTGAAGAAATTAACCCCTATGGTATTAATCACGAACTATTTTTCAGACGTTTTCCTATGGAAATCACCTGTTCATACCATAGTTTTCGGGCTGGCAGTGACTTTAGGCACAATATACGTGCAATTGCTTCTGGCTTTCAGTTTGTTGCTCTTTTATATAAACACGCCTTTTTTCCTGAGACTTTTGTTGAAGATGCCACATAAGAAAAAGGAAAAACAGCTGAGTTTGTTCGAAAGAAACAAGCAGAAATTGTTGAAATTTAAGCGAAATATGACACATATACAAGAAGCTCAGAAGGATTATATAAAGAAATATGATTATGTGAAGAAATTGGTCTGGAGTGAAGACCGCACGGAGTTAATAGAGAAAATGCTCGGTCTGAGGAAATATGTACTCTTCATGATACCGATTATTCTAGGACTTACCCCAGAAATGTGTTTTCTTATGGTGTTTTGGCTGGCGCTCATAAAGAACTCAGCCTATGGGAAACCGTTATTTGATGAATTGGAGGGCAAATTCAATAAATTTAATGACCAACTTAATCAACAAATCGATTATTTCGCGAATAAATATCGACTTTTCCCAGTGCCGCCTGAAAACCAACCGTATTATAGGAAACATTCCGATAATAATTTAGTCTCACAGAAAACATTCGTTATTTATGAAAACCAAAGATGGTGGATTGGCAAAGGATGGACTGATTTAGTAGGTATTTTCTAATTTCCAATAATAACGATGCACTCTAAAATACATTTATTTTTCTAGAAAGACCCAAATATTCTGACATAGAAGGCATTTTGTGTTTGGATTTCAAGAAAGTGACTTTGCCGGAGCCAGAGGAAGATTGGATTTGGGAATCTGATGATTGGAAGGTGGAGATGAATGAAAACACGGACCCAGAGGGGTGGGAATACGCGTATGATTTCAAAAATGAGTTCCATCCCAAGAACACCAAGTTTGATTATGCCAGGAGAAAAAAATGGTTTAGAAGCTGCACGAAAACTTGCAAGAATTAATTTTATGAGAATTAGTGATTAAAGGCTGATTTAAATAGGTATGAATAATTTTAATAAGAGAAAGAAATAAAATTAAATTCAAAAAACAATTGAAAGAAAATACTATATACATCATATACATCATTTAATTTTGAAATCCTTTTGTTTTATTAATTTCTTTTTTTCAAACAAAATTATATCTAATTTGAATGGAACCTGATAAAGCCAGATTTATTTCTAAAAATGCAATTTGGTATTGGAAAGGAGGAGCTAACCCTTGGAAAAACGATTCACTTGAAAACTGGATAAAATATTCTGATAAAGAGATAAAACTCATCAATAAATCATATAATTCTCGAAAAAAAGAAATATCTCTCAATCATTATGTGTTATGTTTTTCTGGAATGTTTCAATACAGCAAAGAGGAACCCAATAATGCGAGACCAATAAAATTAGAAGTGAAAAAATCGTATAGATTTACTGAAGAATTGCCCTTGCCCCAATCAAAAACTTTCAATGATGTGGATTATTTGGAATATCCAAGCATTATATTGCAACTCATCGAAGACGCAAATGCAAAAAACAAAAAATTTTCCCATTTTATGAATGAGTTTGTAATGAGTCTGAAGACAATCTCACAAGATGAGATCCAAAGCCAGGAATTCAATGTTAATTTAAACAAGATGTTTAAGCACTTAAATTTATCAATTAAAGGAAAAAATGCATTTTTGGGCTTGTTCAAGCCAGCCACCCAAACCCTCATAAATGAAAACCATATTTTTTATAATTTTCTCTTGCCCCAATTTGAAGATTTTAAAAAAGATATCATTTTACTATACACATTGCCAGCAAAATTTCATGATAAATTGAATCGATGTCTGAGAGAAGAAAATGACAAGATTTTGGGGAAATTTTCTCAATATTTTCTAATTCTGGATTTTCTTTTAAAGAATGATTTTAAAAAGTTTAGATGGAATAACTCGGTTTATAGAGGATGCCAATTTTCTCCTGAACATATAGAAGTTTATAAAACGATCTTGAAATCTGATTATCAATCTTTCTTATGGAATTCTTTCATCTCAACGAGCAAAAACAAGGCTATTGCTGAAATTTTCGGTCAGAATAATACTTTAATTGAAATCCAATTCGACGAGAAATCATTCGGCATTGATATTTCGCGTTTCTCTGGGGTTCCGGATGAGGAGGAAGTTTTATTGCCCGCAAGGGGATTTTACAAACTATTGAAAATTTCAGAGGTCAAAACCGAATATTTTCAATATCACATTATCGTAAAGAAAATCCATCAAAATAAATATAGCAAACCAGAAGATAGAAATTCCAATGTCTCTTCTGATGTCAAAATCCTCAAAAGAATTAAAAATGAATTTCATAATCATGGTGAAGAGATCATTTATTATTTTCCAGAAGCTGCTCTTGCCAGATTTAAAACCGTTATTGAGGGACCAAAAGACTCACCATACGAAGGGGGAGTTTTCCAGTTGGATTTTACTATTCCTGATGATTATCCACTTTGCCCACCAAAAATTACCTTCGAAACCAAAATCTGGCATCCTAATATCGCAACACAAACAGGAAAAATATGTGTCGATATTTTGGATAACGAACATTTCCCAGCATTACCATTTCCAACAATTTTACTGAGCATTCAAAGTTTGCTAGATGAGCCAAATTTCGACGATTCAATTGAGCCAGCCGTGATTGAGGAATATCGTCTCCAAAGCAAAAAAGCATTTGTAAAAACTGCTAAGGAATGGACCGCTAAGTACGCGAATAAAAATGAGGAAATAAAAGAATATATGACGAACAGATTGAATAAGAGAGAAGCCATAATAAAAGGAATGGAAATAGGAATTTTCAAAAATATTTAAAATTAAAATTTGCAACCAAAAACTTAACAAAAATCCAAAATAAATAAAAAAAACCTCAACATTTCCAATTTATTTTCAAATTTTCACTTAATTCCAAAATAACACATTTCCAAAAATCAATGATTCCTCATTTCCTTTCATTTTATATTTCAAACCTATTTCCCTAAATTCCAAAATTATACATTCTCATAATCAATGATTTCCTCATTCCATCTTCTTCATTTCCAATTCCAAAATCCTTTCTCTGAGCATTTCATTCTCCTTTACTTTTTCAGCAATTTCCTCCTTTACTTTTTCATTTTCCTTTTCCACATTCTCAATTTTTTCCTTCAAATCTATTTGATGATCTTCATATTTTTGTGTAAGTTTGTTCTTTTCTATTTCCAAATTGTGGTTTTCTTTGAGGTTTGATTTTAATAATTCATTGCTTGTATTCAATAAATCGTGAAGTTTTTCCATTTTTTCTGTTGATTTTTTAAACGCTTGGAAAGAAAGCTGATCCAATTCGAAAACAGCCATTTGAATTTCAGAATCTTTGGGTGAAAGTCTTATCAATTTCAATATTGTGCCTTGTAAAGCATAGAAATCATCAGAAGGACCGATCTTTTGCATTGAGAGGAATGTTGTAGGTAAATTTGGGTTCATATTTCCTAATGTATGAATAATTCGCTTTTTTTTAAATAATTAAATGATTTTTTTCTAATAAATAATTTACTTGTTTCAACATTTTCTTCTAAAAGGTTTGAAATTAAAAAAAAATTAATAATTTTAGCCATTTTCTTAATATTAATCATGATTTTATTTAATGATCTCCAATTTATTAAAGCTTATAAACTGAAACATGGCTTATATTATGATTAGGACGATTCTTTTTCAGTTCGGTGACATGTTGATGTTTGAATTCCTCCTTGAACTTCTGCTTTTTTTCCTTCCTTTCCTGCTTAAACACTTTAATTTTAGATTTTCTCTCTGCTTTTTCTTCCGCAGTTTCTCCCTTTTCTCTTTTCTTGAAAATCTCAGGCACTTCGTTAATTTTCTCATTATTTTCTTCTTCTTTTTTATCATTTTTATCATTTTTATCATTTTTTTCTTCTTTTTTATCATTTGTTTCTTCTTTTTTCTCTTTTCTTTCTTTTTTTCTTGTATTTTGTTGATTTTTTTCATTTATAATATGGAGTTTCGGCTGGATTCCATTCACCTTTCCTGAAATATCCTCAATGGTAGGCGAATCATCAATTTTCTTTTTATTCTTTTCTTCATCAGAAGATTCCTCTGAAGAATCCTTCAATAGATATTGTTGAAGGCATATATCATCTTTTGGGTCTAATTTCTCATATGTTCTCTTAGTGACCATGTACTCAGGGTCTATTTTATTCATATTTTCAGGCTTTAGATCTGGCTTTTTGATATAAATCCCCTCATCTTTATCTTCATTTTCCTCTTCGCTAGTTTCTTCAGAAACTGGCTTTTTAGTGATAATGCCTGCCTTTTTATCGTTTTGTTTGCCCATATGAGCAATATACTCATTCACAATCTTTTTGAAATCATGTTTATTGAGAATTTCAGGCACTTCAGGCAATTTATCATCATCTTCTAATTCTTTTTCAATCGCTTCGAGTTCTTCCTTCTCCATTGTTTCCATAGGAACCTTCGAATCCAGACATTTCTCACCACAATTCGCTATATCCACGAAATCATCTTCTAATTTCTCATATGCTTCCTCGTTTCCCTCAAATTCCAAAGCTTCAAAGACTTCCTTTTCTATTAAAAATCAAAATATATAGATAAAATATATTTAAAGAAAATAAACGTTCTGCAGTCATTTCATTTGGCTGATAATCAAGATCTGGCTTTAATTCAGGTGGGTTATCGTATTCTGCGTTGTAAACAACTGCCACTACCCCTTCAGTATTCTTCTTGGCTATATGCTGGTAATAGTCATAACCATCTATCAACAGCCCGTTTTCATCATAATATTTCATCTTAACATTTGGATTAACTGCGAAATTCTTTGGGATGTTTATTGGATCTTCTCTTTCAAGCATTTTCTCAGCTAAGGCAGGCAATTTCTTTGGATTTTCTTTTGGCTTTTCCTCAGTTTTTTCCTTAGATTCTTCTTCATTTTCTTCCTCTTCTTCCTCATATTCCTCTATCTCATATTCCACATCATCGTCATCAAAATCCTCCCATTCCTCTTCACCTATGGTTTTCTTCTTCTCTTGGGGGTTCATTGTTGTGTTTTGAGCATTTTCCTTATTTTTCCTTAATTGATTTATCCATAGATCCTCTCTTGCTTCAATCCCCTTTAATACCTTTTTCTTCTTCTTCCCGAGCTTTTCCTCAATAATTTCTAATTTCTTATCATCATGATCATTGCTTTCCTCTGGCTCAATGATAAAATTGTCAATTTTTCGTGGGTTTTCATATTTCCCAAGGTCTTTATCTGAAAATTGTGAAAGGATCTTGGCTTTTTTCGCTTCACGATCTGGGTCAGTTTTCTTGGATTTCTGATCTTCGATCAATTGGAAGACACGATCCGCTAAAGTTCCCTTTTGATAATTCGGATCCTCAGTCGAACGATAGACCAAAGTGAATTTAACAGCGTCTTTTTTCTCATTAAATCTCTTCTTGACTCTTCCCTGAATGAAAAAAACCTTTAATAAAAAGTAATAGGTTTTTCTTATAATTTCACCATGAGATATGTTTTTTAGGGCTTTCTTTGACTAATTTATTAGAATCTTTATAATATTGAGAAATTTATATAGTTCAAAAACAAATAAAAGAAATATTCAATAAATTAAGCCAAAATCTAGCTCAATTAAAAAAATGGATACGCAGAAATCTCTCTCTTCCTTTCTCCTCAACTCTGGGCATTCTATCCCTTCCATCGGTTATGGCACTGGTTTATTAATAGACGGTTGTGAGGAAGCAGTCAAAACAGCTATCGAGGCTGGTTATAGACATATCGACACAGCGCGTTTCTATCAAAACGAACATCTGATAGGAAATGTTCTAAGTTCATTGCTTTCCTTAGGCAAAATCAAAAGATCTGAACTGTTCATTTCAACGAAAGTATGGAATTCCTTAGGATTTGATGTTGAAACCGAAGTGAGGGCCTCTTTAAAGGATCTCAAAATTGATTATCTGGATTTATGCTTAGTTCATTGGCCATTCGGACAAATAGATGAGACATTCACTTTAAAGCAACAGCCTTTACATCTTTATTGGTGCCAATTGGAGAAATGTGTGGAAAAAGGGCTAGTAAAATCAATCGGAGTGTCAAATTTCTCATGCCAAATACTTTGTGACTTGTTGAGCTATGCGAAAATCAAACCGGCTGTGAATCAGATTGAAAATCATCCATATTTGCCTCAGGAAAATCTCGTGAAATTCTGCCAAAGATATAAAATACATGTGACTTCATATTGCTCTTTGGCGAAAGGAGGCCCAACAAAGAATCCTAGTAAATAATTATCAATAGATAATAGAGAAATTCATTTATTTACTTAGTGTTCATTGAGGAAAAGCCAGAGATTTTCGAAGAGACACTGTTAAAAGATCTAGCGAAGAAATATAATAAGACTGTGGCACAAATTATCTTGAATTTCGGACTTTCTAGAGGAATTTCAGTGCTGACCAGAAGCCTGAAACTTGATAGAATGAAGGAAAGTTTGGAAAGTGCCAATTTCGCGTTGGAAGAAGGGGATGTTATAAAATTAATAGGGTTAAATCGAGGAGTTAGGAAGGTGAACCCGGTGGAAGACAAGGAGTTGTTTCAAAATACACCGATTTTTGATTAAATTTATAGAAAAATGCAACAAAACATTTAATTTATTTATGACAAATTTAAAAAAAAACAATCCAATTTTATGAATTTTTTTTGGGTCTCATAAAAATATTTGTGATTTAAATTTCAAGAGTTTGATAGACTGAATTCTCTCAAAACTTTTCCTCTCAAATTAATTTCAGATCTTTTAAAAAATTTTCAAATTAAAGGAAAAATTTTTTTATTGAAATTTTTAATTTCCTATAAATTTTTTAAAGGCTTTCAGATAATTGAATTTCTACTTTTTGACCACTTAGGAAATAGAAAATTCCCAATTTTTTTTTAAAAAAAAAATATAGAGAAAAAAAAGAGTTTTTTTATTAGAAAATTTAATAATTTTTTTTTTTCGAAAATTTGGTTGAGTTTTTATCTTTAAAAGACTTTTTTAGATATATATCTCTCTATATTAAGAGTTTTGAATTTAAAAAGACATTAGGAAAATGCCCCCAGGGCCTTCTAATTTATTCAAAAAACCGTCGAATTCCGACGAATCAGACAATGAAGATCGAGCCGGTGATTCTGATAGAAGATCGAGAAGAGGTTCCAGAAGAGGCAATCGTGGTCGTCCCCGAGGTCGAGGTAACAATAGATTCGATAATGAGGAGAAAAATAGAGAAAGTTCTGATAAAAACGATGAACAACAACAACAACTTAACAATGATGATGATGAGGGACAAGGGAAGAATCCTGAAAATGAAGATCTTGAGAACACGAATTTAAGGAAAAAGCCAGTTTATAAAAAGTTAATGAAAGAAGGGGATGATGATGAAGAACAAGAAGCGACATTGATGAGAGGCAAAAATGACTTCAATGAGATGAAAGGAGATCCAATAGGTTCAAAAGTCGTAGGATATGGAGAAGCTTATGAAGGGAATCAAGAAGGAGAAGTGAGTTATGGAGGCGGGTATCCTGGAGGAAATGAAGGATCTAGAGCCTATTCGAGGGGTTATAGAGGAGATCGAGGATATAGAGGAGATCGTGGAGGATATAGAGGAGATCGTGGAGGATATAGAGGAGATCGTGGAGGATATAGAGGAGATAATGCAGGATATCGAGGAGATCGTGGAGGATATAGAGGAGATAATGCAAGATATCGAGGTTATAGAGGAGGAGATCAGGAGGGTTATAGAGGTGGAGGATATAGAGGAGATCGTGGAGCTTTTAGAGGAGGAGATCAGGAGGGTTATAGAGGAGATCGTGGAGGATATAGAGGAGATCGTGGAGGTTATAGAGGAGGAGATCAGGAGGGTTATAGAGGTGGAGGATATAGAGGAGATCGTGGAGGT
>Ga0302140_10007040_pt1 | contig 14093 bp, 9 predicted proteins | sample I_Bog_E1_1_FD_202095 | JGI IMG/M metagenome (GOLD analysis project Ga0302140, IMG submission 202095) | Peat permafrost microbial communities from Stordalen Mire near Abisko, Sweden - I_Bog_E1_1 | ecosystem: Environmental > Terrestrial > Soil > Wetlands > Peat | place: Sweden: Abisko, Stordalen...
TCAACGCGGGCTCCGGTCTGCGAATCCCTGCCCAGCCCTTTTTGAACCATCCGATGGCCGCGGCGGCCAACCGATGGTTCAAGCCACACGGCGAGTGGGTGATCCCCCTCCCTCGTTTTGGCGGGAAGGAGCGTGCTCGCTCGCTTGGGGCTGCCCCGAACACGACGGGCAGAAAAGGACCGAAAATGAAACTCCGAAACACCGCCGCAAGCAATGCGAATCCAGACGCAGCCCGCGAGACTGCAATCCTTCAGAACACCACTCTCGTAAAAGACATCGCGAGGCGCTTCCAGTGCCGGGTGCCTCCCTGTATCACACTCGACGACTTGGTCGGTGCAGGCACGGTCGGCCTAATCCAGGCTGTAGACCGCTTCGACAGCTCGCGCGGCCCGAAGTTCAAGACCTACGCGCAGCACAGAATCCAAGGCGCGATGCTCGATTTCCTCCGCGAGGAAGACCCGCTCTCGCGAACCGAACGGCGACGCGTCCGGGAATCAGCCCCAGGCCTGAGCCCGACCACGGTCAGCCTGGACGCGATCCAGCTACATCGCCTTGCGGCGCCGGCCCAGCCAGCGTTCTCAACCCGTTTCGATGTTCGAGAGGCTCGTCGCAGTCTTTCGCCGAGAGAAAACCGCGTGATCGCGCTCCTATACGACTTCGACTGGCAGAGCCGCGAAGTCGCAGCCGAGCTAGGTGTCAATGAGAGCCGTGTTTCTCAGATCAAACAGCGCGCCATCGCAAAGCTTCGCCTCGAGTTGGAGCCGGGAAGCACACGGAGGGCCGCATGAGCGGCCCTCGTCTTGCGTTCGAAACATTCGCCCCAGAGCCCCAACAGTGAAAGCCCCAGAGCCGCTCACCGAGGACCCTGGACCCGCGCTATCCTTAACTTTTCACTGATCTTATTGTGATTGCAACTATTCCGATTCTGGAAACGGCTGTTCCGGAACCGGGGGCGATCGTTCACGTTCGCCAACGCCTATATCTCGTAGAGCAGGTCGTCACGCCGCCCAATCCCGGCGATGCGACACTTGTGCGTCTGTCCTGCGTTGACGACGACGCGCAGGGCCAAGCGCTTGATGTTCTTTGGGAGCATGAGCTCGATGCCGAGATCCGCGGCGGTGAAAACTGGCAACGCCTCGCCGAGCGAAGTTTCGATCCAGCGAAACGGTTCGCGGCATACCTGAACACCCTCCGCTGGAACTGTGTCACATCTACTGACCCTTTGCCTGAGAGCCGCGTGAAAGACGATTGGAGGCTTCCGAGATGTCGGTGACTAGCATTCCTTTGGACGTGCGGACCAGATTATGGGGAAAGGCTGGTGGCCGATGTCAATACGATGGCTGCAACAGGCCGCTGTGGTTCGACACTCTCACGAAAGCGGAATTCAACACCTCCTACATCGCACACATCGTGGCCGATGAGCCCAGTGGCCCCCGCGGCGACGCTCTGCTCTCGAAGCAATTAAAGAGCGACATATCGAATCTGATGCTTTTCTGCGATGAACACCATCGATTGGTTGATAAAGCAGACGTGCCCGGCCACCCTGTGGATCGCCTCATAGCAATGAAGGAACTACATGAGAAGCGGATTGAACTGGTGACGGCTCTTGGACCCGAAAAGCGTAGCCACGTCGTTCTCTATGGCGCGAACATCGGGCAGCAAAACGCACCCCTCTCGATAGCAAAGGCTGCCGAGGCAATGCTGCCGGACCGCTACCCTGCGGAGGCCAGGCCGATAGCGCTCGGGTTGGTCAATAGTGCCATCACGGACCGCGACCATGTGTATTGGAATGCAGAGTCGCAACAATTGAGTAGGCTGATTGAACAGCAGATTAGGCCACGACTCGCGCATGGTGAGGTGCACCATTTTTCGATTTTGGCCCTGGCCCCTCAACCCCTGCTCACGATGCTCGGCTACCTGCTCAGCGACATCCCCGCAGCGGAGGTATACCAGCTTCACCGCGAGCCGCCGAATTGGAAGTGGCAGGACGATCCCGAAGGTTTTGCATACGAGGTCATCGCGCCGGCCGATACGTCCGGGGTTCCTGCCTTGGTTTTCTCTCTCAGCGCAACCATAAACGACGAACGCATCCACGCCGTCATTCCGGGAGCGAGAATCTGGAAAGTGACTGTTCCAAATCCGAACAACGATTTTTTGAAGAGCTGGCGCCAGGCTGCACTCTTTCGTGCGACCATGCGTTCTTTACTGGATCGGATCAAGGCAGAGCATGGCGAGCAGTCGACACTCCACGTTTTTCCCGCCATGCCAGTGGCGTTGGCGGTCGATTTTGGCAGGGTCATCATGCCGAAGGCCGACCTCAAGATGATTCTTTATGACCAGAATCAAGCCTTGGGTGGTTTTGTCCGCGCGCTGGAAATTCAGCAGTCAAGCTAAGCTGCTGGTTCGATCTCGTGGGATTTCCCGTGGGTGATTCCGCCGCCGTACCATTCACCTGTTGCCCGCCACATCTCGTAGAACGCCAGCCAGAGTGACAGCCAGGGAATGACGGTATGTGCGAGTTTCATGTCCGATCGCCAGGCAGAACGACTCGGATAGAAGAGGCACGGTTGAGTGGGCCCATAAGTATGCGGGATTTTTCCTCCGGGTACCAGCGGCTCAAGCTGATTTCCCGGCACGAAAGCCTTCGGCCACTGCCCCGCGCGATAGTGGATCTCGACAGCGTACACGCGATTGACAGGATCGGGTTGAAGAGCACCGCGACAAACGAGGAGACCCTTATCAATTATGCACCGGAAAGTTGGAAAGCAGCATCGCACCCATGCTGCTTGGTCGCGGACGCCAAGGGTCTTGATCCTGATCATCGGCCAAAAAATTTGTTCGGTGGTATAGAAGCTGCACCCGGTCGAACGGTGCCGACCAGCCCGGTTGCACCGACGCTGAGTTTTCCAAGGTTGCGATTCCGGTTCATTTCGCTTGCCTCGATACGAATCGCTTCCTTCACTTCGGTCTCACCAAATAGTTCCGACAGCGGGCCGGCCGACTTCTCCAGGCCGCGCAGTTCATCCTGAGCACTGGGGTACAGCACGGCCTTCAGGCCCCGCCTGAAATTTCCGATATAGGCCTTAAATTTCTCGTACTTCTCCTGGTCCCACGTGTCCGCGAAGTTCTCGCTCGGGTGAACTGGGTTCTCGATCCGGGGAACCTGTGTGTGAGCGGCCAGTGCCGCGGAAATTCCGTCAAGAACGCCATCGAGAGCTGTGCTTAGCGATCGGTCTCCTCGATAGAACATGCCTGCCAGCGTGGTCAGGATTACCGAACGGGCGATGTCTCTTCCGCCGTGGAAATAAAGGTCTCTGTGCCGCTTCATGAGCTGCACGATCCGTTGCAAGGAATACTTGAATTCGGAAGGTACGGGGGAGGGGATCGGCGCCACGGAGTCCTTCAACATCACCCTGCGCTCATCCGACTCCTGACGACGGCACTGTTCGAAAAACCATGCGGCAAACCCTTTTGGGTTCGTGTGCATCCAGCACACCAGTTTGCAATCCGGCACGACAATTGAGCCGTTGCCAATCTGATCATTCGGACACGCCGGAAGAATATCCATGTGGAAGTCGCCCGCGTAGTTCAGGCGTACGCAACGCTTCAGCCTTTCGAGCATTGCGGCGTATGTCTCATGGCCCCCAATTCGATCATGCACCCAGTCATAAATGATCATGGGAGGTTGGTTTGCGCACCAGTGTAGCTGGCACACCAAATCCAAATCGTATTCGATCCTCCCCTGGGGACGTACGGTTGTTCCCAAGAGCATTGACCCCTGAGGATAAATCTCGGGTTCATAGATCGCCAGCGGACTGCCGAGGTCTGAAAGCCACCCGCCAACCGCTCGATATTTTTGTTCAGCATCTTTGTATTGCGTGGCAGTCAATTCGAGTTGCACGCATACGCGATTGAGTTGCCGGTCCACCCAGCTGGATCGGGGGGAGACGACTTTTCTTTGGGGTTCGACGAGTAGCAAGGTGGTAGACCTCTACAACAAATATAGCATACATTCCAAAGTTTGCCAGTTTGTGTTATATTCTGATGGAGGGTACCATGCCGAATCGTTCTGTTCACATCGCCGTTTCGACCCCAGCTGGAGTCTTATACGCCACCCATAAATCACAGTTCCAAAAGGATTTATCGCGTTTCGTGGAGGGCTGCGGTGGGTTAGTTGGAGGGCTTATCGGGGGTCTTGTGCCCGATTTGATAGATCCGCCGACGTGGCCGGGACATCGTTCAGTCGGACATGGGCTATGTCCTGTGGCGATGGGTGCCCTCGTGTGGCAACATCGCCTCGATTCGGTGCAGGCGGATCTTCGCCGCGCAGCTGATGGTCATCGCTGGCAGGCAGCACAGTGCCAGGATCCGATTTTGGCGATTTGGCATTCATTGATGGAGACGGCTTGTCGTCTACTGGCAGGCTTTCTGGCTGGATTCTTCGCGGGCTACCTATCGCACGTGGCCCTCGACTTCGCAACCCCGCGTTGCCTTCCGCTTGTATGCTAGGTGGAGAATTCATATGGCAATCGATCAACGTGAACTCGGCAGACGGTTAAAACAGGCCCGTGAATCTTGCGGTCTGACGCAGGATGACACCGCCCGCGAAATGGCTATGGTCCGTGCAACGGTTGCTCAGATCGAACTCGGGAATCGTTCGGTATCGGGGTTGGAGCTTTCTCGACTCGCGTATTTGTATGCTCGTGATATTCGTGAGTTCGTTTCTGAAAGCTTCGATGAGAACAGTTTGGCGTCCGTGCTGTTGCGGGCAGAGGATGATGCCGGAGATGGCGTCAGAACGGCACTCCGTGACTGCATCGCACTCGGGCACAGTCTACGGGATTTGGAGGCTCTCCTAAGTATCAGCCGCAGCACCGCGAGCGTTGCCGCTTACCCATCCGTCGCCCTCAACTCGAAGTGGGATGCAATTCAGAGCGGGACCCAGGCAGCACAGGAAGAACGGCGGCGGCTTGGGCTGGGTTCAGCACCAATTTCGGATATGCCCTCGCTCCTGGAGGCTCAAGGTATCCGAACGGGATTGATCGCGATGCCCTCTGGCATCTCCGGGTTGATGATCAGTCATCCGGACGTGGGCCTGTTCCTAGTGGTCAATCGTGAGCATCCGGCTGTTCGGCAGAGATTTTCGTGGTGCCACGAGTATGCACATCTTCTCCTCGACCGGGCGCAAACCGGACACGTCAGTAGGGAGTCCGAGCGGGCGGATCTTCTTGAAGTCCGAGCCAATGTATTCGCCGCCAATTTCCTAATGCCGGAAGATGGCGTTCGACAGTTCGTTAGCACTCTAGGCAAAGGTGGCGCGAGCAGGATGCACGCCGACATATTCGACGAAAGTGGCGTTGTCCCGGTGGATACCCGGACTGCGGGCGGAAGTCAGGATTTGCAGATTTACGATGCTGTGAAACTCGCATATCACTTTGGCGTAAGCGTCTTGTCCGCGCTCTACAGGTTACTTAATCTGCGCCTTATTACCGACAAGCAATTTGAGAGCATGCGACAACTGGATCAGAGCGGTATGAGCCAGCAGCTCGCTAGTCTCTTCGGTTTGATTCAGCCTTCCGCCGAAGAGAACATAACCGCGTTTCACCGCCGCTATTTGTTTCTCGCCCTTGAGGCCTATCGGCGCGACAAGATCAGTCGTCGGAAGTTGCTGGAGATCGCTGGAAAACTCGGCGTGGAATCTAGAGAGCTTGAGATCGTAATTGATAACCTGGGCCTCGGGCAAGACGAGCCTGCCAAGGTTCTTGTTCCGGCGGTCTAAGATTGAGTACGGACCAGATAATCCGCATCGTGGTGACCGATTCCAGTGTTGTGATCAATCTTCATCACACATCGCATTTGCAGCTGCTGGCCCGACTGTCTGGATTTTGTTTTGTTGTCCCGGAAGAGGTCATTGCGGAGATCACCGAGCCGGTTCAGGCCGAACTTCTAAATCGATTTGTGGCTGACGGCATTCTGGAGAAAGTCTCGCTTGCGGATGCGAGCGAACTCAGCGTTTTCGCAGACTTATCCAACCGGCTCGGGCTTGGAGAATCTGCCTGCCTTGCGATCGCGCAGACCCGAGGCTGGCACGTGGCATGCGACGAGAAGCGAATTTTTCTAAGGGAGGCGAAGCAACGTCTGGGGGACGCGCGAATCATCAACACACCTGGTGTTTACGTGTTGTTCATCCGCGCGGGACTTCTGAGCGTGGAAGAGGCCGACGAAGCAAAAGCCATCCTTGAGCAGCATCCGCATGGGCCCGGCTGGCGCGCCAGGATGGACGCAGTTTCAACTGGAATCTCGTGCGGGCGTTGGCAAAGGTGTTCGGTCGTCCCATGCCGCGCAAGTTGCCAGAACGGAAGCCCGTTGCGACTGATTCGAAAACCGCCAATAGGGATGATGACCTTTTCGGCATGGCCGGGTCGTAAGGAATTCCGCTGATTTCCCGGTTCGTTGCCTGGTCCTGCCGACCACGTGGCCCAGAAGTCTCACGCATGTAACCTGCCGGCCTCAATCGGGCCGGGCACCGGGACATGCGGGACATACTACTGATCGCCACGCTCGGGGAGTTGGTCGCGGAGCGGGCCACGCACGCATTCCGCCGACGTTCGTCATCGCCGAAGATCGGTGTCCAGAGGTGAAGTCCATGGCGGGTGAAGCGGCGTTTCCGATCAAATCCGCCACGCCATTGAATAGCGCTTCCGAGATCATAGAAGCGTTAGTAGGCTGCGCTGGAGTGGCTCACTGATTCGGCGGGTCCGGTCAAGTACGACGTTCTCCATCCCCAGATTCGCCTTGTGGATTCTTGGCGTTTACCGAGACTCTTCGCCTTTGTTGCTCGACCCAAAAAACCGATAACGGCCGGAGTGTCGAGAGGGCAGTCGTCCCAATTTACGTTTGACCTCGGACATTGCGAACGCAGGCGCGAGTTGGCGTTCTTTGGTCATTTTTTATTTCCGACAGGCGAATTCGTTCTCGCAGTTTCGGTGTCCTTCTTTCTTCCCTTCTTCTGTTAGGCTCTGCTTCGGGGTCAAGCCCTGCGCCCTGCGGCACGGCGTGACTCTGCTTTGTCGGTTCCCCCTGAAGGTCTCCCCCCAACAAAGCGTCCCTTGCCCTTGGGAGCAGGACCCACTCGCTTTCGGTCGCCCCAACAGAAAACGGGCACAAAAGGAGACACAAAATGTTCTGCAAGAATCGCATCACACTCATCGGCTTTCTCGGCAAAGACGCGGAAACCCGCTTCACGCCCAACGGCACCGCGCACACCCGATTTTCCGTCGCCACCAACGTAAGCTGGAAAGACAAAGACTCTGGCGAATACAAGACCCGAACCGAGTGGCATCGAATCGTGGTTTGGGGGAAATTCGGCGAATGGGCCGGTTCTCTCAAGAAGGGTGCGTTCGTCGAAGTCGAGGGCGAACTGCGGTACCGAGAGTTTCAGCCCAAGGGTTCCGACTCGAAGGTCCGTACCGTCGAGATCCATGCCGTCTCGATTCTGGCCCTTGATCGCGCCGAGAAAACGGACCACGAAGGCGACACTGCGGCGGCCGAACTAACCGGTGATGACGATACGCCGTTCTGAATCGCCGAGGGCGGCCCCCCGTTGGGTGGGCCGCCTTTCACTTCGACCATCAGCTCCCAGCCGCCAGTTCGAACGGAACGCCGGGCCATTATGGATGACTCTCTCTCTTCCGCCGCGCGATCCGGCGCTTTCGTCAGCTTTCCCTCTGAAATGCGTCTGTGAAATCAGCCCGTAAAATCAGTGATAAACGCAGCTTCCGGCTGGATCTAACTCAACGATGACCTATGCCCAATACTATGCCCACCCTGTGCATGGCCGGCTTGGTATCGGTTGATATCTGTGATTTTGTGGCGGGCAGAAAATCGCACGGATTCACTCTTATAAGTATTTTAAAAACAATTAGATACAAGGTGATATCAACGGGTATAAAGCGGAAAGACCCGATGTCCAAAATAGGTCGTCAAAGTGGTAATAAGGATTATGAGTCCGCTGCTCTAACCATTGAGCTAAGGGCCCAAAACTATTTATTTAGTGTAGCTTAATCGGTTTCCGATCTCGCTCATTCGTCTCAGCGTAACCATTCTTATAATGATTTGTGACGATTTCGGACCATGGCGGTGCGCAGTAGGCCGGGGACGACTGCGTCCGGCCCTCACTTCTTATGCACTTCCAGCAGCACCGGCCGCGCCAGAGAATTCACCTCCGGATCGTAATACTCATAAACCCGCGACGCGAAAGTGCTCGCCCGGATCGGATACTTCGCCCGAAGACGGAACGACAGCCTGAGCGCGTCGCCGGGAGCGATCGAATCGAAATACAGGATCGCCTGGGTTGGCGTCACCGTGAACTTCTCCAGACGTCCGCTTTTCTTGCCCGCGCTTTTCTCGCGATACGAATCGAGATCTTCGCTGAGCAGGTCGAAGCCTGGCGGGATACCGAGGTCCACCATCACCATGTTGGCCGTTGTCCCAATGCGATTCCGCACCGTCGCGGTAGCGGTTACAAGCTGATCCTGTTCGAGGTGAGTGCGGTCGTAGCTGACATCGATCGACAAGTCTTCTCGCCCGGGTTTTTCCTGCCATGGCACGAAGTACCGGCCAGCCACCTGATACGCCAGCTGTCCTTCACCTGTAAAGCGAATCTCAACGTGATTCGCCGGCTGAGCGTCGCTGCCCTTGAAGACAAATTGATGGAACAAGTCGTTGTTCTCCGAAGTCAGTGCCAGTTGACCGGCCACCTTGCCATTGAGCAGAACCTCAACCGCGCCCTTCGCCGTCGCGCCGCCATGCTCGGTGGAGAGCAACAGCGCCCGCAGCGCCATGATGGTCGCCTGTGTTGTCCCCCAGGTGCCCGCGCTGTCCTTACGGGCTACGATGTAGTTCATCGCCTTCGCCGCCACTGCCGGTTCGCCGCCCCACTTCAGCAGCGCCTGCACCGCAAGCCCGGTAGTCTCCACCCTGGCACTCGTACCACTGGCATACATGCCTGTCTGTTCAGCCTTCCACGACACCTGATCGTCCTGCGCTGTCTTCACATCGAGCAACATCCGCATGACGCGTTCCGTGAACGCATGGTCTTTGCCGTTGGCGTCGTCAACCGCGAAGTTCGCCAGCACGGCAAGCGAATAGGCATCCGATTTGCCTGCCTGGTTCATATGCGCTTCTATAAACTGCCGCGCCCGATCGACAGCCGGCCCGTTATATCCGGTCACTTCGAGCGACCACGCCACATAAGCGGTAATGCGCAGCACATCCGACTGGAAGTTATTCGTCGCCCCTTCGTTAATGCCTCCGCTATCCGGCTTCCAGCTGCCATCTCCCTGCTGCTGGCTGGCCAGCCAGGCCTGCGTCCGCTGCATGATCCTGGGATCCACGTCATGCACCTTCGACATGTCGCTGAACTCCATCAGCCCGTAGGAAGTCAGAATCTTGTTGGCAGGCGCGGTTCCGAACCACGAAAAGCCGCCGCCCGGCACTTCAAACGTCACCAGTCGCTGGTAACCGGTTGCGATATAGCCCTGTGCCTTCGCGCTCACCTCCGGCGTCAGCTTTTTCGTGCGCTTCATGTAATCTAGGGCCAGCACATTGGGGTACGTACTCGACGACGTCTGCTCGAAACAACCATACGGTATGCGCAGCAGACTATCCATGCCTTCCACCACCTGACTCAGCGGTCCCGGATAAAGCCGCACGAAGACAGTGCTGGCATCGGGAATAGCGGCAGCGGGGAAGTTCACCTCCTGTTGCGCAGTGGCATCGACACGCCCGTTGAACACCATGCTCTGTTCGCGTCCGTTGGGAACCACTTCGATCTCGCGGACTACTATATCCGCGCGTTTCGCCCCGCCCGCCATCTCAGCCCGCAGCGTCAGTTTGAACTTGCCGATACGTTTCGCCGCGATCGTGAACTGCGACCCGCCTACGCGCCCCGATTCCACCGAAAGGTTCTTCTCGGGTATGTCTCCCTCCAGCGAATACCAGTCGCCGGGAACCAGTTGCAGCCGGACATCGCCGCGCGAGCCTGCGTAGTTGTAGACAGCCACGGGAATCGATACCTCATCGCCCTGGGTGAGAGTCACCGGCAGATCCATCTCCGTGAAGAAGTCCTGGAAGACCTTCAGACTGGAAGTCCCGCTGCCCAAAGCGCCCTGCTTCGTGGACGCCAGCATCGCCATGCGCCAGGTGGTGATGTTGTCGGCGATTGGAATTGTGATAGTGGCGCGCCCGTCTTTATCCGTAATGATTTCCGGCGACACGTAGAGCGATTCCGGGAACCACGAACGCACATGTGTTTCAGGCGCGGCGGGTTTTGCGATGACAGACATGCCGATCGAATCCATGGACAAGTTGGCTCGAATTGGCAGTGCCATTGGCGGCGCGGGACTGATGGCTCCACTTTCAAGCTGCACTTGGGCTACTGCCGACGTCACCATGACTGATTCACTGACGGAACCGATTTGCAGCAACACAGAAAGAACGGCGCGGTCACCCGCCTGCAGCACGAACTCCTGCAGCATATTCTTGAATCCCGGCGAAGACACTTCCACCCTGATCCTGCCTGCAACGGCGATCAGACTGAACCGGCCGTCGGCACCAGCTTTCAGCGCATGGGTCTGGCTAGTGGCGCCTTCCACCACCCGGACCGTGCTGCCGCCCACGACGGTCCCGGCCGGGTCGATAACGGTTCCCGTAATTTCCGCCGAGTCACCGCGTGCGGCCGCAACATGTGTAATCCGTATCGACCCAGGATGAACGGGCGAGTTTCGGTTGCACCACGAATCGACCACGTTATCGACAAGGTCGTCCCCGGTGAGGAACTGTCCGTCCGGCCCCGCGCTACGCACCTCGTGAAATGCCGAATTCCAGTTCGGATTGCCGATTCGAAGACTACTGCCCCAGGGATCGGTGAGGTTGACACCAGCTAATCTCGCCTCCAGAGCAGCGCCGCTGCAACTGTCTCCGTCCAGTTCCCCCTCGCGTTCGAGCGCGCTGGCGATTTGACTGGCCTGATCATGGAGCCGCTTTTGATATCGCCCGATGTATTCGGCGAATCTCGTGTTCGCCACATCGTCGCCGAAGTCGAGAGAGGCGTTGTTGGTCCGCGCCATCTCTGTGGCTGAGAACAATGCTCGTGCCGCACGTTGCTGTGGCTCGGCGCCCGGGTCCGTCGATGAAATCACCGCAGGCAAGCTGATCGAGTGAATCTCATAGCGGGGCTTCATCATTTCCTGTTCCAGATAGAAGAACACCTTCGCGAACCCCGGCTGCTTCTCCGCCAGCGCGAACACAGCCTGATCCACAACTTCGAGTCCCAGCGCGGCCTGCACGCCTTCACCCCGCCGGTTCGTTACCCGAAAGCCGATCCGCGCCTCGCTGCCAGGTTTGTACGCTGGCGAATCCGTGGTAGTTTCAATCCGGAGCTCATCCGCCGGTTGTACAAAAACCATGCGGTGATCGCCGGTCGGGCGCCCGTCGTGCCCGAACACATAAGCATTTAGATCTAACGCGCCCGCCATCTCCGGCGTGGCGGCAAATTCCAGGTGCGCGGCACCGTTTACCATGTCGAGATCGTGCGTGGCGACGGTCTGCCCGTCTTTCACCACATCGACGTAAACGCTGCCCTTCGGCCGGGAACACGTGATTTGCAATCGGATCCGATCGCCCGCGCGGTATAACGCCTGTTCGGTGTGAAGCATGACGTTATCCGATCCCGCGCGCGGTTCGAGTTCCAGCGGCACCATTGCATGGTTGCCTTCGCGGTCCTTTGCGTCGACCACGATCTTTGCCGTCTGCCCTGTTCCGGTCAACTGAACGACGGCCACGCCGCCAGCGTCCGTGTTCGCCGTCTGATCCGGAGCGTTCAACGCATGAACCCGAACCTCCGCCTGCGCTGGTGTTCCATCCGGATACGACGTCAGAATGAAAACCTGGTTCTGGAATCCCGGGACCAGAGTTCCGCTTTCGGGCACCGCCGTGATCAATAGCGGCGATTCGGTCACGGTGATAGGCACTCCCTGCGTCTCACTGTGGCCCGCGTTGTCTTTCACGGTCGCCTCAATGAGGACGCGCGCCGCGCCATGGTTCGCAGCCTGCCCGGCGAAGAAATCCGGCAGTCGCATGTCGAACGAAAAAGCGCCGTCGCCATCTGTTGTTCCCGCGGCTTTTGCGGCCTCGACGATGCTGACATCCATCGCCGACGCTTTGACTGTCGCCTCGGCATGATCCACCGCCTTGCCAAAGAAGTAATTGGTGCGGACGGTTCCGGTCACGTGATCGCCGGGCCGATAGCCGCGTTTGGCCACGGCGTTTTGGCGGAGGTCGATATCGACCTTGAACCGGGGCAGCACATAGCGCTCCACCTGCAACGCGAGTTCTGCTCCGTTCGCTGTAGCGTTCCCTGCGGCGCCGGGTTCATCGAGCGACGCACGCAAGTGCCACGTCCCCGGATTGACTTCATCGGCCAGGCTGAATTCGGCGGACGCCACCCCGTACGCGTCTGTCTGCGTGATCGCGCGGAACACCTTATTCCCGCGCGAGTCTTCGGCTTCGAACGTCAGCTTGCGATTGTTCACTGCCGAATGGCTCGCACGATCCAGCGCAAGGGCACGCACATGAATCGTCTGCCCCGGTTGGTAAACCGGCTTTTCCGTCGTGAGCAGAATGGAGGCTTTCTCTTCCAGTCGTATCGCCTGTGTCTGCTCCGCCGTCCCGAGCGGCGTATCCACGGCGTAGTGCAGCGTGTAGCTACCGGCCAGCCCGGCTGGAAAGCGAAACTGCGCGCGCGTCGTCCCCCTAGGATTGACCGCGCCCTTATACAGCAGCTGAGCCGTTTGCGTCGTGGCTTTCTCCGCGGGCAGCAGTTCGATCATCACCGATCCCGAGCTAACGGGAGTCTGGGTGTCCGCCTCGTCCACCACCAGCCTCACCGCTGCCGGCGCGCCAGTCACGTACGTTTGCTGACCCAGAACGTGAACTACCGGATGCCGAAGAATTCGCGAAATCGCGATGACTCCGCGCAACGCCGCCGCGTGGTCGCCCTGATACGTGAAGCGGTAGCGAAGCCGGTGCCAGACAAGGTCCGCGACAGCGGGCGATCCCGGCAGTTCCAGTTCCTGTTCCTGAAACCCATGCCCCGCCGCGACGTACACGCTTCGATCGAGCCGCCCCACCACTGCGTCTTCCGGGTCCAGAACCTCCACCATCAGATTCCCCTCGCCCGCATGTGGCGCGTTGTAGGGAATTGCGACATGCAGTATGCTGTGCAGGTAGACGGCGGATACGGGCGCACCATCCTTCGATTGCGCCTGCGAAAGAGACGTCAGCAACGCCAGAGATCCGGCAACCAGCGCAAGCAGCCCGCCGGCGAGAAAAGCGAAAGACTTCTTCATGACCAACCTCCATGCGGCGTCCGGATGCGAAACATGGCGGGCGCTGTCAACCTGAGAACGGAGTCCCCGGAAGGTCTTGCAGGAGGAACTGGATTTTATTTTTGCGCCGGCGCCGCCCGCCAGTGACTGCCGTCGCTGCTCAGCCAGGTCGCGCCGCTGTCTGTGGTCAATTGGAAGGCGGTCCCCGCGGAGAGAGCGACCAGACCGACCACTTTACCGTGCCACACAGGTTTGACGGCTTTCCATTTTTTTCCTGCGTTCTGGCTCAGGAAAAGCGCACCTGCGGAATCCGTCGCGAGCATCAGCTGGCCCTTGCCTACTGTCGTGTTGGCAGGTAGTTTACTCGGTAGCGCCGGAAGCGCTGATGGTGCGAAAGTGATACCCGGTGTGCGGGCTGTGATCTGCGCGGAAAGCGCCTGCGACAGGACCTCATTCGGCAACGGTGGAACGGCTGATCGATCGTTACTCTCAAGCTGAACCTGCGCGGTTGCCGCCGTGACGGAGATCGATTCCGATACCGAGCCAAGAGAGAGAATCGAATCCGCGTGTGCCATCTGCTCGGGCCGGATATCGACCTGTTTCGTCTCCTGCTTAAATCCAGGCGCCTGGATCTGCAATTCGTATCGGCCAGGCTCCAGTCCGGCTACGTTGAATTGCCCCTTTGGATCGCTGATCAAATTGCGG
>Ga0302140_10007045_pt1 | contig 14088 bp, 11 predicted proteins | sample I_Bog_E1_1_FD_202095 | JGI IMG/M metagenome (GOLD analysis project Ga0302140, IMG submission 202095) | Peat permafrost microbial communities from Stordalen Mire near Abisko, Sweden - I_Bog_E1_1 | ecosystem: Environmental > Terrestrial > Soil > Wetlands > Peat | place: Sweden: Abisko, Stordalen...
ATGCGATGTATATTTTGCGTCAGACGAGGAAGTATGTTTACCTCATAGCGGGCTATTAGGTGAACATGCTGACGAAGTATGACACGAAATAGACTAGCATATTGACTTGTTATTTTTTTGATTATGCGTTAAATAAATAGTAAACAACTACTAACTCATAAATAAGTAACCGACAAGATAAAATTCAAAACATATGTTGGTAAGGTTTGTATTACTTATTGTAGCAGCTTAGCTGCACTTTCATCTAAAATAATAGTTACATTCTGATGCAATTGTAAAATTGATGAAGGAATTTCAGGTGAAATTTTACCCTTCACAGTATTATATACAGCTTCAGCTTTAGATTCTCCACTAGCTAATAAAATAATCTTTTTTGATTGCAATATGGTCTTTATTCCCATGCTTATAGCTTTTTTTGGAACTTCATCAATTGAATTAAAAAATCTTGCATTTGATTTTATCGTATTCTCATTTAGATTTACAAGATGAGTTTGTGCTTCAAAATTTACATTAGGTTCATTAAACCCTATATGTCCATTCACACCTATTCCAAGAACTTGTATATCTATTCCACCAGCTTCTTTTATTTTTCTTTCATAATTTAAGCAATCCTCTTCAATATCATTGGAAGTACCATTTGGTATGTTTATATTATTACTATCTATATTTATAAATTCAAAAAAATTATTTATCATATAGAAATAATAACTTTGAATATTATCTCTTTCCAGTCCATAATATTCATCTAAATTAAAAGTTTTTACTTTTGAAAAATCAACTTCATTTTCTTTATATTTTTTTATTAATTCCTTATACATACCTAATGGGGTATCCCCAGTGGCTAAACCTAAAACACTATTTGGTTCTATAATCACCTGACTTGATATAATTGATGCTGCTTTTTTACTCATTTCTTCATAATTCTTTACAACTATTAATTCCATAATAACACCTCTTAAATTTTTTATTTTTTATATACTGTTTGACCTTCAATAATAGTTTGCTTTACATCAAAATCATCATCAAATATTATAATATCTGCATTTTTTCCGATTTCGATGCTTCCAGTTTTGTTATCAATTTTAAGATTCTTTGCTGGGTTTAAAGAAGCCATATTAACTGCTTCATATATTTTTACATCAGTATATTCCATAAAGTTTTTTACTGCTGCATTCAAAGTTAAAATACTTCCTGCAAGGGTTCCATCTTCCAATCTTGCAGAATAATTTTTTACAATAACTTTTTGCCCGCCTAATTCAGAAAAACCATCCTTTAAACAACCTGCTCTCATTGAATCAGTTATTAAAATTAATTTATCTATTCCTTTTATTTTAACAAGTATTTGAAAAATTGCTGGATTAATATGAATAGTATCAGCTATAAGCTCACAATAAACATTGCTATTAAAAATAGCACCTATAATACCTGGTTTCCTATGATTAAAAGGATTCATAGCATTAAATATATGAGTAGCACTATTTACTCCCATATTTATAGCTTCCATAGTCTCTTCATATGTTGCATTAGAATGCCCAATAGATAAATTGATACCTGTTTTTTCTTTTATTTCTCTAATAAAGTTTAAATTCACATCTTTTTCTGGTGCTAATGTAATTATCTGAATAATTTCTTTATATTTTTCAATAAAATCATATTCAGGTTTAATTATATAATCTTCTTTTTGAGCACCTTTATATTTTTCATTTATAAAAGGACCCTCTAGATGAGCACCTAATATTCTTGCACCCTTTAATTTTAATTTCATGCATTGCTTTATATTATCTAACGCTTTATAAATTTTTTCTCTATCCATTGTCATAGTAGTCGGTAGAAAAGAGGTTACTCCATTTTTTACTATAACTTCACTAATTCCCTTTATTGCTTCTACTTCTGCATCCATAGTATCGTGTCCGCCGGATCCATGAATATGTATATCGATAAATCCTGGTGAAACATAATTTCCTTGTGCATCAATTATCTCTATGTTTGAACTTTGTCCATAATTAATTTTTTCCATAAAGTACTTTTCATCAATAATTTCTTCAATTGTTTCATTGAAAAGGATTATTTTATTTTGAGTTACATTGTTTGGAGTAATAATTTTTCCATTAGTTATAGCTTTCATTTATAATCACCTTCTTAATGCTTATTATAGTTTTGTAAAACCTTAGCTACTCTTCCATGATACTTTTCTAACATTAATTTAGCTTCTTCTACACTTAGACCTGTTTCAATAACAATTATTGCAATTTTTGGGTTGTAATTACACTTATTTAGTATTTCATCAATTGTATTTGTATTAGCATCTGTAGCTAAATGAACTATTTGTCTTACTCTATCTTGAAGCTTTTTATTAATAGGTTTCACATTTACCATCAGATTCAAATATGTTTTTCCAAGTTTTATCATAGATGTTGTACTAAGCATATTTAAAATCATTTTTTGTGCAGTACCTGCCTTCATTCTTGTGGAGCCAAATATAATTTCGGGACCAACATCTACTGATATAGTCAAATCACAAATATCCTTTATTCTCCCAATATTAGAGCACATTATCCCTACCGTTTTACATTGAAGTTCTTTTCCGTATTCCATGGCTCTTCTCACATATGGTGTATTGCCACTTGCCGTAATTCCAACCAAAATGTCATTTTTATTTACATTTTTAGCTTTAAGATCTTTAATTGCTAACTCTTCATCATCTTCAGTATGTTCAAGCCATCCACTTAAAGCAGCATTTCCACCAGAAATAATTCCTTGTACCATGGAATCGTCAACACCAAAAGTTGGTGGACATTCTGAAGCATCTATTACAGCAAGTTTTCCGCTAGTACCACTTCCTACATATATTAATCTTCCTTCAGATTCAAAACTTTCCACAATTAAATCAACTGCTTTTGATATTTGGTCTAATTGCTTTTCTACTAAGTAAGCTATTTTTTTATCTTCATCATTTATCTTATTTATAATTTCCAAGGTACTTAAATCATCCAACTTATTTTTATAATTATTTTCTGTACTCATATTCATCACCTCTCCTATAAATTTATACTAAAAATATAGATGTATAGTTGTATATACAAAAGTTGTTTAAGGCACATGAAAATAAATAACAGGTCCAAAGTTGCCATGAATATTTTTCATCAGGCAAGGAGACGAATTGCCCTCATAGCGGGCCTATTAGGTCAATTTGCCGACGCAGCATGATGGAAAATAGGCTGGCAAATGGACTTGTTATTTATTTGATTGTGCCTAAAGTATACTGAATAAAAACTTAATGCAATACTCATTAAATATTTATCCAGCAACTTATTTATTCTAAAATAACTTCATATTTATACTTATCACTTCTGTAAATTGCATTAGTGTATTCTATATGAATTCTATCTTTTGTGTAAGTATTTCTCTTAAATAGTAGTGCTAATGAGGTACTAGGTTGATTTAAAAGTGTACGTTCATACTCGTTTAACATGATAGGCTCTATAGTCTGTTTAGCCCTATTAGGATAATATTTATATTTGTCTCTAAATATATCATATAGTGATTTACCTTCTATCATGTTTTTAGTCATATCTGGACATAAGTTACGGGGAATATATGCAGTTTCAATGGCAACTGGCTCGTTATCACTTATTCTTAATCTTTTGATTTCTATAACTTTATTATCTTCTCCTGTCATTTCAAGCATTGTCTTAACTTGTTTTGTTGCTTGCTTAACTTCAAAGGACAAAATTTTTACATTACTATCTAATCCCTTTTCTCTCATTTCCTCTGTAAAACCTTTTAAATATTTTAATTCTTTCTTCTCTTTTGGTTTAGATACAAATGTACCTTTCCCCTGTTCTCTATACAATATACCTTGATTTACAAGCTCAAGAACTGCTTTATTAACAGTCATTCTACTTACACCTTGAAATTCACATATTTCTCTTTCTGTTGGTATTGTATCACCACATTTTAATTCTTCATTTTCTATCATTTCTAAAAGTATTTCTTTAATTTGATAATAAATAGGTACTGGATTATCTTTTGAAATCTTCCTCAAGTTGTGAACCTCCTTCTATATTAAATAAGTGAAACTTATCAATAATATTAAATTAAAAAATATTAATTTTTATATCTTATGAAATGATTATAATATATAGTTGACATGTTGTATAGACCAATATTTATTAAAGTTAATAAAACATTTGCATTTATTATATCAAAGTATCTATCTAAAGCTATATTTTACAATGGTTTAGGGGTTGCAAAGCAACCCCTAATTAAAAAATCAACTAATTTCAATAGGAGTAGGTGTTTATCCTTACTTACAAATTATTATAAAAATTAGATATTTAAACAAATAGAAGTTCTAAGAAAAACAGAGAAAATCGTAGATTTATTGAACTTCCTAATGGAATTCCATCACACGATACCTTTGAAAGAGTATTTCGTAAGTAGTGTTTTTTTGTAAGTCTCATAATATAGTCCTTATATAACTATTATAGACAAAATATTATTTATATTTACAGTTTCTTATAAAGCAGGTGAAATTCTAGTATAAAAACTATTTTATAAAAATAAATTAAAAAATATATTGCATAATAGAAAAAAAAGTGTTAATATGAAAACGTAGTCAAGAGAGAGGCATCTAGTTAAGGTTCCTAAGTTGATTATAATAAAATAATATCTAGCGTGTTACTGATTCGATCAGGCATAAGCATAGGTAAATAAAATAATTTAATATTTGTTTGTTATATCACATGTTTTATACAGTATTACAAGGTATTATCATATTTTTTTGTGATTGAATTTAGTGTATAAGTAGTGTGACGAAATCCGAACATATATTGTTTTGTTTTATTTCTGAATGCTGATGCCTTTTGTTTTCGTAACAAATAAAAAAATAGGAGGTATAAAAATGGTAGGAATTATTCTTGCTAGTCACGGAGAATTTGCTAAAGGCATCTTGCAATCTGGTATGATGATTTTCGGAGAACAAGAAAACGTAAAAGCTGTTACGTTGATGTCTAGTGAAGGACCTGATGATATTAAAGCAAAAATGAAAGACGCAATTGCATCCTTTGACAACCAAGATGAGGTTTTAATCTTAGTTGATCTTTGGGGCGGTACACCATTCAATCAAGCGAATGCTCTATTTGAAGAACACAAAGATAAATGGGCAATCGTAGCTGGTATGAATCTACCAATGCTGATTGAAGCTTATGGTGCACGTCTTTCAATGGAATCTGCACAGGAAATTGCGGCTCATATCTTAGAAACAGCTAAAGAAGGAGTTAAAGTTAAGCCCGAAGCATTGGAACCAGCAGATACTGGTAAATCGCATGGGGCTTCAGCTCAACAATCTAATGCAGGTGCACCTGGATCATTCGAATATGTTTTAACTCGAATTGACTCTCGTTTACTTCATGGTCAAGTAGCAACTGCTTGGACAAAAACTGTGCAGCCTACACGAATTATTGTCGTGTCAGATGCGGTAGCCAAAGATGAGCTTCGTAAGAATTTGATCACACAAGCTGCTCCTCCGGGGGTTAAAGCTCATGTTGTTCCAATTAATCAAATGATTAAACTTGCAAAAGATGATCAACATTTTGGTGGACAACGTGCAATGCTTCTTTTTGAAAATCCAGAAGATGTACTTAGAGCGGTAGAAGGTGGAGTACCTTTGAAGACAATCAATGTTGGTTCAATGGCTCACTCTATAGGTAAGGTTCAACCAAACAAAGTGCTTGCTTTCAATCAAAAAGATATTGATACATTCAATAAGCTTAAACAAGCTGGACTTAATTTTGATGTTCGTAAAGTACCAAACGATTCAAAAGGAAATATGGACGAAATACTTAAAAAAGCACAAGAGGAATTAAAAAAATTAAAATAATCTAATTATTTAGAGAAAAAGGAGGATTAATAGTCATGACTTTAAATATAGTTCAAATTATATTAGTCATTATTGTAGCATTTTTAGCTGGTGTAGAAGGAATCTTGGATGAATTTCAATTCCATCAACCAATAGTTGCTTGTACGTTAATCGGCTTAGTTACAGGTAACTTACTACCATGCTTAATCTTAGGTGGTACTCTTCAAATGATTGCCTTAGGTTGGGCAAATATCGGTGCTGCCGTAGCACCTGATGCAGCGTTAGCATCTATTGCATCTGCAATCATTCTAGTTCTTGGAGGACAAGGGCAAGCAGGAGTTTCTTCAGCAATCGCTATTGCTGTTCCTCTAGCAGTTGCAGGGCTATTATTAACAATTATTTGTCGTACGATTGCCACAGCGTTTGTACATTTTATGGATGCTGCTGCTAAAGAAGGAAATATCAAAGCTATTGAAATGTGGCAAATCGCTGCTATTTGTTTACAAGGTATACGTATTGCGATTCCAGCAGGCTTGATCTTAGCAATTGGTGCTGGTCCTATTCGTGGATTACTTGATGCAATGCCTGCTTGGTTAACAGGTGGTTTAGCAATCGGTGGTGGAATGGTTGTAGCTGTTGGTTACGCAATGGTAATCAATATGATGGCTACAAAAGAAGTATGGCCATTCTTCGCAATTGGTTTTGTATTAGCAACTGTTTCACAAATTACACTTATCGGACTTGGTGCAATAGGTGTAGCTTTAGCTCTTGTTTACTTAGCAGTTACTAAACAAGGTGGCTCAGGTAATGGTGGAAGCTCAAATACTGGAGATCCATTAGGTAATCTTATTGATAGATACTAAGAAGGGGGAGAACACGAAAATGTCAAAAGAATTAAAATTAACAAAAAAAGATCGTATTTCTGTTTGGTGGCGTTCAGCTTTCCTTCAAGGTTCTTGGAACTATGAAAGAATGCAAAACGGTGGTTGGGCATATGCAATGATTCCTGCAATCAAAAAATTATATAAGACTAAAGAAGACAGAGCGGCTGCATTGGAGCGTCACTTGGAGTTCTTTAATACTCACCCATATGTAGCTTCACCAGTTATTGGTGTAACATTAGCTTTAGAAGAAGAACGTGCAAATGGTATGCCAATCGATGACATAACTATTCAAGGTGTTAAAGTTGGTATGATGGGACCTTTAGCTGGTATTGGAGATCCAGTTTTCTGGTTTACTGTAAGACCAATTTTAGGGGCATTAGCTGCTTCACTTGCTATGAGTGGTAACATCCTTGGACCAATTATCTTTTTCTTCGCTTGGAATATCATCCGTATGGGATTTATGTGGTATACACAAGAGTTTGGTTACAAAGCAGGATCTCGTATTAGTGAGGATTTATCAGGTAATTTACTACAAGATATTACAAAAGGAGCATCCATCCTTGGTATGTTCATTTTAGGATCATTAGTTAACAGATGGGTATCCGTTAAATTTGCACCAGTAGTATCATCTGTTAAGTTAAGTGATGGTGCCTTCATTGATTGGAGTAAACTTTCTGGTGGAGCGAATGGTATTCAACAAGCTCTGATGCAACAAGGATCTGGTTTATCATTAACTGATACTAAGGTTACAACATTGCAAAATAACTTGGATTCATTAATTCCTGGGCTTGCAGGATTATTAATTACATTTATTTGTATGTGGTTGCTTAAGAAGAAAGTATCTCCAATTATTATTATTCTTGGGTTGTTCGTAATCGGTATTGTTTTCCACTTAATCGGTTTAATGTAACATTTTTTACTTAGCCTAGGCTTTTTAGCCTGGGCTTTTGTTAACATATAAAGCAGTTAAAGTAAAGTGAGAAAAACAATTTTTACAATACTAATGAAATAAGTTAGTGAAATATGTGTTAATTTTAATCCACTTTCGAACAATTGATAAAAATATATATAAAATATATAATAAAAAAAATGTGTGTATTAAGTAGAAAAGAGGTAGATTAGATGGTTCAATCACTAAATACAAAGGTGGATCTAGCTATTGAGGCAACAGCTTTTACGGGCTTTGCAGATTATGGTAAAATCATGATCGGAGACAAAGGTTTTGAGTTCTACAATTCTCGTGATTCTCACAAATATATTCAAATTCCTTGGGAAGAGGTTGACTATGTCATTGCATCTGTATTGTTAAAAGGAAAGTGGATTCCACGATATGCAATCCGAACTAAGAAAAATGGTACCTATACTTTTTCTTCTAAAGAAGCAACAAAAGTACTTCGTGCTGTTCGAAATTATGTTGATCCAGATCGTATGGTTTATTCGTTAAGTTTTTTTGATGTGGTGAAACGAGCGGTGAAATCGATATTTAAGAAGAGTTGATCAACTAAAGAAGTTATCATGCTAGTTGATCCTACTCAATATATTGGTATAAAAGAAGGCGCTATAGAAAGAAGATATTATGAGTCACTAGAAAACTTAAAAATATTGATACCTGTATGTGATGAAATAAACATATATGATAATACGAAACGAATTGAGGAAATAGCTTATATAGTTAAAGGAAATCTTAAATGGATAAGTGAAAATATGCCCGTATAGATGGATTCAATTTAAAAATAAGACTAGATTAGTATTAATGTTAATCTAGTTTTTTTATTAAACAAAAAAATTAAGGGACTTGCTCTTTTCTATAGTAAGTTCCTTTTTTGTGTTTGGAATTTTTTGATATAAAGGGGATAGGAATGAAGACAAATATTTGAATAGATTTGAAAAAGTTTTACTAGAATGTAGAAAAGATACTGAATATTCGGCAATAGAAGCAACTAATTTGGTATAAGAGATTGATATTAAATACTAAAATGGAAATGCAAGTATAGTATGATCTATCTATTGAGCAGGATTACACAATATATATCAAAAATTTATATTAAATCGTGGGTTTCGCCTAGCGTGCTTCGCCTCCACCAAGCATATCCTCGACAATACTTAATGTAAGTGTTGTTGAGGATTTTTTATTTATACGTATTCAAATAAGTAATTGTTGCAATTATAGCTATTTTTATTTTAACTATAAAAGTTTGATTTTATCAGTAGAGCTAGAGCGAGAGTGACAAGGGGGGACAGTTTACATTTGTAGAATGAAGTTGATTGCTTAAATATAGGAGTAGCTGTTGAAGCTACGCAGGACTTAGAAAAGCTTTTTTTGAGGATGTGTATGTTATAAGCTAAAAAGAGCATTAACTACAAAGGAACTGTTAAAAACAAGCAAGGAGTTATAGCTATCAGATTGTGACAAATTGCAGGTTTGATTTAAACACGTAGAAAATTCCTGCATTATATAATTCATCGATGATAGTGTAGCTATGATTGATTATAATTGATTAGTAAGAGGTTATAATCAAGGCTTATGTGTGTTAATTGTCAGTATGAGAATGTGAAGTTACACTGTCATTAATAGTCACTTAGAAGGCTCAAATAGTAGTAAGGGAATTTAAATAGTTGGTGCTGAGAGCCTTGTCGACAATAAGACTTCTACATACATATATCAGAATAATGATGGTTCAGATTTAGGTAGAAGAGTATTTACATTTAGTATTGATAATGGTTGACTAAAGCTTTGAATAGCTTCAATAGAATTTCAAGATGCTAAGTCATGTACTGCTAAGGCGATTGTAAAAGATAGCGTATTTACTTTGATAGCAACAGATAACTTAGATAGTACACAGAAAGCTGAACTGGTGATAATGACCACTAGGAGGAGAAGTGTTGTAAATAATTCTTGTGTAATTTTGGATGTAGTAGTATACTCTTAATAAAAGTATAGCCAATAAAGTGTTATACTGTAATCCAGCTGATTAAGTTGAATTTTAATGAATAAAATATAGTATAGAATAATAAAAATAAGTCTGAAATTTGTAAGTTTATGGTTGTTAACGATATGGAACTATTATCAGCTGTAACTAAGGAATTATATACTTCAATAGCTAAGAAGTACAATACAACAGCTTCAAGAGTAGAAAGAGCATAAGACATGCTATAGAAGTTGCGTGGGGTAGAGGTCAAATAGAAGCTATTAATAGACTATTTGGATATACTGTTCATGGTGAAAAAGGCAAGCCTACAAATAGTGAATTTATCGCAATTATCGCTGATAAATTAAGACTTAAGAATAAAGTTAGCTAGTACAAGTAATAGAACCAAAGCTGGACAAACTTAAGCCGATAAACGCTATAAAAGTAGTCCTAGAAATATAAATTTCATGCCTATAAATATGATAGAAAATACATCTTTAATATATTGGTTAAAAAATCAATATTTTGGGGGTGTATTTTTATTGCCAAGGATTTCTAAAAAATCAAAATCAATAAATGATATTATAGTAGGTTACTTAGAATATTGTAACTATAAAAATCTAAGTCTTAAAACTATAAAATCTTATCATCAAACTCTTATGTTATTTTCAAAATATTTAGAAGAAGAAAAACAGATAACAGATATTAATAAGATAAACAAAGATACTGTAGAAGAATATATAAGTTTCACTAAGGAACGTGGTAAATATTCCTTCGTAGCATCGGAAGGAGGGATGATAAAGGCTAATATAGACAAAAGAAGCGACATAGGTAAAGAAGTATCTAATTGTACATTAAATAACTATTTGAGGAATATAAAAGCCTTTTTCAGCTATTTAGTAGATAATCAAATAATAAAGTCAAGTAATGTGCATCAATGCAAATTTATAAAAACTGAAAGAATAAGTAAGGAACAATTAAGAAGAACAATACTTATACCAGCATATTTAACTAAAGGCAGGAAAGATAGAGTTGTTTTTTATAGCATGCAAATGGCTAAGTTATTGCAAAGATGGTTGAAATTTAAGGATACAATGCAGGAAACGGAATTACTTTTTCCGACTCAACGTACAAATACAATAATTTCAAATCCTAATTTTGAAAGAAGCTTCCCAGGATATTAAAAAAAAGCAAAAATTAATAAACATATAACTTCACATGTGTTAAGGAATAATTTGAAAGGAGATTTTTGTTGAATAATGGTTCTTTAGTGGTATTATCAAAAATCCTTGGACATAGTTCTTCAAAAGTTATCGAGTCTGCATATTTAGATTTACAAGATGAAGATTTAAGAAAGAAATATCAAACATATATCAAACATATAGTCTTTTAGCAAATATGGATAAAGATAATTATTAGAAAGTAGGTGTCGAGAATGCTAGATATTTATACTAAATTCGGTTGTTTTGGACATTTTAAAGACATTTTATTATTTATGCAAGAAGAACATTTGCAAGAAATAGAAATAACAAAACTTAGATATTGCTTATCTGAAATATTTGGAAAAGGCATTTATACATTAGAATAGATTAAACAAATTTTACAATAAAAAAGTAGAGTGCTGGAACACCCTACTCTAAAACTGAATACTGTTTTAATTATTCTTATTGGCACTTATATACCAACCATGCGTTAATTATATTTTAATTCAAAAAAATGTAAGTGTCAATAGGCTTAATTTCGTATTGTCTTTTTTCGACAGTAGGTCAGTTGTAAAAGCTATAGATCAACTATAAATAATTCTAAGTGTTTGATGTAGCACACACATAAAGTACATTCGGTTGCGTTATAATACCATTTTATAACGCATGACGTAAGACCTAGTGAAATTCTCCAAAGGTTGTTTAGGATGTGGGATATTATATCCTATGTCAAAGAGGAGTGGAAAGTGGATATTTCTTTAAAAGGCTATATAGAACATCAGAAATGATGGACAAGTCGCTAAAATTAGGCTTGTTTTGATATATATTAATGTCCAAATACATTGAAATTAAATGGTTGACTACCGAGCCAAGGTTAATGTGGCAGAACTCAAAGAGCATATACGATAGTTATAATTGTTTTATAAATTTTGATTTTTTTGAGATTTATAAGACAATTATATCCTTTTCTGAATCTTAAAAGCATAACACACCTTAACACGAAGGCAAGTATATAACTTAAAATAACTACTAAATATATAGAATGAAGTTGAAAAGATAGTAACCGACAAGATGGTGAATATAAACAGACGAGAACCAACGAGACTATAAAATAACCTTTGGTAAGATACTTAAAGTTTATAGAGAAATAACAAAAAGAATGACTCGCTTAGGGGAGCAAGCCATTTCTGTTCCATTATCATCTATGTGTAATAAATAATATGTTAAAAAGATTTACAATTAATATCATAAATTAAAATTATTACAGTATTGTTACAGAGTTATAAATTTAATCTAAACAATAAAATAGATATAAAAAAGGATAAACTTACCAGGGTGTAATAAGCTTATCCTAAATACTGGTTAATTTATTATTTAGGGGTAAATAATAATGATTTAACTACTTTACAATTACTATTATAAGATTAGAATATGGCAGTATTATATCAAAATTAAATAATCCTAACTTTTTCTAAAGTTTTATTAAAATCTTCCGCTGTAATATTTAGCTTATTAAGATTGATTTTAGAATCAATTCCTTTAAGGATATTTTCCAAATCAATATTTCTTCTCATACAATTATATCCTGCTTCAGTTGCTATAAATGCAATATCTGCTCCGGATAATCCTACCAGTTTATACGAAAAAGTTTCTCTATCAAAAGTTTTATCAATAGGCATTTCTCTAATTGCCTTATTTAAAATATCTAAACATCCCTTTTGATCTGGTTTCTTAATTTCAATTTTCAAATCGAAACGTCCTGTCCTAAGTAATGCTTTATCTAAAAGGTCAATCCTATTTGTAGAGCCAACTATACATATGTCCCTGTAATCTTCTATTCCGTCCATTAATGATAAAAGCTGTGTTAAGAATTTAGCGTCAAATCTTTCTCTTTCGTCACCAGTTCTTTTTCTACCTATAGAATCTATTTCATCAAAATAAATCACACTTGGCTGTCTTTCCTTAGCTTCTTCAAAAATTTTTCTTAAATTAGATTCAGATAGTCCATGCCACATACTCATTAATTCAGAAGCTTTAATTGAAATAAAATGAGCATTTGTTTCATTTGCAATTGCTTTTGCTATAAGTGTCTTACCACAACCAGGTTCTCCATATAATAAAATACCTTTATGTGGTTTTATACCTAAATGTTTAAAAATTTGAGGTGCTTTCAAAGGTAATTCAACGATTTCTCTTATTTCTTGTATGATATTATCTATACCACCAATATCATCAAAAGTCACTTTAGGTATATTTCGTTTTCTCTCTTCTGTTGTTTTAGTCTTTGTGATTTCATCAAAGAGTTTATCTATAGAACTTTCGGAGGCGGATTCTTTTTCAATAGAAAAATTTTTATTTTGTTTTGGTATTTTTTTTCTTTTTATCCCTAATGAATTTTGGATTTTAGCAGTTTCAATAACTTCTTTATTGGATTTTTCATCTGCATTATTTTTGTGTAGACTAATAAATATTTTATGTAAAAATTCAGGAACAATTGCTTCATCATTGTATGTAAGCTTTGCATCTTTAAATTGTAAAGATTTATTTGCAATAAATAGAAATTTATGATAATAAGTATTGAAGTTTTTATCATTCAATTCTAGTTGGTTATATTTTATTTCTTTATTAGCCTCTATAAAGGTTGGTATATCTTTACATAATAGAACTGTGGCGGAGTAATCGGTGTTTTTACATTTCGGAAAAATCAATTTTGTAGTAAATTTAGTTGGTTTGTTTGACATATATTGTTACCTCCATATAAGATTCCACCAACATCTTAGCATAAAATTTATTTTAAAATAAGACTTGTTTTTATTGCAGTAATAATACAATCTTTATATGAAGGAATCAGTAACTATATAAAAAATTACCAAAAGTTAAAATATGATACCAATTAAACAATAAATAATAAAAGGCTAGACATTTTAAAGTGTACAAGATATTAGCTTTATTTAAAAGATACTTGGATTCGATACAGAATAATAATTTAATAGATACTTTAGATAAGTACATAATTTATTTTCAGCAGATAGAGAAAGTGGCGAAAATAAGCATTTAAACATATAAAACTCAAACTTCGCACATGAAAATATGACTTGAACCTTTGAAAAACAAAGGCTTTTTAGCATTGAAATATAGAAAATTCCTCCCTAAAATGATATAATGTAAATGACTAAAAATACAAAAAACGTCATATTTAGGAGGAATTATTCATATGAACAATATACCACAAA
>Ga0302140_10007051_pt1 | contig 14084 bp, 14 predicted proteins | sample I_Bog_E1_1_FD_202095 | JGI IMG/M metagenome (GOLD analysis project Ga0302140, IMG submission 202095) | Peat permafrost microbial communities from Stordalen Mire near Abisko, Sweden - I_Bog_E1_1 | ecosystem: Environmental > Terrestrial > Soil > Wetlands > Peat | place: Sweden: Abisko, Stordalen...
CCCGTGGGGTCCCTTTCTCGCAAACTGTTTATATTGAACAAGATGACTTCCGCGAGGTTCCTCCGCCGAAGTACTATCGCTTGTCTCCTGGGAAAGAAGTTCGCCTGCGCAACGCCTACTTCGTCACAGCACAGAGCGTGGTGAAAGACGCGGCCGGCGAGATTGTCGAGGTGCATTGCACCTATGATCCGGCCAGCCGCGGCGGCAACTCACCCGACGGCCGCAAGGTCAAGTCCACCATGCACTGGGTGTCGGCAGCTCATGCCCTGACGGCAGAAATCCGTCTTTACGGCAACCTGTTCGCCAAGGCCGACCCCTACGATCTTGCTGAAAATCAAGATGTTCTGGACAATCTGAACCCCAACTCGCTGGAAATTCTCACCGGCGCCAAACTGGAGCCGTCGCTGGCCAACGCAAAACTTGAGGACAGATTCCAGTTTGAGCGGGTTGGCTATTTCTGCCTCGATCCTGACTCCAAACCGGGCAATCTGGTCTTCAACCGGACGCTCGCGCTGAAAGATTCCTGGGCCAAGATTGAGAAGAAAACCTGCGTGTAGCCGCTGGCGACGGGGCAACCGCACGCTAACCGCTCGCGGGGGGTGCAGGTCCCCAAAATAGGACATTTTGCACTGCAATTGGTGCATAAAGAGTGCAAAAAGCCTTTGCTTTTAAGTAGAGGTTTTTTGCGCAAAATGGGGTTATTTGGGAAGCGGATCAGGGCGGTTTTGAGCTCGGAAGGGCTGAATAGGCTTGAGTTTTTCCCTAAATATGCTATCATGATAGCATATTTGGGAGTGGTGAGGATGGCGCAGATTCTGGTTCGCAATCTGGACGACGGGCTCAAGGGTCGTTTGCAGCGCCGCGCCAAACTCCACGGCCAAAGCATGGAGGCCGAGGTCCGCGATATTCTGCGCGACGCGCTGCGGGAAGAGGAGACTCCGGCGGTCGGCCTGGGGTCGGAGATCGTGGCGATGTTCAGCGGTAGCGGAGTCTATCTCGACGAGCCGATTCAAGAGATACGCGGCATGAAGATGGAGATTCCGGAGTTCGAGCTGTGATACTGCTCGATACGAACGTGATCACAGAGTTCATGCTCGCTGTTCCGGATGCACGGGTGACGCGCTGGCTGGACCGTCAACCACGCTCCTCGATCTGGACAACATCCATCAATCTCTACGAGATTCGCGCCGGTTTGCTGACGATGCCGGTAGATAGACGGCGCGCCGGACTGGAATCGCACTTCGAGCGGATTCTTCAGGTCGCGATTCAGGACCGGATACTGCACTACGACGCCGAATCTGCTGAGCGGGCAGCCAAGTTGTCGGCCGCGCGCCGCAGTGAGAGACGCCCGGTCGAAAGCCGCGATATGATGATCGCCGGAATCGTGCTCGCCTCGCACGCAAAGCTCGCCACGCGCAACGTCAAGCACTTCGAGGAGATTGCGTCTTCATTGGTGAATCCGTGGGAGGGGTAGAAGCAGGGAACAGGGAATAGGGAACAGGGAATAGAAGAGCCGGTTGGATGAGGCTTGTGCTATCCCAGGTCCCAAAGGCGGGAACTGGGGCACCCGGCGAGAGGAAGTCAGTAGCGTAAGGTACCACCTGCAGTGTGCCACAGGTCTCGAGGACCGAGACCTGAGCACCCTGCCGAAGCCGAGAGTATAATTCTTACGTTCCAGGGTTTCTACATTTGAAAGGAGTGTAAGTCAAATGGCTCTTCCAAGCGCCTACCTTGTCACCACTAAGAATCTGGAATCACTTCTCAACGCTCTTCGGTCCGCCAAAGCACCTGAGAGATTTAGCAACAAGTTTCTCACTCAACTTGACTTCAATAGCAGCAATGATCGCCTTTTTATTAGCGTTTTGAGAAGCCTCGGGTTTATCGACGAATCTGGCACACCATCCACACGCTATTACCAGTTTCTCGATCAGACTCAATCTGGAAGGGTCTTGGCAGACGCCATCCGAGAAGCGTACCAAGATCTCTTTGCCGTAAACACTAAAGCCCAAGAAATGAGTGTCGACGAGGTCAAGAACAAGCTAAAGACTCTCACACTCGGCCAAAAATCTGAAAATGTCCTTGGACTGATGGCAAATACATTCAAGGCACTCGCGGATCTAGCAGATTGGGATGCCCCTGCCGCGACTAAGGTTCAACCCTCACCGGCAGAAAATGTCTCTTCAGAGGAACTCAACAAACCCCTTCCTGAACAGCCTGTGCCATTAGGAAAGGGCATCGAGCTCCACTACGACATTCAAATCCATTTGCCGGAATCGCGTGATCCAGCAGTATTTGATGCGATTTTTCAGGCGCTAAGAAGGCACTTGATTTGAGGAGGCTCGATGGACCACGAATTGTATTCATTCGCATTTAAGGGACTTCTCACAGATCAAACTCTAGACAGAACTCCTCGTCTGAGGAGGCGGTCTCTTGGGGACCTGGAACCCGAGGTCTCCAAGAGGTTACCCATCGATGTGCTCGACGAAGATCTCGTCGCTAGAGCCAAGAGAATGGCGGTAGTATATGTCGCGATCGCCGCATTTGAGAATACGGTTCGGGAATTTGTGTCAAAGCGACTTCTTGAAAGCCTTGGAGCAGATTGGTGGGTTCAGGGAGTCTCAGAGAAGATCAGAGTTAAGGCAGAGAGTCGTCGGGATGAGGAAAGCAAGATCAAGTGGCACTCTCAGCGCGGCGATCAACCTATTAATTACACAGAATTTGGCGATCTCAGCTCGATAGTAGGCCAGAACTGGGTGCATTTCGAAGACTACCTACACGAGACACAAGAGTGGATGCGCCAGATTATAACCACGTTGGAACGATCAAGGAATGTTATTATGCACAGCGGTGAGCTCGGTGCGCAGGATATCGAACGTATTGGTACGTCAATTCGCGACTGGATAAGACAGGTTGGAACTTAAGCAGGGTGTGGGTACCCCAGACCCCAATTCGGGGACTTGGGAACTCATCCAGCGTGGCGAGAACCGTGGCCTACCGCGCATCCCTTCCGAGGCTAAAGCCCAACATTTATTTTGGTACATTTGCGGCAGTCAGGGTAAAAATTCTGACCTACCAGTCGTGTCCTGATACAAAGCGCCAAAAAACAAATGTAAACAAACAACCGCAGGTCCTTCGACTCACCACCCCCAGGCTGAAGAGTGCGCCTGGGGCCCCGTTCGCTCAGGATGACAAGCAAAAACAAAAGCAAGTGCAAAAGCAACCGCAGGTCCTTCGACTCACTACCCCCAGGCTGAAGAGTACGCCTGGGGCCCCGTTCGCTCAGGATGACAAGCTGTTTTGGTGCTGCGCTTATGTCGCTCAGGATGACAGATTTGTGGAGGAGCGCTGAACCGCGGCGACCGAAGTCGAAGGACCTGCGGTTGCTTTCTAATCCTCCGCGCCCGCAAGGTACTTTCGCTCCAGCGAGGGATCCAGATCGTACCAGCCCTGGCTTAAATCCTGCCACGTTGGGTTCGTTTTCTCAATGAGCGCGATCTTCTTTTCCCGCCGCCACCCCTTCAACTGCTTTTCCCTGCCGATGGCGTTGCTTGGGTCTTCAAAGATTTCAAACCAGACTAGGCGGTTACAGTTGTACCGCGAGGAGAACCCTTCGTAGGTTCCATTCTTGTGCTCGAATACGCGCTTTTGCAGATTGCCGGTCATGCCCACGTAGAGAGTGTGGCTGCGACTGGCGACGATGTAGGTGAAGTAGCTGCCCTCGCGCATGGAGAGAGCATAACGCAACCGCACCAGTAGGCGGCAAGTAAGTTCCGAAAATGCAACCGCAGGTCCTTCGACTCACCACCCCCAGGCTGAAGAGTACGCCTGGGGCCCCGTTCGCTCAGGATGACAAACATATTTTATTGGATGAAATGGCGGCACGGCTGAAGCCATGCCCTGATACAAAGCGTAGTTTTGACAGACGCTCTAGTCTTACGTCCAGATGATGACTGCGCCCGCTGTCACCGTTCCGCTATGCTGGAGTGGATGGTGTCTTGATGGAACGCAAGCATCCCAATCCGCCGGCGGCAATGGAAGGCCAGCAGATGGCGGCAATGGAAGGACAGGAAGAGGAGTTTCTGGAGTTGCGCCATGTGAATGTGGCGCGCGGCGAGCGCGTTGTGCTGGAGGATGTGAACCTGAGGATTCGCGCCGGTGAGCATGTGGCGATACTGGGTCCGAACGGCTGCGGAAAATCCACGCTGATTTTGACCATGAGTTGCCAGCTTTATCCCATTGTCCGGCAGGGAATGAGGGTGCGTATCTTCGGGCGGGAACGCTGGGATCTGACCGAGTTGCGGCGGCATTTTGGCGTGGTGGCGCCGGGCTTGACTGGCACCGAGTTGCCCGGCGAGCGGACGGCCACGACCACCGGGCTGAATGCCGTGATTGCCGGATTCTTCTCCGCCTCGACGCTGTGGCCCAATCTGCGCGTCACCGAAGAAATGCAAGCCAGAGCCGTGGAGGCCCTTGAACGGATGGAGGCACAGCATCTGGCTGAGCGGCTGGTGGGGGAGATGTCCGCCGGGGAGAAGCGGCGGATTCTGATTGCGCGCGCGCTGGTGCACAGGCCACGGCAATTGCTGCTGGACGAGCCCTCGAACGCGCTGGACCTGGCCGCGCAACGCGAACTGCGGGAGACGCTGCGGCGGCTGGCCCGCGAAGGAACTGGCCTGGTGCTGGTCACTCACCATTTGAGCGATATTCTGCCGGAGATTGAGCGCGTGATTCTGATGCGTGGAGGGCGGATCGTGGGAGACGGGCCGCGCACGGAGCTATTGACTGAGTCGCGGCTGAGCGGGCTGTTTAATACGCCGGTGCGGATGGGCCGCGATGAGGAGTGGCTGCATAGCTGGTGAGGGTTACCGACGGCTGCACGGGAGATTGTATGGAGCGAAGTCGAAGTATTCTACTTCTGGGACGTGGAATTCTTCTGCTACGGGATCTGATACGCTCCCGGAATTCCCTTATCCAGCGTGGCGAGAACCGCGCCATTTGCGCTGGCGAGCTGCACGAGGTGGCCGTCCGTAGTCTGTTTTGGATTCTTCACCCATGCGGGAAGGGAAGAAATATCATTGCCGTCCGGGATGAACATAAACCGCAGTCTGCTGTTCGATTTGAGGCTGAGCAGCAGAGTCCGCGCGTGCTGGACAGTGAAACCATAGTCCGGCGTTTGTGCGCTCACTCTTACAAATCCCAGTTCCGTGATTGAACAGGTCAACCAGTGCGCACCCTCCTGGGATGAGATCCAAGCATTTACGCGATCATGGAATCCATGGTGGAAGATTCCAAGTGCAACAAGAGCATTCACATCAAGAAGGTATCTCATGGGAAGTCAACAAGGAGTTCACGGACCATTTCACTGGTAAGCACAGGTGCATCGGGTCCCGCGTAAAGCACCGGGAGGCCTGTGACCGGGTCTTCAATGATTCGAGCCGTGAAGTGTTTCCGCTTTGGGGCAGTCAGCACAATGCGGTTCTCTTCGAGGGCAATATCGAGGGTATCGCCCGCTCGAATGTTTAGCCGATGGCGAAGCGGTTGGGGAAGCACGATTTGACCCTTCGTGGAGACCTTGGTCTGCATGGTAAGACAATCTTACCTTATCGCAGGTCGTTTATCAAGAAGTATTTACAACAGGTTTGAGTGGTGACGGCCTACGTTATCCGAAGAAAATCATTGCCAGATGATTGACCACGTAGGCCGCGCACCAGGCGAGCGTCAGCATGTAGAAGAACTGCAATGCGGGCCACTTCCAACTGTTGGTTTCGCGGTGGACGACGGCGATGGTCGAGGTGCACTGCATGGCAAAGGCGAAGAAGATCATCAGCGCCAATGCGCCGCCGAGAGTCATGTCGTGGTGCAGGGCGGTTTGCAGGCTGAGGGCGTGGGTGTCGGCCTCGGCGCCATACAAAGTGCCCATGGTGCTGACCATGACCTCGCGGGCCAGCACGCTGGAGAGCAGGCCGATGCCGATCTTCCAATTGAAGCCGAGGGGCGCGATGGCCGGCTCAATGAAGTGGCCCATGCGGCCGATGACGCTGTCAGCCAGTTCAGGCGCGGAGATTTGGCCGTTGGGCGCCTGAATTACCGGCAGATGCGCCAGTACCCAGAGAGCCAGAGTGACGCAGAGGATGATGGTTCCTGCCTGGCGCAGGAAGACGCGTCCGCGATCCATTACGCGCAGGCCGAGCGAGCGGAGAGTGGGCATGCGGTACTGCGGCAGCTCGAGGATAAAGGGCGTCTCGCTGGATTTGAGGATGGAACTCTTCAGCAACCATGCGGTGGTCATGGCTCCCACAAAACCGGCGAGATAAAGGCCGAGCATGGTCAGCGTTTGCAGGCCGAGGAAGCCGTGCAGGTAGGTGATGTTGGGAATGAAGGCGGCAATCAGGAGCATGTAGACCGGCAGGCGGGCCGAGCAGGTCATGAAGGGCGCGACGAGAATGGTGGCCATTCTATCGCGCTTGTTTTCGATAGTGCGCGTGGCCATGATGGCCGGCACGGCGCAGGCGTAGGCCGAGAGCAGTGGGATGAAGGCTTTGCCATTCAAACCTGTCGTGCGCATTACACGGTCGGCGATCAGGGCGGCGCGGGAGAGGTAGCCGGAGTCTTCCAGGATGCCGATAAAGAGAAAGAGCAACAGGATTTGCGGCAGGAAGACGAGCACGGAGGAGATGCCCTTCCATGCGCCGTCGAGGATGAGCGACTGAATCCAACCGGCGGGAAGCAGGGGCCGGATGAGGTTGCCCGCACCGGCCAGGATATAGCCGAAACCGTCGGAGAGCGGCTGACCGACGGAGAAAACCACCTCGAAAACGCCGACGACGACGACCAGGAAGAGCAGCGGTCCCCAGATGCGGTGCAGCAGGACGTTGTCGATCTTGCGCGTGCCCTCGACGGAGAGCGGGGCGCGGTAGCCGGTGCGCCGGCTCACCTGTGCGGCCCAGGAGTGAGCGCTGGCGGCGTTTCCCACGACGGGCAGGGAGAGTGGCTTGGCAGCGGCGCGATCTGTCTGCTGGTTGAGAAAGAGGGGAACAGCATCCAGGCCGGTCCCGTTGACGGCGCTGATCTGGGCCACGGGCGCGCCCAACTCGCGGGCGAGTTCGAGGGCGTCGATATGGCCGCCGCGGGCCTCCATCAGGTCGCTCATATTGAGCAGAACCAGGGTGGGCAGGCCCAGAGCCAACACCGGCGCGGCCAGCATCAGTTGGCGGGTCAGGTGCAGGGAATCGAGGACCAGCAGCACCGCGTCCGGCTTGGGAGTGCCGACCATTTTGCCGCGGAGCACGTCGATGGAGACGCGGGCGTCCTCGCTGTAGGGGTCGAGTGAGTATATGCCGGGCAGGTCGATGAGCGTCAGGTCTGGGCGACCCACCCCGGCCATCAGGCCCATGCGCTGCTCGACAGTGACGCCGGGGAAGTTGGCCACCTTCTGACGAAGGCCTGTCAACCGATTGAAAAGAGTGGACTTGCCGGAGTTGGGTGGACCGATCAGCACAACAGTACTGAGCTGCCCAGCGTGTGGCGGGGATTTGGGCGGTACGAAGGCCGGAGGGGCGCAGCAATCGCTCATTGTGCGGCCTCAACTTGCCTGGTTTCGACCTGAGCGGGGCGCATGCAGATGGCAGCGGCGGTTTCGCGCCGGAGAGCTATCTCCATGCCGTCCACGGCGTAGACGGTGGGATCGCCGGCCGGTGCGCGGCGTAGGACCGTGACCAGCGCATCGGGCACAAAGCCCATGTGCATCAGATGATTCTGCACGGATTCAGGCAGGTCAAGGCCCACCAGAACTCCGCTCTCACCTACGTTCAGATTGCTCAGCACATTCAACCGAAGGACTCCAATGGACCGCTCAAAAGGCGGAACTCCGAAATACGACTATTCTAGTCGTATTTAAGTATACGACCAATGAGGCCCTTGCCGCAAACGGTGGTTTTCACTTTTTCGAGAGCGCTTCGAGTAAAATTCGATTTGGGAAGCGGAGTAGCGGGGGAAAAATGCAATATCGCAGTTTTGGAAAGCTGGATTGGAAGGCTTCGGCGCTGGGATTTGGCTGTATGCGATTTCCCAGCCCAGATGGCAACCGTTTCAGTAAAAATATTGACGAGGCCGAGTCGCTGCGCATGGTTCGCCGCGCCATCGACAACGGGGTGAATTATCTCGACACCGCGTACGTCTACCATGACGGCCAAAGCGAGCTTTTGCTGGGCAAAGCACTCAAGGGCGGCTACCGGGAAAAGGTGCGGCTGGCTACCAAGCTGCCGGTTTGGGCGGTGGAGAGCGCGGCGGATTTCGACCGCCTTCTCAACGAGCAACTGCAAAAGCTGCAAACCGAGCACATTGACTTTTATTTGCTGCACGCACTGGGCCGGAGCCGTTGGCGGGAGATTGTTTTGAAACACGATCTTCTTGCTCGCGCTGAGGCTGCGCTGGCCGATGGGCGGATCGGGCACCTGGGCTTCTCCTTTCACGATGAGTACGAGGCCTTCGAGGAGATTGTGAACGGCAGCGATCTGTGGAGCTTTTGCCAGATTCAGTACAACTACATGGACACGGAGAATCAGGCGGGCACGCGCGGCCTGAAGCTGGCGGCCGAGAAGGGGTTGGCCGTGGTGGTGATGGAGCCGCTGATGGGCGGCAGGCTGGCCGATCCGCCCAAGGATGTGCGGGAGACGATGGAGAGCTTTCCTGTGCAGCGGTCGCCGGTTGAGTGGGCACTGCAATGGCTCTGGGATCAGCCGGAGATTTCGGTGGTTCTGAGCGGCATGAGCGCGATGACGCAGGTGGAAGAGAACCTGAGTTTTGCTGATCGCTCGGCCGTTGGGAGTTTCAGCCCGGAAGAACAGGCGCTAATTGCTGAGGTGAAGGAAAAATACAGCAAGCGCATCGCGATTCCATGCAGCAAGTGCAACTACTGCATGCCCTGTCCGAATGGCTTGAATATTCCGGCTAACTTTGAGTTCTACAACTACGCGCACCTGTACGAGAACGTGGCGGACGCGCGCTTCCGGTACGGGCTGTTTCTCACTGAAGCGCAGCGAGCGAGCGCGTGCATCGCGTGCGGCCTGTGCGAGGAGATGTGTCCGCAGGGAATCGCGATCAGCGAGTGGATGCCCAAGGTTGCCGCGCTGCTGGAGTGAAAGAACAGGGAATAGGGAATAGGGAATAGGGAATAGAAAAGCCCTGCTCAGCTGACTGCACCCGTGAGATGCGCCAGATAATCAGCGGGCGAGAGCACGTTCACTCCATTGCGCAGGGGCTCCGGGAAGTGTTTGAGATTTCCTGTTACGAGCCAGGCTCCTGCCGCATGGGCAAGCGCGAGGAAAGGCGCGTCGGTAGGGTCTGGGCATGGCTGTTTCCATGGCTCAGTGTCTTGAAGCCAAAGGCTTTCTTCAATAAATGTCTCCAGCCAAAGGGGAGGAAACCTATACTTTCGAAATCTCGGACGCCGGACAACCTCGCGATACTCGGCCACGACTTCCGGACTGGTTACCACTTGGACACGTTCCTTCAATACCCAATCGAAGATCAACTTGGCTGGCACACCGCCAGGAGTGATTCCGGCAGAGATGAGCACGTTGGTATCCAAGACAGCGAACTTCATGCTACATCCACGAGCCGATGAGAGGCGCGTACCGCGTCAATCTCCGCGTTGATCTCCTCGTCGCTCATACCGCCCAATTCCTCAGCCAGCTGCCAACCTTCGCGCATACTGGCCCGCGCCATCGCCCGCCGCAGATCCTTATCTTGCTTGATGACATCGCCAAGGACAGGGACGAGGAAGAAGGCAGGGCCATTCTGACCCACCAGAAGCGTTGTCTCTCCTCGCGGCACGTCAGCCAAAGCCTTGGCTCCGCGCGTTCTGAACTCACGCAATGAAACTTGACGCATGGATCACCACCTCCATGAAGTGTAGCCGAAATGGCTACGGGGGGGCAACAGGGGGTAAGGCAGGGAACAGGGATCAGTGAAAGCTCGTTCTACTGACTTCTATTGTGTTTAAGCTTTGGGTTTGAATCCAAGCCGGATTGCTTCGTCGTAATCCTCGCGCGCACCCTCCTTGTCGCCCATGGCTTTGCGCGTAATGCTCCGTTGATAGAAGGCCTTTACGTAGTCCGATTTGAGGCGGATCGCTTCGTTATAATCCTCTAGCGCGCCATCGAGATCACCCTTGTTGTAACGCGCGTTGCCCCGGTTGTTGAATGTCTCGGCATAGCCCAATTTGAGCCGGATCGCCTCGTTGTAGTCCTTGAGAGCGCCCTCATGGTCGCCCTTTATATAACGCGCAACACCCCGGTTGCTGAAGGCCATGGCATAGTCCGGTTTGAGCCGGATTGCCTCATTGAAATCCCTGAGTGCGCCCTCATTGTCCCCCATGTCACAGCGCGTGTTGCCCCGATTGTAGAAGGTCAAGGAATAGTCCGGTTTGAACCGGATTGCTTCATTGTAATCTTTTAGCGCACCTTCAATGTTGCCCTTGCGATTATGTACATTTCCCCTATTGTTGAAGGCGTCGGCGTAGTCCGGCTTTAGGCGTATTGCCTCGGTATAGAAACGCAACTTTTCATCAAGGTCGGCAGCGTCAAAGCCTCGCTCAAACCATTGCTGCGCCGTCAATTCCTTTTCCTTGACCGGCGGAGCCGAGTCGGCTGCAGCCTTTTGTTCCGTAGCGGCCACTTGCGCGGACGGGGATGCAGGATGCAACACCGCAGCCAGCGGAACATTCAGGAACTTTTCGCGCAAGCGGCCCATGGCCTCTAGAAAGTACTCCGGCGGAATGCTGAGGCCGTTGTAACTCTTGAGCGTAGCCAGCTTGCCCGTGAGTTGACTGGCGATCTTCGGCGAGCCAAAATCGAAGCCTTCCAGCATCAGCGGCACGATGTTGCGTCGGCTACCTAAAGCAGTCTCGATCTCGCGGCGCAGCCAATCTGCTGGTTCGCCGCAATGTTCTAGCGCGGAGGGGGTAAGAAGGACGAGGAAATGCGCACGCGCAGTGATGTTGCCGAGGATTACGCCCTCGAAATCGCCGCTGGCGATGCCGTTGTAGTCGAAAAACACGTCATACCCGTACTGAGTAAGATTTTGGAAGATGGCGAGCGCCCAAGGGATATTGGTGCGTCGATAGCTGATGAAAACCGTCTTCTCGATTCGTTCCATACGTCTGACTCATCTTCCGCATTGCGGGGTATGAATTGAAGGGTAGCAGATTTGCAGAGTTGCAATCATTTTGGGCTGGATCAGCAACGGATTCGATCCGCCCCTCCAGGGCTAATGCTTCTTTTGGACTGCTCACCCAGGACTGCCCCTTCGCTTCGCTCAGGGTTGTCCTGGGCTATTATCCATTGTCCCTACGGGACATAACTCTTCGACTGCCATCCAAGCGAGCGAAAGCATTAGGGACAGTTGTTTATCCCGAGGACTTCATGATCTGGTTATTGTTTTTGGACAAGCGTGGACCGGGAGGTCCACGCTACAGCCGGCCGGGAGGCCGGCGCTACATTATAGGGATTTAGTCGCACAATACGGGATTAGACCCCCTCAATGTGTCTTGCATCACAGCGACAGCCGCTCCCATGGAAGAGACTCATAAATAGCGGCTTATTATCCGCCCAACCCGTTATGAGGCTAAGTAAATGAGTGATAAGGAAATGGTTATTCTGGATGGGAACGAGGCGGCCGCCTCGGTTGCCTATCGACTCACCGAAGTGGTCGCCATCTACCCCATTACGCCGTCGTCGCCGATGGCCGAGTGGGCCGATCAGTGGCGCTCGGAGGGGAAGAAAAACATCTGGGGCGCGTTGCCCATTGTGGAAGAGCTGCAGAGCGAAGGCGGAGCGGCGGGCGCGTTGCATGGCGCGTTGCAGGCAGGAGCCTTTGGGACTACGTTCACGGCCTCGCAGGGGCTGCTGCTGATGATTCCCAATATGTACAAGATTGCCGGCGAGTTGACCCCGGCGACGATGCACGTGACGGCCCGGACGCTGGCGACGCACGCGCTGTCGATTTTTGGCGACCACTCCGACGTGATGGCCTGCCGCTCGACGGGCTGGGCGATGCTGGCTTCCAATTCCGTGCAGGAAGTTGCCGACATGGCGCTGGTGGCGCAGATTGCGACGCTGGAATCGCGCATTCCGTTCATGCATTTCTTCGACGGCTTCCGCACTTCGCATGAGGTGGGCAAGATATTCCCCATCAGCGACGAGACGATCCGCGCGCTGGTGGACGACAAGTACATTATTCAGTACCGGCAGAACGCGCTCTGCCCGGACAGGCCGTTCATTCGCGGCACGGCGCAGAATCCCGATGTGTTCTTCCAGGCGCGCGAGGCCTGCACGCCCTTCCATGCGGCGGTTCCGGGGATTGTGCAGAATGTGATGGATCGCTTTGCCAAGGAGACGGGCCGCGCTTATCACTTGTTCGATTATTACGGCGCGGCGGATGCCGAGCGGGTAATCATTTTGATGGGTTCCGGGGCCGAGGCTGTAGAAGAGGCCGTGGATGCGCTGACTCAGAAGGGCGAGAAGCTGGGAGTGCTGAAGGTTCGCCTCTACAAGCCCTTTGACGCGAGCGCATTTTTGGCCGCGCTGCCGAAGACGGTGAAGTCGATTGCCGTTCTGGACCGCTGCAAGGATCCGGGTTCCGCCGGCGAGCCGCTTTACATGGACATCGTGACGGTGCTGGCGGAAAACGCCGCCAAGCTGCCGTTTGCCAAGATGCCCACGGTGGTGGGCGGACGCTATGGATTGTCGTCGAAGGAATTTACGCCGGCGATGGTCAAGGGCATTTTCGACGAGCTGACCAAGGCCGCGCCGAAGAACCATTTCACCATCGGCATCGACGACGACGTGAGCCACACCAGCCTGACGTACGATCCGGCCTTCTCGACAGAAGACGCGAAGACGGTGCGGGCGCTGTTTTACGGGCTGGGTTCCGACGGCACGGTGGGCGCGAACAAGAACTCGATCAAGATTATCGGCGACCAAACGCCGAATTTTGCGCAGGGCTATTTTGTGTACGACTCGAAGAAGTCGGGTTCGATGACGACATCGCACCTGCGGTTTGGACCCAAGCCAATCCGCTCGACCTACCTGATTACGCGCGCCAGCTTTGTGGCCTGCCACAACTTCAGCTTCCTGGAGAAGATGGATGTGTTGGAGGCGGCGATGCCGGGCGCGGTCTTCCTGCTCAATTCGCCGTATCCGGCGTCCGAGGTGTGGGACAAGCTGCCTAAGACGACGCAGGACGAGATGCTGCGCAAGAAGATCGAGTTTTATGTGATCGACGGCTACGAAGTGGCGCGCAAGGCAGGCATGGGCACGCGCATCAACACCATCATGCAGACTTGCTTCTTTGCCATCAGCGGCGTACTGCCGCGCGAAGAGGCCATCGAGCAGATCAAGAAGTCGATCAAGAAGACTTATGGCAAGCGCGGCGAGGCGGTGGTGGCAAAGAACTTTGCCGCCGTGGACCATGCGCTGGCGCACCTGGAAAAAGTGATGCTGCCGACGGCGGTTTCGTCCGGCTTTGATCTGATTCCATCCATCTCGGCTGATGCGCCGAAATTTGTGCGCAATGTGCTGGGAGAGATTGCCGGTGGTCATGGCGATCAGCTTCCGGTGAGCGCGATACCGGCCGGCGGCACATTCCCCAGCGCAACAGCGCAGTGGGAGAAGCGGAATATCGCCCAGTTTATTCCAGTCTGGGACAAGGATTTGTGCATCCAGTGCGGCAAGTGCGTGATGGTTTGCCCGCACGCGGTGATTCGCGCCAAGGTCTACTCGCAAGAGCTTGCCAAAAACGCGCCGGCAACTTTGCAGTGGGCCAAGCCGAAGTGGAAGGGAATGGAAGAGGAACACTACACGTTGCAAGTGGCTCCGGAGGATTGTACCGGTTGCGCGTTGTGCGTGGAAGTTTGCCCTGTGAAGAGCAAGAGCGACGCCAGCAAGAAGGCCATCAACATGGCTCCTCAGGCGCCGCTGCGCGAGGCCGAGCGGGCAAACTGGGAGTTCTTCCTTGGGCTTCCCGAGGTGGATCGCTCAAAACTTTCGCACGGCCAGGTGAAAGACCTGCAACTGTTGCAGCCG
>Ga0302140_10007054_pt1 | contig 14080 bp, 12 predicted proteins | sample I_Bog_E1_1_FD_202095 | JGI IMG/M metagenome (GOLD analysis project Ga0302140, IMG submission 202095) | Peat permafrost microbial communities from Stordalen Mire near Abisko, Sweden - I_Bog_E1_1 | ecosystem: Environmental > Terrestrial > Soil > Wetlands > Peat | place: Sweden: Abisko, Stordalen...
GGCTTGGGTGTCGCGGGTTCGGCTTGGTCGTCTGAAGCGATGCCAAAGTCCAACTGGGGGGCTTTGGCATCGCTTTCCAGAATTAGTTGCCGTCTGACTCCAGCGGCGGGAAGACCAGTTCGGAGATCAGCTCCTGGGCCTGCTCCATCGGAAGACCCGTCGAGCGGGCTTCCTTGAGAATCTCCCAAGCTTGGGCTGCGCGTTCCTGAAGGGTGAATCGAATCGTCCCCTCCAATTCCAGTTCTGCCGCTTCCTTGGGGCGGTTCCGGTAGAAGTTCGTCTCCACCTTGGCGAGCAGGTTCTGGAAGGCCGGGAGTTGCATCAACTCCAAAATGGAGTCGGGGCTGCCGGGGATGGTGCTCGATGCGTCGATGGGAGTCATGTCGTGCCTCCTGGTTCAGTGTAGCGGTGGATTCGGATTCCTGGAACGTACCGGCCAGTTCCGGGAACAGGGACTGCTGCATTGGCCGAAACTGTGGCATTTCCACCTCGCCCAAATGAGGGTACACGCAAGTATAATACACTACTGATATATTATCTATATGTTGTCTAGTTGTTTTGATTGCCAGCTGTTCTCGATCAGGGTCGAGAACACGCCGATCCGGCCGAAACTCAGGTGCACACGCCAGATACCGGAATCCCGGATGCTGGCCCACATTTCAGGACTAAATGTTGGCCACACGATCAACTGGTAGAAAAATGCGAAAGTGTGCGGTAAGCGGGTGTGCAGCGCTGGTGCCCCGCGCGTGTTGTCAGCCTAGTAAAACGAAAGATTCCCGCCCTCTTGAACGGACGCCACGATATCCTGGAACCACTCATGCCCCATAAGCGTCGGGTAATCTCTAATCAATATTGCGAGTTGCTCACGTTGATCGCGCGAGTGAGTCAGCGCGAGCGTCGCTGATCTGACTGCCTGTGCGGCATCAAGGTCTTTAAGCAGGATCTTTATTGTAATGTGCAGCTTAGAAACGACATTCGCATCTTCATACAGCAGCACGTCAAGACACTCCCCGAGTGTACCACCTCCGTAATCGGTATGTTCAACCGCCCTTAGCATGTGCGCAATCTCTTCCGGTGACCACCGGAACGAAGGCAGTAATTGCATTTCACTCTCTGGTTTGATCCAGTTGTCCTTTGTCCAGAATATATTTGGATGCGAACCGACATGAGACAAAAGCCAGATGGCTCGACGAAGGGATTCTGGGAGCAAGTCCAAGAGGAAACGGCGCATTATAAGCAGGTATTTCGGGTCCGATCGGCTGAGCGCCCAAGCGTCGTAAACCGCGCCAGTCTGATACGGATCGGGTGAAAGCAAATTAAGTGTGAGGTCTCCCGCACCGCGTGCGGCATACGCCCTCACGGCGTTAGTGAACGCTCCTCGCAAGCTTAGCTGATCGAGGGTATGACGGCCCGAAACCGGTATGCTCCCGCCCAACTGCTCGGGATGTGCCCGGAGGTATCCGGTCAGATCGACCCATCGAATTTGCGAGTCGTCCGGGTCATAAACGATGCCGAATACCGGCACGGTAGACCGTCGCCAGATCTCCGAATGATTCTCTACGGGCACAACATAATTGCCCCTGGAATTCCGATACGATGCGCCCGATTTGATCTGTAGGGCAACGCAAAGAGGCGTGATTCCGGCTTCATCGGCAAGGTCAACGTAAGCATCCTTGCCGAAATCATGTTGCTGGCCGATTTCCTGAAAGGTGCAACCGTGATGCTCAAGAAATAGTCGCACGACGTTTACGCCGTCTCTACTGGTCGCGCGAATCGAATGGGTCTGCATGATGATCCATTTTCGCTCATTTATCCAGTCCCCCATTGCTTTGTGACCTCCTCAGCAAATACTTCCTTCACCGGTCCTCGTAAACGCCCATCCAGCATGGAAAGCAACTGAAGCCTGGCCGAGTTCTCTAAATGCGAATCCAGCGCGCCTTCCTCTCTGCCTGGTGAGATTTCTTGCTATCACCCTCGGCTGGACTCTTATGAATTGCCTGTAAGCCGTTCAATAGAGGACAATTAGAGCGTGATCTAGTACAACCATCGGCAACGCGCGTGAGGAGGTCGTGTGGACTGGGGAGCCTTCGCAACAACAGTAAGCGCTTCGGCAGTTGTCTCGGCGCTGGTCGCGGGTCTGTTTGCAGAACGCAGCAGCAAGCGGGTAATCCAGATTGAGAACATTACAAAGGAGCGCGCGAAATGGCGCGACAAGATCCGTGAATTGGCCCTCGCGGTTCATAAGGCCGCAACGCAGAAGAATGGCGCATTGTTGAATGAGCAGCGACTCAGCCTCAGCCTGAATCTCAACCCTATCGACGAGGAAGACATTGCGATTCTCAATGCGATAGACACAATGTCACGGTCGGAGCAGCTCGACGAGAAGGTGCTCCAGGAGTTCTCTGATCGGATCGCACTCCTTCTCAAGCACGATTGGGAAAGAGCGAAGGTTGAGGCAAAACAGGCAGACTTAGCTTCGCGAATCACCTACTCAGATTTCATAGCCGGAAAGAATCGAACGGATCATGCGGACACTGGCAGTTCTTGTGGCAATTAGGAAAAGGTTTGGGACGGTTCCGTATTGCCCAGTGGGAGACAGAAAGGTAGCTGCATTCCGGAGGGATGGGTGGAAGACGATCCTGTCATGAGGATCTTGGCCAACGCTAAGCTTCTGGCACAGCAGTACCGCGCCCTAACGGGCAAGCCTTTGGGAATAACGGGGGAGGTTGCGGAATACGAAGCATCCCGCCTACTCGGGATCAAGCTCACCCCTGCAAGGCAGGAAGGCTACGACGCAACGGAGACAGTCGATGGCGTGGTGCGGCGATTACAGATTAAGGGCCGCTGTTTGCTGAAGGACTGCAAACCAGGCCAAAGGCTTGGCTCTATCGATGTGAAGAAAGATTTCGATGGTGTTCTTTTGGTACTGCTCGATGAGAATTTTAATGCCACGTCCATTTACGAAGCCGAGCGCAGGGAAGTACTGGCAGCGCTTGCAGAGCCTGGCTCGATTTCAAGAAACGAGCGTGGCGCGTTGGGTGTGAGTAAATTCAAGTCCATTTCTAGCCTGCGCTGGCAGCGTTGAATTGTGTTATTGAGGAAGAACGCACATGAAATACCAACTTGACTTCACAGCGATGTACAGCACTCGAGTTCCTCCGATTTCCGGAGCTTATGTAGGTGGCGTGAGTATCCGGATGTTCGCTCCATGGCAGCCAAGCACCTGGCCCGCCGCGTCAACGCTTACCGATGATGAATTCATAGAAGTGTTGAAACAGATTTTCGAACAGTCGATCTTGGGAGAAGTGCGCAATGTCATAGAAGACATCACAAAGAGCAATGGCACACTCGCATTTCGTGGCCACGTCGTGGCGATAGCCCTTATGTGCGCTCTTGATGCGATCTCCTCATACGGCTATCGTGGAAAGAAAAACGGTAAATTCATTACCGCCCATTTCCCAGACACCTACCGTCCTTACGCGGACAAGATCTATGCAGTGTTCCGCGTGAGCCTGATTCATAACTGGAACTTATTCGAAGCATCGATCTATGCCGATAACAGCACGATAAGGATGGAAGGAAGTACGATTGCGTTCGGTCTTCACAATTTCTCCGACGCCTTGGTTGCGGGCACGGAGAATTTCCTCAACAGTCTGCCTTCCGATCGAGTTCTGTTCAACAACTCACGCAATCGATATGAAGAACTGCGCGCAACCGCGAAGCCGTAGCTGAAGTCCATGATCTTTTGGGTTGATGGGCCTGATAACATCTGTTACGAGACATGCAAGATCATAAATCTGCCCTAGAAATTGCCAGCCGGTTCGTTTGAACCAATCGCATCTGAGCCATAGAATTCGGGCGGCTGATCCAGATGTTTGATTGCAAAGGTAACGGTTTTACCCGTCTCGACTACGGATCGGATTGCCTTTTCAAGCAAGGATGATTGCGGCACAGTCGTTCCAACCCAAGCATTGGCGACAAGGGTAACAAACTCTGTATTGGTCAGCTTCCGCCCCACATTGTTGTAGCTGATAACTCGGCCGCCGCGCGGTCCTTCGGTAGCCGGATCGCGAACCAGGCATTTCCACAAATCCAAAGGAAGGTACATTCCTGGGAACAGGCCCTTATCATCGGGATTGAAGATGATTCTAGGACAAAGCTTTAGGAAATAGGGGTTAGGATGCAGACGGAAACTCGTGGGGCTTTGATCCTGTGGCAGCTTCGCAAGTGCCTCCAAGAGGACGTCCATGCGCGCAATTTCCTCAGCAAGCTGGTCGTTCTCCTGCCAGCGGAATTCGGGGCCTTTGGAACCCCGCTCCATCGACTTGTACTGAACGAGCACGAAAGATCGGTATGTTTCGTTGTAGTAGATCAGATCGGCACCCGTTTGCTCTTCAAGCCTCAGACGATTGGCCATGAGGACCGTCAAGCGAAGGGAAGGATTCGAGGCGTTTTGGAAGACCTTTGCTGCAAACTGGAGACTCCTGATGGCTTCAAATCCTGGAAGGGTGGAGAGATCAGAAATGACTGCCGCGTCCTCCCTGACGTATGCGTGCGGCAGTCCCTCCAGAAATGATCGCGGCTCGGCCGTTTCGGGGGACCAGTTGAGCAACTCGTCGGCCCCAAGTCCAGCAATCTGTAGTGCGGTCGCGAGTGTCTCCTTTTGAAGAGCTAGATTGGTTCGCGAGGTTTGAGCCAACCGGGAGATTATCTCAGTTCGACGTTCCGAGAAGCGCCCAAGCCGGGCAGCGAGATCTGGCTGAAGGCTAAGCAGAATGTCAATCAGAGCGCCTAGACTCTTGGGCGGCAGCTTGCCGCCGGAGGAGAGAACCCGCTCCAAGTGCGTTCGGATACGGGAGGGAGCACGCTTCCTGAGCTCGCTGAACCGGATTGGGCGGTCTAATGGCTCAATCGACCTCATGTTCAGAACCACGAGACCTCTTCCGGCACTATTGCCCTTGCGGCCATCCGCTATGTGAGTGATCGCGTTTGTGGCAAAACATGCAAAGACCACAAGAGGGGCACGCCTGCTGTGGTCAAATCGTGGAACGGGTTCACCCGCCGGTATCTCTTCATCAGAGAATCTGCCAGGACCTTCTTCTTGAAGGAGGATTTGGCGCCGGTTTTCCGGCACCCTGAGCAAATATGCAGCGGCAGAAATCATGTGGCTTACTCTTGGCTTTCCGGCTGAATGCTCTCATTTGCTAATCCAGCAATCGCTCTGATTCGCGCATTCTGCACCATCATGATTAACTGGGTCCTGTGGCGGTGAGAGCGTTCTGAGTTTGGCTCACGGGTACGACCAGATGCAAGAGGCGCAAGGCATGATCCGGAAGATCGTGGGACGTTTCACTCAGAAACATCCCGTCAAGGCATCCCTGCAAAACATGGGAAAGTTTCGATTTGGCGAGAGCGGAGTTCGGCGACAACTTCAGCTCTGTTCTACGTTTATCGATGTTCAATGCAAGACCGTCCAATGCAGTCTGCGATTGGCCATCCATTACGTATCCGAGCATCCCGCCCGCTGCAAATCCCTTCGCATAGGACTCATCCACAAAGGCGAGCATCCCATCCGGACCGGTATACGTCGCGTACTCGGTTGAGAAGCGGCCTTTGGGGTAAGTGACATGCAGCCGTTTCGCCTCGAAAGCGAAGTACAGGCGATTGGAATGCCGATGTTTGAAGCGGAGATCAATGCGCCCCAACAGTTCGCCGTTCAATCCCAGCTCCCAATACTGTGCAACGACATCGTAAGGAGAGTCGGCGAACTGCGGGTCGTTTGCGATGCGCCCTGCCAATCTAAACGTGATGCTGTCTTCAAGATCGCGCCTGCCTGGCTGCCTCAAGCGCGTCCACGCCATCGCCGTCATCTGGATGATCTCCGCCAGAGGGGTTTCTTCGAAGGGATTGAACTGCGGCTCAAGGTTCCCGGAGATGGATGCGTTCATGCGTGCTTCTCCGCCAGATACTCGAAGATCGCATCCGCGTCGTTGAGCGCAGCCGTCCTGCTCCAATTCCGCATGGTTGCCGGCTTGACGCTGTAGAGACGGTCTCCAGCGAAAAAGCTGAAGCCGCGAAGATAGCTGAGCGACCTGTTGGTCAGCTTTGCGGCGGCATTGATTCGGTCGAGAGACTGCCACAATTCATCGTCACCAGGCTTCTCTTCGTAAGCCTTGGGTGCATTTCCGAACACCACAGTGAGCAGAATCAAGCTGAGAGACTTCGAAACCTGACCCTCAGCATGAATCCTGATGCCGCGCTTGCGGACCTTCCTATTCAGCACATCGCACAGCAGGTTAGCATAGACTTTCCGGGCCTCAGCGTCAGGGAATACCAGTGACGGAATTGTCGCATCTAGATTTTTGCGATGAATGCTCGGCTGGCTAATGGCGAGTGTGTCCTCAATGAGAATTTTCTCTAGGTCTGACACCGCATAGTATGACTCGACCAGTGGTTCTAACCGTGCGACGCTCTCTTGCACCAACAATTGCCGGTTCGAGGAAGGCATCCTTGTGCCTTTCCGTTCCACTTCCTTCACGATGCTTGAGCACTCGCGGATAATCTCATTTGCCTGAGGTACTGCCAAATCGTGGTCAGGTAAGAAGAACGGAAGCGACAGACTCTCGTAGACGTGGAATTGATCGCGCCCGACACCGAAGTTCGATCCAGCATGAAATGCAATGTATTTTGCGAGGCGCGAGGAAAGCACAGCTACTAGAAAACGCAGCAGGTCCGCATCACTCTCCGGTCCCGTAATCGATCGCAAGCCATCGAAGAATTTCACCGGATACCGGCTAAAGGCAAACTTGGTGAAGCCTTTGCTGTAAAGCACCATAGGCGCGGTAAAATTGTTCGCGGTTCTGGCGTACAACAGTTCGCTGGTTGACGCTCCACGTGACCGTAACATCTTCCCCAAGGTCGTGAATTGATCTTCAAACACTACGAGGTGGATGCCGTCAGATTTCGCATCGAGAAATGCATCACTCAGGTTCCATGGATTCGTCACGGCTTCATAGCCCTTATAGGTCCGGCCCTCGAAGCTCGGCTGTAACCCGGTGCCGCCCAGCCAGCGTTTTGACTTTCCCCGAGTTCCCACAAGTTGATGAAGCCTGGGATAGAAGTCCAGGCGGCGCAGGAAACTCTCATCGCGCGGTGTGCCCCAGAATTTGCGACTCCATATCATCTGCAGCGAGCCGAAGTTCTCCTGCCCCAGAATGTCGGTCTCCGCCACCAACTTCTGGTCCTCGGGCTCAACAACGATGACACCGTGACGCCTATCGAAACGATTCAGCTTCGGTGTCTCATAGCAGATGAAATGATCGAGGCTGGGCTTCTTTTTCTGGAACCGCATGATAAAGCACGGATGCGTTGCTTCGAAGAGTACGAAGCGAAAATCGGCGAGCTGCACGATCTTCTCGACAGTTACTCGCCGGAACCATGACACGTCGAGCGAGCCGTTGCGATTCACCAGGACAGGAGACGGAAGCAGCAGGCAACCAACGCCGCCTTCCTTGAGAAATTCAACGCTCCGCAACGTGAAGTGAAGTGCAATCTGTTCTTGCCCGCGACTCTCCCATGGCGGGTTCCCGACAACCAGGTCGAACTCACTTCCGACAGGAAGTTCATCCTTGAGAAAGTCTCCTCGCGTAATCACCGGTGTCACGTCATCAGACGCATTCGCATCCCAGAGAAGCGCAGGCAGAAAAGGTCCCTTGCGCACGCGTTCTTTGAACTCCTCCACGTCCATTGGCTTCAATTTCTCGAAGAGCGCGAGATACAGACTGAATGCTGCGATCCGGCAGGCGTCTGGATTAAGATCGACACCGCGAATCTGCGTCTCCAGGATGTGGAGCAAGGCTTGTGCCTTTGTCTGCTTCCGCGTCGACGAATTGCTGCGCAGCCATTGCTCCGCCAGCAGGTTGAACATCGCCACCAGAAAGATGCCGGAACCGCAGGCCGGATCAAGCACCCGCCACTGCTGCGATTCTGAGTAACGATTTTCCAGGGCAATGTGAAGAGCCGTTTCAGCGAGATGACGGGGCGTGTAATATGCACCCTCAATTCGCTTCCTTTCCAGGTCCGCATCTTTCATGAACTCTTCGTAGATTGCACTGATGATCTCGACCGGAATGTACCGGAAGTCATACGCCCAGAAGCCCAGGGCCAATTGACCTGATTCCATGTCCTGCCTACTCAGGAAGTCGGCAAGAATGGATAGTTGTGCCCGTCCGATTCTCCGCTCCTCTTCTGCGAGCGCCGTGTCGAACATCGTTCCATTAAATTCGCGCTTCAGCCGAGGAAAGAACTCGCGGTAGAGCAACCGCTTAACGTCTTCAACCCGTGACTGGGTCAGGATGTCGAGCAGACTCGTAGTGCCAGCCGGGAAGTAGTCTGGACGGATGAATTCACGTTCGTGAAGAAATGAGACGAACAAAGCACGTCCCAATAGCGCGTGCGCCTGCGACAGTTCCCACCCGGTCTCCTTTAAACGTCTCGCGGCAGCGATAAGGTTCGTCAACAGACAACGATCAACTGTCTCATTCGAGGGGAAAAACGCAGCGTGATCCTGAAAAAACTGCCCTGTTTCGATGGAACGAACGAAGTTCGAAAGTTCCAGCGTTTCGGCAATTCGAGTAAGCTGCAAGATCAGGCTTGAAGAGCTTGTCTCGAAGAGCCCATCGTCTGAATGCTCGCGCTCAGGAAAGCGTACCGCGCTATGCACCTCAATTGCATTTGGTGTTCCAAGGATGACGAGCGGCACCAGGGCTTGATTCCAAACGAAGCGATGGATCTGACGTTTCTTCTCCGCAGAGAATCGCTTACCCTCGCAGAGATACACCGTTGGGCGCCCATCCACGCACAGGACTGCGGTCAGGTCGAGCTCTGCCCAAGCCTGCCGGAGATAATGCGCATATGGCACAAGCTCGGGGTACGAGTCGATTTCCCTCTTCTGCGAGACAAAGAGCGACGCGGAGGACGCCTGCTTTCCGAACTCTCGAACCCATCCTTCCAGTGTTTCCGGCACCGCTCCTCCTTTCCGCGCGCCTACGTCGCTATGCTTTCCGCTTCTGCATAACCAACTCGAATCCTTCTCTAAGGAGTTCGACCATGCTCATGCCTTGACTCGCCGCGTATCCCTTAAACGCTCTTTTGAATTCAGGAGGCACTTTGAAATTCAGGGTCTCAAGCTCTTTTGATCCCTCACGCTGCTGCTCGTTTCTGCCGGTTGCTTTAGAGATCGGTAAAGGGGCCATAGCCATTGGCACGCTCCTCACTGCACCGCTTATTGTGCAAAACATAGTATGACAGCAATACCGAATTCAGGAAAGACCGAAAGCCAGAAATCCTTCGTTCAATATTATATTCGCTTTGTATTCGCCTGAAAAGAGTGAGACGCCTCGAACTTCGATTTCGAATAGCTTCCAGGTGAAGGCTCTCACAAGGAAGCCATCGATGTTCGCGAAGTCATGTTTTTACAATTGCTTAGCGTTCCTGTATCGGCGAAGTCGAAACGGCATCCGGCTGGATGCGATGAGAAACGCCCAAGCGTCAGGATGATTCAAAGGCGCGATTCAAGAGGGGCTGTGCTCGCCCCCTTTATGGTGATGGGGAGCATGTGCGGCCGCTTCACCCGAAAATCCACGGAGTAGGTTCTCGCGCACTGGTTTGGCGTCGAGCTCGAAGCAATACCCTGGCTTGCGGCCAGCTTCAACATCGCTCCGCAAAGCGTCCAGCCGATGGTCCGCTTGAACCGGGACGCCGGCAAAAGGGAGTTCGCGCTGCTCCGCTGGGCCTCTTCCCTTTCTGAATACCGTTGGCGAATTCGATCACATCCCCTCCCCCGAGTCGGGCGAAGGTAGAAATGGGCGTTTGTGATCTTGATAGCAGCTACTTCTTCCTCGTCTTATTGGCTGCAGACGCCTTTTTCTGTGGTAATGCGGTAATTGCGCCTAAGAGTCCCAAGACAGAATCGTTTATTACCTCAGAAGCCTTTGCCCGCTGGACGAGCAACGTGCAGCTCACCCGCGCCCTTGTGATTGCGTTATAAAGCAACCTGCGTCGTTTTTCTTCTGTGCCTATGACCTTATAATTCCAGAGTACAAAAACGTAATCAAACTCGCGGTTCTTCGCGCCGTGAATGGTAGTTATCTCATATCTTCCCGATCTCGTCGAATGTGCCCTATTTGCATGCAAAGTTCCCTGAACGACACCTGCAACAAATTCCATCGTAAGGGTTGTAACACCTCTCAATTGTGCCAAACGAATTGCACGGTTTTGAATCAACAAACCCGAAGGGCTAAGCGAACTCTCTGGCCGCGGCTTCCATTCACTCGACGGGATCGTGCATATACCCAATTCCTTGTAAATAATAGCTTTCTCGTATTCTGCACTTGTTGTCCTCAGCCACTTAAGCTTGCCACTGCGCTTCAGCCTTTTCGCAAGCTGACGATCCACTGAATCAACAATGCGATCAACGCCTTGTAAAGATGGGACTATCAAAGCAACAGTTCGTCCTCGCGCGGACGTTGAGAGTACCAGTTCGACAATCTTCCAAGCCAACAAAGGTTCCTTGGGTGCCCAGAATTTTGCTATGTTTCTGCCCGAAGCCGCCACATTTGTTCGCAGAGCTCTTGCTGCATCCAATATCCCTATATCACTTGTCCGTCGCGGCAGGACCAATTCTTCGTGATTAACAGATTCTTTATGCTTGCGCAATACGAGCCAGCCTGCAAACGCGCATCCGGCATCACCGCCGAGCAGGTCTTGAAACTCATCCGCTGCTAACACGCAATGGGAGCATGAAGTGAGTGCGTCGATTAACTCCAGTTCATCTTTCGAGCAATCCTGAACTTCGTCAATCACGATCAATGGATATGTCGAACTGATGAAATTCTTCACTGAAGAGAATTGAGATAGTTCCTTAGCTTTAGAGATCAGCTCATCGAACGTTGCATAGACAACTCCATACTTCTCCAATAAACCACCAGCGTCCTCCGTTGCCATTATGGGATAACTTATATCTAACGCCAAGCGCCATCGATTCAAAAGACCCAGAGCAAAAGCGTGAATGGTTGTCACTGTCACATTGAGGTCAGGATGCACCTTATGAATCAAGCCTTCAAGCCTACGCCTTGCGCCGTGCATGTGCGTTATAACCAAAACGCTCTGGTAGCCCAGATCACTCAGCGCCGTCGGTGCAAGAGCCCCGACAAGCTCCATCATGCGCGTCGTTTTTCCGGTTCCTGCGGGGCCGGTAATTACGGTTGGCTTCGGAACTGCGTTCATGGCTTGCATATGTGAGTTGCAGTATAGACGTCTGTGCGGGATTCTCTCGCAATTGCCCATCCTTTGTTTGTAGGCTTCTCACCCGCGGCAATTCGGCAGAGGTCGTCGACGAAGGACTTGGCTCGTTCAAGTGACACGACATTCGCTGATGCCTCCCATATCAGATTCTCCTGAAGTTCGATGTTGCTCTTCTCTTTGCAAATAGCCTTAAACAGATTCTTCGACGTAGCAGGCTGGCCCGTTAGCAAGTCGGCCAGTACCGGACCGGGGTTTGACAGGCATGGTTCGAGAATCCATGTGCCAAGTCCTTCGACAGCGGTTTCGTTAGCGTACTGGACTAGCCTTTGTGGCGGACTGTTCAGCGCGGTCAATCTCGACTTATATGAGTCTCCTGCTGGGTCTCCGTCAATTAGCGGAAGGGCATCATGTCGGAAGCGATAGATCTCTTCAAAAGTATCGACAACACTGGCAGCCAGTGTCGGAATAATGCTCAGCGAACCCTCAACACCCTCTTCTGCGGTTGATTCGACCATTCTCTGCAATAGTGTCAACCAACGCGCATCAGATTCACCCTCGGGGATGATGACACTTGAACCCATCAAAGCGGAATATAGACTTTCGCGACTCCGCAGATACAGGTTACGAATGGCGTGTTTCTGAATACTAGCGACAGGTTCAGTTCTCAGAAAGCTGGCTTCAAGAATCCCAGCGTCGTTCCGAACGAAAATCGCAGCTTCTGGTTTATATGAACTTGCCAGAAACGGCGAATGAGTCGTGACTAGTGACTGCTGGCTGAGTGCCCTTATCCGGTTAGCTAAACGAGCATGAAGTGCCGGATGAAGATGCAACTCGGGCTCTTCGGCAATGAGTATGAAGTTCTTTCCCTTTTGCTTTCGTTGCTCGGCGAACGCCAACACGATTAGAAATGCCTGCAACGAGTTCATCCCTGCACCGTGGCGACTAAAAGGAAGCAAGAATGTGCTATGCAAAACATGAGGGATCAGACTCTGCATAACAGATCTGGAATCCAACATGGTTGGACGATATGCAATTTCAGCCTTGTCCTTGAACATCAAGAACTGCTGCAATTCCTGCTCGGCCGATTTGATCACCGCTGCGATTGATGGGTCGTCTTCGATCTTGTTCTGTGGATTCCTTAGCTCCATTTTGAGCTTATCGATCGTACTTCCAGGAATGGCGCCGGATGCTTTTAATACCTTCAAGAAGCTTGAGGAGCCAAACGACAGCAACTTGTCCCATTGGCGGTTGCCCGGAAGAATAAACACCCCAAGCTCTTGTAGCACGCTATTGGGAACCATACGACAATCTGTTGTGAACGGATCGCCTGGGCCGTCATAAAAATACCGAATGAATTCAAAATCCGCCGAATCCTCTTCATATCGAATGCAGAATGCAATTTGCGCTGCCAAAATGCAATGTTTCGGACAGTCAGCATCGATCTTGACTGCGTTACTCGTCTCATCCCACCAAACGGGTCTGGCCGATCTTTCTCCACTAAACCAGTCCGGAAAATCTTCGGGCCGGGCATCTTGCGCGAAATGGCTGATGGTACAAATAATAGTTGCACGGGAATCAGGCTTTGGTTCTCCGCCCCAAAAATCCCAATCTGTTAGGGGTTGGGCCATCTGTTCCCTGCCAAGCGCCAAGGCAAGAGCTTCGATTACGGTCGATTTCCCGACGTTGTTCGGCCCGAAGACAACACCGTGGTCGGGAATGGTTATCGTTCCGCTTTCGATGCCGCGAAAGTGCGTAATGCTGCATTGAACTATGCGCATAGTTGTACCAGTGAATACGTTGGGATCATAGTCCAGTTGAGGCAATTGTTAAAGTGCACACTGAGCCAGTTCTATGTTGGCAGTAAGAGCCGGATGCTCCCTATTGGCGAGACCTTCGCTTTCCGATGGGAATGCGAGCTGTCGTGTGGAGTAGCCTTGGGGTGTACCCGAACCGCGTCACGTATCGCCGGACCTGGAAGGGCATCTTCAACCTGGAGGAAGTATGACAGATGGAAAGATCAGCGGTGTCCCCATCAGCGAGATTCATTCCGAAGAAGGCGCCCAAGAACTTGTTCGATCCGAAAGGATGAAGCCTTATCTTGCTCTGTTGAAGGCACAAATAGGAGGGCAGGATACCGAACCGTTCCTGACCGCATTGGCCGCGCTGCCTCTGGAAGAGAGATATGTCTGGCGTGTGATCTCTGCTTTGAAGTGGGCTTTCTGTGATCTTGAAACGGAAAATGCGATTGCCGATTTCCGCACTCTGTCTGCAGAGGATCGCGTGAAGGTGGCGGAACCGCTGACATTGAGAGCGACTCAATTCTGCTTGTTCGTCAACGCGCTGATTGGGGAGGATGCAATGGAACGGATCATGCAGCACGCCGTAAAGTGCGCAAAGGAATCGTCCGCACAGGCTTCGGGCGAGTAGCTGGTCCATGCAGGTTGGGAATTCTTCGCCGCCTCGCCCTTTCTCTGGAGCCGGTTAGTTACAGATTCCTGTGTTGAGCCTGTCACAAAGCTCGTCAATCTCATCGGGGCTGAGTGGGGATTCTTCGTCGTCGCAGAAGTGATCGCAGGAGTTGGGTTCGCTCAGTTCGAGCGGCTCGTGAAGACCGATGGAAGTGCAGCCGTGGATTTTCGGCTCCCATTGTTCTTGCATGAGCCGCAAGCCGTGGAGTACGCTGGCGAGTTCGCGGCGCGTGATGTGCTTGCCGTCGTCTGCTGACGAAGGGATGGTCGGCACATCAATCTTGTGCTGGTCCACGCTGTAGGTATTC
>Ga0302140_10007055_pt1 | contig 14080 bp, 14 predicted proteins | sample I_Bog_E1_1_FD_202095 | JGI IMG/M metagenome (GOLD analysis project Ga0302140, IMG submission 202095) | Peat permafrost microbial communities from Stordalen Mire near Abisko, Sweden - I_Bog_E1_1 | ecosystem: Environmental > Terrestrial > Soil > Wetlands > Peat | place: Sweden: Abisko, Stordalen...
ACAATGGCGAAAAAACGTAACGTGTAGCCCTATCACAACAATGGGCTATCAGAACACCGGTACGAGTAACATGACCTACCTTAGCACGAACTATGAAGGACGCAATTCTTTCAATTATACAGCGCTGTACTATGGAGCAAGTTCCTATTTTCTGGACAAACTCCCGATTAACACAGCAGTACCTTTGGACCCCATCCTGACCAACGCTACTTATATATACACGAACTTCTACGACATCGCGATGCCGACTTACACACCCAAAAAGTACTTATGGGATACCGAGTAAGTTATCTCACATGAACCAAGTGATAAGAACTGACTGGGTTCTTTAAGTGGCCAGGTCGACGATGTGTTGAATCCAAACAAGTTCGCTGCCATTCCCTCTCTGAAAAATCAAAATACCACCCTAAGCCTGATGTTTGCAGCCTTTTCCGGGGCATTTGACGGACCGAGCGACGATCTTCTATTCCCCGCTCACATCCCACTCATGATGTACTCGTTTAACGGTACTGTGTATCCGAAAAGTGCCAACACCACCGGAGTAAATGGAACTGACTCCTTATTGCTCTACGGTCCCGACAATACTGTCTCGGTACTAGCCTGCATCGAGCAAGTTCAAATCTGCGCGCCCTCGTCGTCATCTAATCCACCCTACAGCTCAAGCCCCACGAGCGAATCCTGCACCCCCTTCCAATCTTTCGACGAAATTAACAATGCAGACCTCGGCGACCTGTTCGAGAACCATCGCCAGAGAAAAATTGCCCACGCTCTGATTCCTCTTCTGAGTTGGTCAACTTTCGGCGAGGTCACATGGAATGCTCAACTGCTTGCGGAGAGTTTCGTGTACAATTGGATCACCTCCACTGCGCTCCCTCCGGACCAATGGATCTTGGAATCACAAAACCTGTTTCGGATTGGGCTTGCAGTGACGCAGCGGTCGATGGTAGAGTACATCTCTGGTCGTCCTGAGCCTTACTCTGACAGTGTACCCAAAAACCAATTCAACAACGATACCGAGTTGGACTGGCTATGCAGGAGCCAGATCATCCGTCGGAACGATTATTTAAATTTCAGTACTCTGAACTTGTGGCTCGTGGTTGGAATTGGGTTCGTGATTATCGTTCTTAGTCTGTGGTTAGAGACTCTCGTGGAATGGTTAGAGGGGAAGGGGAGGTGGAGAATGAGGGCTTGGTGGGCAGAGGGGATCCTGCAGTTGCAGAAAGCTGCTTTTGAAGGGAGGGGTATCGAAGGTTGGGAAGATAGTTTCTGGGATAGTGTGCCGGTTATGGAGAGTGGGAGGACCTTTCTCTCGGGCGAGAATCTGCGGGTAGTGTTTCCAAAGGAGGACGTTGAAGAGGAGACGAAGGAAGAGCCTTCGGAGGCGCTTAAGAGCAATAGTGACGAAGAGTATGCCGTCAGCGTTGAGGTTGTTCGAGTAGACTCTTTCCCTAGCGATGAGTCAGTTTGATATCTTCTATCTACTTTCTGCAAAGATTTAAGGGTCATTCACAGAAACCCGCATGACAAGCCTTCCATTCATGATAGCCGAGGTCCTTGGGATTGTTGTCAACCTCTTGAATCCACCTTGGGCAAGCGGGCCCATTCATAATTGTGTGGGTCTGAGTCATGATATCCAAAAAGACCTCCAATGCAGCACATCAATAGCTTCATTGGTTGATTACTGATAATGTTAAAACCCATGCTTTTAGCTACTTTTCTCCCTGTGTATTCCATGTAAAAGCCATGCTAAAAGCCATGCAAATGCAAAATAGTGTACAGACATGCTCCTCCGTCTCGCAAAATCTGACCCAAACACAAAATCCCGTTCACCCCACTCACAAACCCCTCTATGTAAAAGTCAGGCAAACCAAGTCTATGTAGTCTAAAACAATGTCTCTCGCCACCTATAATTACAACAACACACAAAAGCTTTCCTTGCTACTACCGTCGGAGACCTGCCTCATAGACGTTTGGAGTCCCCACGGCAAGAGCATCACCATTGCAATGCCACATTCGCTGACCATTGAAGTCATGGTAGATGCATCGAGGACAGCGATGACGGCCGCAGTGTCTGCAAGCCGGTTCATGTTCACGTCTATCTTGGCGATGGTTGTCAGGATTATATTGCTCGATATGATTTGTTTGGATTCTCGGATCCGCTGCCGTTACCGCACTAGAAGTCGTCAGCGATGCTCATCATGTTCAACTTCCTGTCCATTGAGTTAGACAGAGACTTACTTGGCAGCATTACCAGCCGTTATGATCAGTGAACTTCCAGTTGGGGTGACGAGGGTGTGGCGCTGCACGTTTGGTTGGGTCCCGATCACCGTCGCCTTTGCCGCCTCTCTTGTCGCCTCCCCCGCTTTTGCTTCGTCCTTTGGTGACTTTAGAACGTGAAATACGTCCAGACATCTTGATGGATTCTTAAATAGTATCAAGAAGGCTTTTTTTAGGAGAAAAAAATGCAGTGTTAATGCAAGACAAGTGTATTCAATCGAAAGCTCTGGAACGAAGTTGGTTGAACTTTTGATGTTGTTGAGGAAAGGAAGAAGGTCATTGCATTGACACAATTCCAAGTATTTATGCTCGTGGGCTTTGAGAATTTATTCACATCAGTTTTTCAATTGGAGGACTTTTGTGAGTGTGTACAGGTAAGTGGCCTGGTAGAAGAGCAACAGATATAGGATTGTGGTTGAGAAGATTCACAATGACTTAATAGAGGACTGCCGAGTCACTCTAGCCTTTGAGGTATACGGGACGGACTTCTTTTTGTTTCACAACTGTGAGGTGTGAAGATGGGTTTAATTTGTAAGTGTAATATTAAAATTGAATATAGATTTAACACTTTATGAAAATCAGCTTGGTTGATTTATGCTAGGTAAATGGGTGATGATCTCTCTGACGAGAGAGAGGAAGTAGTAATGCCCCTATGACTTAGAAACCTTGAATTAGCCAAAGGCTTACTGGTGCTAGTATAGTCTAGTAGCCGTTCTGACCACGGTATCCCATGTCAACAAGAGTCTCCATTTCATTAGCAGGAGGGTTCTCATTATCGAGATACGATTGCCACTCTGATCTTGATAGCAACACTTGTAGTAACGACGATAACGGCATCCTTCATTTGGGCAACGTAGCTCGTAGTTTCTGCGAGCGCTGGGATGGTTTCTTGGGTGCCATTGTGAGGTAGCGGTGTTTAGGTGAGCTCCCCATCCACATGCGTGACATCCCCAGCCGGCGACGTTGTCGATGTGTCGGTATTTTGGGAAGTGAGCGTAGTACGTACCATTGGTGCCGTTTGTTGATGACATGGCTGTGATGTTGTTGAGACTAGGTTTGTTGTGTGAATTTAGTATCAAAAAGAAGCTCCGTTGCATGTTTGGGTACTTGAAATCCTTTAAGTTCAGGTGGATCGAATTTGGAGTTGATGAATGGGAAGTCTGGCTGTAGATATCATTTCAGCGACTTTCGTAGCGATTTGAAGTCTGTTCTCTCCCTGTTCCTCATACTGCCCAAAGGTTGAAAGGTTTCGGCACGAAGGACTGCAAAACCTCAGCGCAACTCATTACAGGAAAGTTATAGCTGGATTGGTACAACGTGATGAGACACCTTCAACGACGATGCAATTTATCCTCATTGTTCAGTTCAAATTGACTTAGTTCAGGTTTGGGGACGACAATGGGTATTGCTCAAGTAAGAACAAAGGCACTGATTTGGAGCCGTAATTTGAACAGACAACACTGTTTCTTCACGAGTGTTCTACAATCAAATGATAGGGACCTATCATACAGAGTAGGTATAATCAGCCAATAAATTCAAAGATTTCGGGTCTAAGTCTTAAATTCAAGTACTTCGATTTTTTCAAGTATGAGCGCCAGGTACATAGGTCGTACTCGATTACGAAAATATATCAATCTGGCAGCTTTCTTCCCAAACATAGTCAATCACATCCACAATCCAACCATCAGCAGCCCACTTGAAAGCATCCCTCCCAGCACAAAAGACGCCGGTGCGACACTCGACCCCGCATTGGGTTTCTTTGTGGCAGTAGCGGTTGCCGGCCCTCTAGCAGATGTAACTCTCGCCGGCGTATCTGCAACAGTCGTACTAGTAGCAGCCGTGGGCAAAGCCGCAACAGCCGGTCCACCACAGTAATTCGCCAAGATTGAAGACTCGATGTATAGGGTGGTAGAGGCATCGGGAGCGTCACAGCACTTGTTGAGACACCTGAAGACGAAGAGGGGTTAGTAACAGCCAGTCATGATATGGGAAGGGGCTGGGAGGAAGGAAACCAGATTCTCACCCTAGGTTGCCGGAGTGCAGAGTACAGAAACAGGCTGGGGCTGTCACTGGTGTGGTTGCTGTCTCTCCTGAGAATGACTCGCCATCGCAGCTAGTGAATGGGAGTGCTTCGACGAAGGATAGGGAGCAGGAGTTGTAGCATCTGTGAAGTGGAGGTTAGACGGATTCAAATGCGGGCTGGGAATATATGGGAGATAGAGCAGAGCCACTGGGCCACTCACGACATGCCAGGGCTATTTGCATATGCACAGTCACCAGCGAGAACTGTGCTTGTGGCCAGAAAGAACGCCGTAAGCGACAGGAGAAGCTTCATTCTGTCTGGACTGGGGTTGAACGAATATGGATTGTCGATTTCAAAAAAAAAAATGTTTTCGAAATAACTGCCTTGAGTTTTGACCGCAGTCTAAGAGCTCATCAAGACGTTGTGATCCTACTACTTATAAATGTTGGCACTCCATGATTCAGGGGTAGGCTGAGTGCCGAGAAAAACAAACTATCGTGGCTTACTGCCCTCAGCCTCAGCGGTTATCCCAGCGTTTCTTCTCGCGAGACGGCTTATGTTCCAGCCTCAGCCTCCGTGGAGATTGGAAGGAATCTCAATTGGCGTCCATCAAAAGCGTACCACATACAAGAGAATGTGCACACTCCTGTCAGAGCGACTGTATCTTGGGTTATGGCTGTTGTTGGCGCTATGAAGTCCAATAGAGCCTGAGAATTCAAAACAGAGGAGACTTCTGATGCGCCAACGACCGGACTCGTTTACCAGAAACTTTCAAAAGAGGTCACAAGTGGGGTAGATGTGAAGCTACGGTGGCTGAGCATAAGATACCCCTCGTACACTGTGTTTAAAGCATGATATCGCTTGAAGCTGCGGACAACCACCTGCAGCTTTGCATTGTGACGTACTTATTGCAGTATCTTGGCAAGCCACGAGAATCATAGAGGAACAGAGAGGGGCGAAGTTCTTTGGTGATCGGGTGTTTATAAGAAGCAGAGTTGTAGTAGGTAAAGCCAGCATCGTCTGGCCCCTCGCTTCTGCCTCCTGTGATCCCTAGCCACGACAGTTCCGATCAAAGATCTGAAGACCTGCTAATCTCCTTGTTTTGCTCGGTGCCTTTCTACCGTCGATACTGATCTACACCCTCAAAAGCTCGGCCTTGATTCCCTGACGAACTTCAGGTAATCAGTCTCTGTTCCCTGAACCTCTTCTCCAGCTCCGCAATATGCATCTCCAATCCCTCAAACTTATGCTGGCGACCAAATACATAAGTTCGATACTGAATCTCCCAGATTTGTGCCGTGCTCACGAAGAGACCAGAAGGTGTACGGATATGTGCTCGCGGTGGGTGCTCGTAGACATTTCGAGGCAGGTATGGATTCTTTGACTTATACGGAGCCTCTTCGTCGGAAACTCGTATTTTCGCATCCTTGGACTTCTTCCCCATCTTCTTCAACATGCGCTTGATGACGTTCTCTCTCGGGGTTCGGTGTGTACGGCGCAGGATTGTCCAGACGTCCGGGTTGCCAGGCTGCTCATCTGGCTGTGGGACTCGCCATCCACCTTTGTTGTCTGGATTTTCGTTAGTTAGTGTCCTCGAACGGGACATAGATGGAAGACCTTGGACAAGTGTTTGGATGAGGGGGGCATCCCAGGACTCGTTCGGTGAGTCGACTGCTTCGGAGTATGATGGTAGACCGTTATGTGTCGACACCAGCGCTGTAGAGACTGGGTCGGGAGGGCGAACCAACGATGGGGCTCGACGTTCAGCCTCTATGGCGCGTTGCTGTGCTTTTGAGGCACGTTTCTCTGCACGTTTCTCAGCACGAGCTCGACCCCACGTCTGTTTGTAGACGTAACGAGCAACCCAAATGAGCGCAAGTGGCCCTGCCATGATGGAAGATGTCGATGAAGGGAGAAGGGGCAAGTTGGTTGAGAGCAAAGGTATTTATGTCGGTTGATCGAAGGACGAAAGGCAAAACTTACCGGTGAATTTAAGGCTCGGTGAATGGCTCATAATTATTAAATTTATGGCGACTGAATAAATGTACTAACATAGGCTGTGCTATGGCAATAGCGAATGGTGGCATCAGAGCTCCCTGGGCTATGAATAACTCAGCTTCATGAATTCCCACGACAACCAAAGAGTGATAGTCCTGCCTACGATGTGAATAAGTCAGGTAAATCCAAACCTTCTCGAATTATTTAGAGTTTAGAGTACTATCTCAACCTAATACAGCACCATTCTGCAACCCCGCTTCCACTTCCCGCAAAGCCTTATAACTTTATAATACTATGAAAGCGTTTGATGATGTTTGACTGCAAACAAGAGTCCAATCTTTTGCTGGTAACATGACTTCCAAATTTACGCAGTATATCAAAGGAGCAAAGGATAGTTTTAATACCGCAAATAAACACTCAGCTATCTTCTTGAGAGCGATGATCTCTACGTAATGCAAATAAGGAGGTATCTGAGCAAATCATCTTCCTCGTCCCAAACTTGTCTTAGAACAAGAATCAGCCGACTGTAATTCGTGCTTTTGAGCAGCATCTTCAACACACCAGTCTCCATCACATGATGATAACAGAATGTATTCGGACCACAAGCTCGCGCAAGCAAAGCGGGAGATCGTCCGATAAGAGGCATGTAATATTGAGGAGCACATGCGTGCTAAGACAGTATGCCGAGATAGCGTCTCCACCTCTCCGCGTCGTGGGGAAGCTTGTCATCTCGGAGGCAGCCTCTTCCACAGGTCTGGGGATCTACGAAAGCCAATCAATTTCGTTTTTGGAACTAGAATCAGCTAAGATTGACGTCGTCCTATAAGAATTTGTAGCAGCTTTTTGTGCAAAGCAGCTGTTAATGTTGAGATTTCGACTAAGAGAGAACGAATCAATGATTACCTATATGTATGAGCTCTATTATTAGTTCACGAAGGATAGATTCAAATGACACCAAAGACCTGCAAAAGAGAAGCTGAAACCAGCAGCCCCGTTTCCAACACATCAGTGGGGCCTCGCATCAACTGCCGACTCCACAGCGCTAACCCCGCCATCAGGCCGTACCTCGGTCTCCCGTGAAACTCATTCGCAACGACACTTCACCGCGCCGCAATCATATGCAAATGCTTCCCCATCGCTACGTCATGTCCGCGCGCTTCCATGCCAAAGCTTCCATTTCCATTCTTTCTTTTGTGCTGCCTAAAGTGTTGCGACGCTGAGCTAGCCAAGTCAGGGCACCAAGACGCCAACCTCGGCCTCTCCAGCGCTTGAATAGTTTGGTATTTAGTCGGTTCGGCGTCGCATATCACTTGGCGCTGGACGTCTTTCAATCTTATACCTTCTCCCTTCAGCTCTTCTGGATAAATAGAGAGGATTATCTTTTCTGTGTGAAGATATCTTTGACTCCAAAGTTTACGACGGAATTGCACCCAAGATGAATAACATCAAGGTAACGCTCGCTGTCACCAGCGTCATAACGGCTGTCGCGGTCTACTCAGCCCCACAACTCCTCCCGGAACGCTTCTCTCGAGCTGTAATCCGCTTCTTCATCTACGACCTCTTTCTCGCATTCTTCTACACCGTCTTCATATGGCCCTTTTTCGTCAATCCTCTGCGACACCTCCCTGGTCCAACCGTAAGTCCACATCCCCTCACGCGCTGGAAATCAAAAAGAAACCACACTAAACAGAACAGAGTTACAACCTCCTCTACGGCAACGGCACCGCACAATTCTCCAAACCTCCAGGGCAAGAAATGCTAAACTGGGTGCAAACAATCCCCAACGACGGACTCCTTCGATTCCGCGGTTTCTTCAACGAGGACCGCCTCATCCCCACCTCGCCCGAGACCCTAAAATCCGTGATGTCCGACAACTCCTACGACTTCGAGAAGCCGCCCGCGATCCGGAAATTCCTAGTCAAGATCCTAGGCGCCGGGTTAATCCTGGTCGAAGGCGACGTGCACAAGTTCCAGCGCAAGAACGTGCTGCCGAGTTTCCAGCTCAAGCACATCAAGGAGCTGTACCCGGTGTTCTGGGGCAAGAGTCGGGGGTTGGTGGAGGGTGTGGAGAAGGAGTTGGATGGTGGGGGAGAGGACCACGTTGTGGAGTTTGGGGAGTGGGCGACGAGGGTCACGCTTGATATTATTGGGCTTGCGGGTATGGGGAGGGACTTCAATGCTGTGCGCAACGATGACGATCCCCTTGTTCATGCGTATAATGAATTGTTGGAGCCGACGATGGAGAGGGCGATTTACTTTGCGACGAATATTGTTGGACCCCAGGATTTGGTGCAGAAGTTGCCGATTAATCAGAATAAGGTGTTGAGGGAGACGACGGGGAAGCTGAAGTATTTCTGCTTGCAGACGGTGAGGGATAAGAGAGAGAAGGCAAAGACGAAGGGAGAAGGTGGAAATGATATTCTGAGTCTGTTGATCGAGTCGAATAACTTCAGCGACGAGGAGTTGGTGGATCAGATGCTGACTTTCCTTGCTGCTGGGTAAGTCCTCCTTCTTTCCGACTTTCAAAAGGCCTTACTGACGAAAAAAAAGACACGAGACAACAAGCAGCGCCCTAACCTGGGCCGCCTGGCTCCTAGCCACAAACCCAGACTGGCAAACACAACTCCGCGACGAGATCCGTGAACACCTGCCCTCAATCAGCTCCAACGAAACGCCCACGGACGCCGAGATCGAAGCCCTGCCCATCCTGAACGCCGTCGTGAACGAGACACTGCGACTCTTCCCCACTGTGCCCATTACCATCCGCCAAGCAACACGAGACACCTACATCGGGTCCCAGCCTATCCCCAAAGGCACACGCGTCCTGCTCGTGCCGTGGGCGATCAACCGCAGCAAGCACCTCTGGGGCGAGGAAGCGGAGAAGTTTTTGCCGGGAAGGTGGCTACAGCCTGGCACGGCGAACACGGGCGGCGCAAAGAGTAATTATGCGCAGATTACGTTCTTGCATGGGCCCAGGAGTTGTATTGGTATGGGGTTTGCGAAGAGCGAATTTAAGTGTATGCTTGCTGCTGTGGCGGGTAGGTTTGAGCTGAAGATGGCGGATCCGAATGAGAAGGTTTGGCCGGCTGGGGTTATTACTACGAAGCCGGTGCATGGAATGCACTTGAAGATGAAGAAGATTGAGGGGTGGTAGGTATCAGTAAGCTGCTTTGCTGAATTTGACGATTGAAGTGTGTTGGATCTCTTTCGAGCGAGAGTAAAATGGGAAGGTGGGGGAAAGGAAGGCATGGTTCAAGGGACGCGTAGGAATTGTACCACATCAGGATGGGCCAGTAGTTGGAAATTCATGGGAGAGTTCCAATTGGATTTGAAATAATGGGAAGCAATTAGCTTAGTATTAGAGGAAAGGAGTTGTTGATATTGGAATCTGTAGAAGATGGAATGAGCAGAATTTGTTGACCGCTTGACCCCCCAAATACATGAAGCGAAATTCTCGACTTCCGATTTGCATTACGGTAAAGTATCATCCTCCGGATCTGCAGGCTTGACAAGTGTAACCGTCGCATCATGGTCCTTCGAATACACCAGCAGCCCGATAACCGTAACGGCATTCCAAGGATTATCCGCCGGTTCTACATTCGACGGCTTGGGCTTCTCAGGCTCATCCTTTTTGACTTCTTCGTCCTTCTTCTTTTCTTCCTTCTCTTTCTCTGCATCTTCAGTCTCCACGCCCTCTTCTTCTCCAGGTGGATGCGGCTTGGCTTCTTCAGAAACGTGGACTTTCTTCTCTGGATCGTGTTCTTTGGTGGTCTCGAATTCGTCTTTGTGTGTTTGCGTCTGTCGGGCATCATCTGAGGCATGTTTTGAATGAGCCTTGGGACCTTCCTTGACTTCCTTCACTTCTCTGATGTTCTTCTCGGGTTCAACTTTGGTTTCGTCCTTGGAGTCCGCTTTCGCGTCTTTTTTCGTCTCGTCTTTAGATGCCTCGCCCTTGGTTTCCGGCTCGTCTTTAGCATCCTCCTTGGCATCCACAAAAGTCTCCTCTTCCACCCCCTCTTTAGCATCATCAACCTTCTCATCCTTCTTTCCCTCCCCAGCCTCTTCTTTCATCTCACTCTTAATCTCCTCCATCAACGCCTCCTTTTGTTCCTCCTTAATCATATCTTCAGCAGCCTTCTTCGCAGCCTCTTCCATTTTCAGCCTCTCCTCCTTCCTCCTCTTCTCCTCTTTCTCCCTCTTCCTCTTCTCCCGTTCCTTTTTCTGCAATTCCTCCTCCTCAAAGCCACCTTTCGCATGCGCAATATCATAATTCATCCCAATCTGCCTCAACTTCTTCGGGTTATTCTCCGCCGCCAGCTTAACAACGGCTTCTACAACAGGTCTGGAAGTATCTCGCGCAGCGGTGATCTTAGGCAAGACTTCGTATTTGCCGGGCTTGAGAGTCACTTCGGCGGAGATGGAGCGGTCGCCCCAGGGTGAGGTCGAGCGTGCTCGCACGATGTAGTCGTCTTGTTCTGCGCCTGCTTCGAGTAGTAGGAACTCGAGGTCGAACCAGTATTGTCCTTCTAGGCCTCTGAAGTAGCGGTCATCCAGCTTTCATCCACTGTCAGTATCGGAGCCAGATCGTGTGAGGAGAATGATTCTGCACTTACCTGCCTGAGCACAACAACCACAGGCCCTTCATTCTTCACCTCAACAATGAATTTTGTCTTCAGGTAGCCAATCACCCACGATACATGAACAGAAGTCCACTGCTGCACCACAATCCAATTCTTGTCGAAGAGCCGCGTGCGGTTGATGACGTTGAATTTCCTCGTGAAGTCACGGAAGGACATCCAGAATTCGCCATCGTCGCCGAAGTGGTGGTTGAGTTTCTTCATCCAATACGGCGTCCACTCTTTCGAGCCGTCGCTCCAGGACCCGCTCCATTCGCCCATGCCGTTCCATGCTCGTTTTCCCCAGGGATTGCTGTGAGTTTATTAGTTTGATTCTTCATAACGATTGAATGCCGTGGATTACTCACCGGATCAATACCAATTGTACCTTCTTGTCATCCTCACCCACTTCTTCTACTGCCTTCAGAACAGAGTATGCATGGCTCAAAGCAAGTCCCTGCCTCGACTCGGTATCCTTTCCCATCCATGGCGACGAAGCAGCAAACACAAACTCCTTCTTCTCATTCAACAGTTCCTTCCACAACTTCTGCTTATTCAGAATCTTATTCGTCATAATCGTCGTCGTGACCCCACCCGTCATATCCTCGACCGCCTCCCCAGGACTACCGCCAGCAATAGCATCATAATCGCCATGAACCTTCGCATACGCCTTCTCCAACAGCGGCAACCAGGTCTCATTCGCACTCTGACACTTCGCAAAAAACAACGCCTCGCTCCCCGTCTGATAGCGATGCTTATACTTCCTCTCCTTCTCGCCCGTTGGATCATAATCATCGAAATCCGCATCATAATCCCGCATGCGCAAATACAAGCTATCGTCAACAACAGTACTAACCCACTCGCCATCACGATAAAACACAAACCCATAAACACCACACTCAGCGTCTCTAGCCACACAAACCCGATCCATCAACCCTTCCATCGAGCAGAGGGTAGCAACAGCTGCAATCCACCAGCAATCGCCATTACTCCCCTGCTGCACATCACTGCTCGCAAACCCATCAACCGTAAAGCTCGGCTCGTCGAAAATCCAGTCCACGCGATGCACGCACTCAGGCTCATTCTTCCTTGGCGCACCTCCCGTTCTAAGCGTCTGCATCAACGGCACCAAATCCAAATTCACGCTCGGTCTTGGACCCAGAACATTAGAAGCAAGCAACGTGGTCAACGCAGCGCTCAAATCGCCACCATCAACCCTCGGCCCATCATCATCATCGGAATCCTCCTCCGTTTCTAGCCCACGAAGGCAGTTCTTCCTGCTGCGTCGGAAGTCGTCCTCAAGATCAAAGTCAGGATCAGTGTACTTCTCATTCGTGCGCTGGCATTCGCGCACGATGCGCTGCACTTTCACACGGCAGGCCGCAGCGGCTTCCTCGTACGAGGCCGCGGCGTTGCGGATCGATGATGTGCCGGCGGTTTTGCTGGGGGACAGGACGTTGGCATAGAGCGAGCGTGGGAAGATGTTGGATACTTTTCCGGGCGCTTTGGAGGTTAGGCTTTCCCAGAAGTCTTCGAGGGCTTGTTGTGGTGGTTTGAGGTTTGGTGGTGGGCCTGGTGGGGGCGAACCGGCGCGCGAAGGAGGGCGGGAGCCGTAGGCTAGAGACATAGTTGCTTGAATGAAACGAACTTGATTATGAGGTTTTTGATGAGAGGATGAGAGTAGAGATGAAATGGTTAGATGGGATGAGAACAAGAGGTTGAGGGAAAGGATGAAATAGAGTTGAGAGTGAGTCGTCAGTTATGCAGTGAGACCATTCAGCTGAAAACACAAAATAAAGGGACCAGTAAAAATGCCCTGAATGGCGTGAAGAATAGACGTGGCGGGGAAGCTACTGCAGTGTAATCGGGCGGCCGCTCTCAGCCCTGCAGGCCGCCGTTGAGTGAGGGGTTATGTTTGGGGGCCGTCACGTGGAACGGAATTGTCCTTCCACGTCAGAATACCATCCTGTAACGCAAAACTCACTCGAACATTAGCATTCATCTACAAAGCGAACGGCATCCATCCATATCACTAGCTTCCACTAGAGAATGCAAGAACCATCCTCGTCGCTCTCTCTCCAGCAAACACCGCAGAACAGCCTCTCGAATACATCGTCTTGCACGCTTCCTTAGACGACCGCGTTCCCAGTACTGCAATTCGGGCTGCTTCGGTTTAGAGTACACGGATTATTATTAATCGTGTTTCACAGCCCACCTTTTATTCCTCTTGTTGCTCTGATTCTGTATTCACAGTTAGCTAAGGCGGCACGACTCACACAACCGAAGCAACTAGGCAGCCACGCCAGCGACAAGTCTCATCTCTAAACCCGAACGTTTCTCCCCGCACAGATTTGATTACCATATATTCTCTCGTGGCAGCACACGTGTTTATAAATCGATATAGTTCTTCTACTTCACCTTCCCGACGTCTTTCAAATGGAGCAAGTGGGAGAACTGTGCACAGCTTGTCAGGCTATCGATTTGCGGTCATATCTATTCCAAGATTTGTATCCCGGAACTGTAAGACTCGGGCCGTTCCAAGAAATTCTCAAAAGGGGCAATTGCATTTTCTGCAAGCTGGTCGTCCAAGCTCTGAGCTCTGGATGTGAGGATCATTGGGTAGAAGGTTTATATCCGTCAGAGGTCTGCTACTTAGGTAGTTAAACTCTAAACCCTCAATCTTCGTGCCATATTCGGTTAGTAAGCTTGCCGCTCTTGCTCAGGCGCTAATTACCCTCGGCTCACTCTCGGCTTAGCCAGCTCATCTGAGCTGTGTGAGCAACCTGAGCAGTCCTTGAGCAGTACCTGAGCAGTTCGTGAGTACTCCGTGAGCACTCCCTGAGCAGACCTGAGCAACCTGAGTAACGTGAACAGTACTCACTTAACTAGTGAGGTTATATATTGGCTTAGGGCGCGCATTATGTTATTTTTGTCAAGTTTTGACGATTATTCCTCAGAGCCCAAAGAGGCTCACAAGGGTCCTGAACACGTCCCTGTCCTTTCTATATAACGTGTTAGATTATTCGCTATATAATAACGTGGTAACTTCGCATATAGTGTAGTGGGGATACAACCAACAATATGGAGGGAGCCAAAGCTAATACCATTTTGACTGCTAAAAAGCTGAAGCTGAAGCTCGAGCGAGGCTCGCGAGACGCGATTTTAT
>Ga0302140_10007056_pt1 | contig 14077 bp, 14 predicted proteins | sample I_Bog_E1_1_FD_202095 | JGI IMG/M metagenome (GOLD analysis project Ga0302140, IMG submission 202095) | Peat permafrost microbial communities from Stordalen Mire near Abisko, Sweden - I_Bog_E1_1 | ecosystem: Environmental > Terrestrial > Soil > Wetlands > Peat | place: Sweden: Abisko, Stordalen...
AAATCCATAGGATTCAATGTTGGCTCATCTTTTCTGCATCTCCTCCTTAAGGATAAAATACATGATTTAGATTTATAATTTAATGCCTTTTTTTATAAATGTCATTGACAAGGGGACCACTATATATAGCTTAGAACCTTTTTTATATTACTTAATCGTTGACCATTACAGAACAAAATCTTAAAAGCAGATTTTATTCTTAGTAATTCATTTTTCTTAAAGTGTAACCACCTTGTTTAATAGCATGTTATTTCTCTTTATAAACTCATCCATTTCATTTGCATCTAATTCCTTATTAGCAATCTTAGCTAAATCTAAAATATGTTCACAAATAAATTTAACTTCATCTTTTTTAGCATCATCTTTAGAAACTTCTACAAGTTTTTTAATGATAGCATTTTTACTATTTACAACTAAAGTCTTTTCTTCATCAAACATACCAGGGAAGTTCATTCCTGATTTCGCATACATCTTACTCATTTGAGCCATTCTTCTTGATTCTTCTGAAACTAAAATAAGTGCTGAAGTATCTTCATTTTTTAATCCTTCAACTGATAATTTAGTAACTTTTTCTCCTAAAGCATTTTTAAATACATCTTCTATTTCTTTATTTAATGCTTTTTGAGTTTCATCATTTTCATCAGTTTTACTTCCTAAGGTATCTGAAATATCAGAGTCAATTCTATTAAATTTAACTCCTGTTTCATGCATTTCTAAGAATGAAATAAAATGATCATCTATTGTGCAATCAAATATTATCGCATCTAAATCATATTCTTTAAACATCTTAATATATTGAGATTGTTGCTTTTCATCATTAGCATAAAATACTTTATTTTCATGTTTTTCTTTATTAGCTTCAAGATAATCTTTTAATGTTACAAATTCACCTTTTAAATTCTTAAAGATTATTATTTCCTTAATCTTTTCATAGAATTTCTCATCTCTTAAGCAACCATACTTAATGAATATTTGTATATCTGGCCAAAATTTATCAAATTCTTCTCTACTATTTTTAAATAAGTCTACTAATTTATCTGCAACCTTCTTAATTATATGATTAGAAATCTTTGAAACTTCCTTATCATTTTGAAGGAAACTTCTTGATACATTTAAAGGAAGATCAGGACAATCTATAGTACCCTTTAATAATAGTAAGAAGTCTGGAATTACTTCCTTTATGTTATCTGCAACAAAAACTTGATTATTGTATAGTTTTACTTGTCCTTCTGTTGCTTCAAATTCATGTGTTAATTTAGGGAAATATAATATTCCTTTTAAGTTAAATGGATAATCTACATTTAAATGAATCCAAAACAATGGTTCATTAAAATCCATAAATACTTTTCTATAGAAATCCTTATATTCTTCGTCTGTACAATCTTTTGGAGCTTTAACCCATAAAGGCTTTGTATCATTTAAAGGTTTTGGAGCTTCTGGCTCTACTAATTCTTGATATTCAGTTCCATCTTCCTTTTTCTTTGTTTCATATTTAGGTTCTTCTTTGGGTTTATTTTCATCTTCTAAATATATTTCTGTAGGTAGGAATGAACAATATTTCTTTATTATTTCTCTAACCTTATATTCTTCTAAAAATTCTGCACTTTCATCATTAATATATAATGTTACAGTTGTACCTCTTGTAGTTCTTTCTTCTGAAAGAGCCATTTCATATTCAGTACCACCTTCATCACAAATCCATTTTATTGGTTCAGCTCCATCTTTATATGATAATGTATCTATTTGAACCTTATCAGAAACCATGAATGTTGAGTAAAATCCAAGTCCAAAGTGACCTATTATATCCTTACCTTCATCCATCTTATCTTTATATTTTTCTACAAAATCTGTTGCTCCTGAAAAAGCGACTTGAGTAATGTACTTTTTAACCTCTTCTTCAGTCATTCCAATACCATTATCTATGAATTTAAGAGTTTTCTTTTCTTTATTTACAGATACTATAACATTGTATTGTTCTTCTTCCTTTGCAGTAGCTTCTCCAAATGACGCTAATCTTTGAAATTTACTAATTGCATCGCATGCATTACTTATAACTTCTCTTATAAATATGTCTTTATCAGAGTATAGCCACTTCTTAATAATAGGAAATATGTTCTCTGTATCGATTGAAATATTACCATTTTCTTTTATCATTTTATAACCACTCCTCTTATTTTTTTCTAGAAACATTTTAGACCAAATAGTATTAATTGTCAAATTGTTCTTATAATCTCACTTATATCTACATTCGGCACATTCAAAAAAATAATATATATGTTGTAATATAAATCCTTCATTAAAATTAAGCCATTACTAGCTATTTTCTTGTAAATTCTTTTCTGCAACATATCTATATTTATAAAATACACAAAACTATATGCATTTTATTATATTTTAAACTTTTGCACCATTTCACCATTTCATTAAGTTTTTTTAAAATGCTGTAATTTTCTATACGTAAAAAAAGATAAATTTTGTACAATACAGAAATTATCTTTTAAATCTTTAATCCTATTTTACTGATTTAATCCATTGTGCTAGTTAATTTATAAATTGCATCTTTGATTTGTTATTTTTTGAATGTGCCTCATATACCTAATTTAAGATAATATTTCTATACTATCTCCAGCCTTTACTACTCCACCTTTTATTATCCTTGTAAATATTCCTTCTGTTGGCATAATGCATGTACCAACTTGATTTTTGATAGCACAACCTTTATGACATTCTTTACCTATTTGTGTTACTTCCTGAATTGTTTCACCAATCTTCAATCTTGTACCAACAGGTAATTCATATAAAACTATACCTTCAGTTGTTATATTTTCAGCAAATTTACCACTTGTTAAATCATTAACACCCATTTTTATCATTTTATCTATGCTTTCCATACCTAAAAGACTTACTTGCCTGTGCCATTTTCCAGCATGTGCATCATTATCTAATCCATGTTCTTCTATAAATTTTCCTTCTTTTATAGGAGTTTTTATAACTCCTTTTTTATCACTAATATTAATTGATATCACCTTAGCCATATTTAAATTCAAATCCCCCTTGTGTATTCTCCACTTTTCCCACCAGTTTTCTTTATGAGTCTTATGTTTTCTATTACCATATCCTTATCAACAGCCTTACACATATCATATATTGTAAGTGCTGTTGTTGTGACTGCAGTTAATGCTTCCATTTCAACACCTGTTTTTCCTATCGTTGATACAGTAGCTTCAATCTCTATTTTCTCTTCTAATATATTAAACTTTATATCAGAACCTGTTATAAATATATTATGGCACATAGGAATTAAATCTGAAGTTCTTTTTACGCCCATTATCCCGCCAACCTGAGCAACTGCTAATACATCACCTTTTTTAATAAGACCATCCTTTATCAAATCTACTGTTTCTTTTTTCATTTTAATTGTTCCTCTAGCAATAGCAATTCTCTGACTATCATTCTTCTCACTTACATTTACCATACAAGCTCTTCCGTTCTCATTAAAATGTGTAAACTCCATAAAATCAACCTCCAATCGCTGTCATATCTCTATTAATATAATTTCCATCTTCTAAGTTATGTTCCTTAGGTTTATTTTTTACAATATCCGTAATTAAGGCAGTTATATCTTTACCGTCTCTAATCATTTTCTTTAAATCTATTTCATCATTAGAATGAAGACATGACTTTATTTTTCCATCTGCTGTCAATCTTATTCTATTACAACTTTCACAAAACTTACATGATATAGGATTTATGAGTCCAACTCTCCCTTTAGCATTTGGAAGTTTATAGTATGTGGCTGGCGAAGAAATATCTGATGCTTTTGTTTCTATCAAAGTTGGAACTCTTTCTAAAACTGTTTCATTAGAAATGTATTTGTTAAGTGACCAATACTTCAAAGCTCCTATTGGCATAAGCTCAATAAACCTTACATCTATATCTTCATATCTTGTCAAATTTATAAAATCTTCGATTTCATCTTCATTAAACCCTTTTATTAAAACTATATTTAATTTTATAGGCGTTAATCCCTCTTTCTTTGCAGCTTCTATACCTTCAATCACATCTTTAAGTTGTCCTGTTTTAGTTATTCTCGAATATTTTTCTTGATTTAAAGTATCTAAACTTATATTAAGCCTATTAAGTCCTGCATTCTTTAAATCTCTAGCATATTTTTTTAATAAGGTACCATTCGTGGTCATTGCCAAATCTCTAACCTGCTCTATTCTTCCGATACCTTCCACTAACTTTAAGATATTATTTCTTACTAAAGGTTCCCCTCCAGTTATCCTAACTTTATCTACACCTATTTCAACAAACTTTTCAGTTATATTTTGCATCTCTTCTAGTGTTAAAATTTCTTTATGGTATATCTTATCTATTCCTTTTTCTGGCATACAATACTTGCATCTTAAATTACACAAATCTGTAACAGATATTCTTAAGTAATTTATTTTTCTACCGTACAAGTCAAACATTTTTCTCCTCCACTATATTCTTTTTCTTAAGCATTTGCAGATCTTCTTTTGTATTAAGATTTACAAACATATCAAAAGAACAGTTATATTTTTTCATAACACTATCTTCAATAAAAATGGTTTCGATGCTATCAATTAAAGCTAACATAGACCTTCTATTTTTTAATATAAGCTTCTCTATTTTTTGTAAAATATCTATAGAATAAAAAGAGTTAAATGGTTCTATTTTACCATCTTTTTTAGTAACACAGGCATTTGCATTAACATTAATAACCTCTCTTTTCATAAGTGAAATGTAATCTAAATTTATATTGGGCATATCACAGGCTATAAAATACACGTATTTACTCTTGCTTTCCTTAAGACCTATATGAATGCCTGATAATGGTCCCATTTCTTTTATTTCATCACCAACTATTCTACAAGAACTTTCTTTATATTCTCCAGGTTTATTAGTAACAATTATTATATCTTCGAACTCTTTTTTTAGCTCACAAACCAAATTTTCCATAAGCCTACTTTCATCTATTTCTAAAAACTGCTTATCAAAACCCATTCGTGAACTTTTTCCTCCTGCAAGAATTACCGCTGTTTTAAATATCTCCATGCTTATATAACTTATAACTATAGCATATTTGCTATATTAGCTGCAGCATTTCTTCTCTTTTCTAAAACTACTTCATCTACATGTTCTGCTTTAACTAACCTTAATGCTTCTGTAGGACATACTTCTACACAAGCGGGTCCATTTCCCCTTCCTATACATAAATCACATTTATTGGCTACTAATCTTTCTTTATATTCTAATTTTCCTTCTCTATCACACTTTAGACTTTTTTGCATCACTTTATCTGCATCTTTATGCTCAACAATTAAGTCTATAGCTCCAAACGGACAAGCTATTACACAAGATTTACATCCTATACAAGTATCTTTATTTATTAATACTATACCCTCTCTATTTATTATCGATCCATTTGGGCATGCATTAGCACATGGTGCATTTTCACAATGTCTACATTGAATTGGTGCACTTACTTCTGCTGTCTTTATAACTTTTAAGCAAGGATTAAATTTCACCTTATCATTTCTTTGTGTAAGTATGTTTTCCTCTGAATGTTCAATAGCACAAGCGGCTTCACAAGTTTTACAGCCTATGCATCTATGTGGATTTGCTATAACAAAACTATTCATTTACATTTCCTCCTTTTTTCTTGAAACGAATTTTGTATGTAATAAATGATGAGATTTTTCACCAAGTGGTTCTATTAAAAATTCCTTATATAACTTTTTTATAAATGGATTTTCATGTGATTTTCTTATTTTAAGTTCAGAATCATGTTTATAAATTCCTTTTTTTCTACTCATAAATGCAGATTTTCTATCTTCAGCCAAAATAAATTTAGGTTGTCCTCCTCCACTTACACAACCTTCTGGACACGTCATTACTTCAACAAAGTCAAAATCACAATCTCCTCTTTTTATATTTTCAAGGACTTCAACTACATTTTTTAGTCCTGAAATAACTGCTACCTTTAATATCATATCTGGTAGTTCAACTTCAGCCACCCTAATTCCTTCGCCACCTCTTATGAAATTTAATTCTAACGTAGGAATAGACTGTTTTGTAATCATTTCATATCCACTTCTTAATGCTGCTTCCATTACTCCACCAGTTACACCAAAAATATTGCCAGCTCCAGTATAACTTCCTAATGGCAAATCAAACTCTTCATCTTCTAGATTCTCAAAATCAATTTCCTTATCTCTTATAAGTTGTGCGAATTCTCTTGTAGTAATAACTATATCTACATCCTTAAAACCACTGTCTTGCATTTCTTCCCTATCACATTCAAATTGCTTACAAGTACATGGCATTATCGCTACATTATATATTTTAACTGGATTAACTTCATCTATTTTAGCACCGTAAGTTTTAAAAATTGTTCCAGCCATTTGTTGTGGTGATTTACAACTTGAAAGATGACTTAAAAGTTCAGGGTACTCCTGTTCCACAAACTTTACCCACGCTGGACAGCAAGAAGTAAACATTGGTAGCTTTCCACCTTCTGTTACTCTCTTTATAAGTTCGCTACCTTCTTCCAGTATTGTTAAATCAGCTCCAAAGTTTGTATCATAAATTCTATTAAAGCCTAAAATACGTAATGCTGCTGACATTTTTCCAGGTGTTAAGCTCCCTACTTCAAGTCCAAATTCTTCTCCTAAAGAAACCCTTACTGCTGGTGCACATTGAACTATTGTGAATAATTCTTTATTATTTAGAGCTTCTTTAACTTTAACTGCATTGCCTTTATTAAATGCTGCAAAAATTGGTTCTTTTACGCTTTTAAGTAACCCTCTTTCTAATCTTTTATTGGTTATCATATCTTTGTTTTCTTTATTCTCAACTGCATATGCATTACACACCTGTATACATTGTCCACAAGAAACACAAATATCATAATCTATACTTTGAGGGTTTCCCACTTCACCTTTTATGGCATTTACAGGACATACTTCTTCACATTGTCTACACCCAGTACATAAATCTTTATCAATATTAACCAAACCAAGTGACATAACTAAAATTCCTTTCTTCTATAACTTTAAGTTATTTACCGCTTTTATGTTCCTCATTCTTTTTTCTTCTATAACATCAAATAATCTAAGTGCATTTTTAGGGCATGCCTTTATACACGCCGGTTCATCTTGTTCTTTACATAAATCACACTTATATGCAACTTTCTCTTCCTTTTGTTCTAATCCTTCTTCAGCAAATTCCTTTTGTACTTTTTGCATAACTTTCTTTCCATCTTTGCATTTTGTTCCAATCTCAATAGCTCCAAACGGACAAACTACTACACAGGCTTTGCAACCTATGCATAATTTTTCATCGATAATTATTGAATTATCTTCATTTTTAATTGCATTTATAGAACATGCCTTAGCACAAGGAGCATCTTCACAATGCCTACACTGTACTGGTACTGTGAAGTTATTGCCTTTAATAACATGTATTCTAGAGATTATTGGTGTGGTTATATTCCCAACAGTAACTAATTTATTATGAGCTTTAAAACATGCTATTTCACAAGCTTTGCAACCTACACATTTACTAGAATCCCCCACAACAAAAGAGTTAGATTTTAATTCCATACTAATTCAGCTCCTTATAAAATTAATGTTTGATTCTATATCCATTAGCATATATATTCATCTTATTTCCTCTTACAAAACCTACTAAAGTAATATTAAGTCTTTTGGCAAGAGCTACTGAAAGACTTGTAGGTGCTGACTTAGATATAATTATAGGTATTTCCAGTTTGGCAGCCTTTAAAATCATTTCAAGTGATACTCTTCCGCTAAGTATAACTGCTTTATCTTTTAAAAATATATTCTTCATAAGTGATTCACCAATCACCTTGTCCAATGCATTATGTCTTGCTACATCTTCGTAAACCGCTAACATTTGCTTACTATCACATAAAGCCACACAATGAACTCCACCTGTGTTTTTGAAAACATCAGAATAATCTAAATTTATTCTCATAAAATCAAATATCTTATCAGTATGTATTTCTGAACTGCTTTCAACTGGTTCACAATTAAGAGAATCTAAGAAATTTTCAATTCCATCAATAGCTTGTTCTTTTATACTTTCTAAATCTATTTTTTTTGAGAAAAAACTTTCACGTGCAATATCTTTATTTTTAGTTTCAACTTCTGCAATTCCCTTTTCCTCATTTAAATTGAATGATACTATATCTGCACTAGAACTTATTAATCCTTCTGTTCTTAAAAAGCCTACTGTTAATGCTTTTAAATTTTCTGGACTACATAAAAGTGTAGCTAATTTTTTTTCATTCAAAAAAATTGATAATGGATATTCTCTTACAAGAAGTTCATCTACATCTGGTTTTTCAATACCTTCTTCTATCTTACAAACTTTACATTCCACAGTTTTCCCCATTTTTATTTCTCCTTTATAATTTTCATTTCAATAAAATCTGCTATTTTGCTTACATTATTAATATCAAGTTCTGGTATTAATAAATTAAGTTCTTCATCTGTTGCTACTGCTAAAAATGTAGTTATATCAAAATTTTCATCTTTGCATAAAAGTCTAGAATCTATATCTTTTCTATGAACTTCTATTTTAGGATATTTATTATTTTTAAAACCTTCTATAATTATTAAATCTATTTCTCCAAACATATCCAATATATCTTCAACAGTTTTTTCTTCCTTAATTGTCTCTACCATTGCCAGTTTTTCTTTTGAGGAAATTATCATTTTATCCGCTCCAGCTTTTGTAAATCTGTAACTATCTTTACCCTCTTTATCTATTTCAAATTTGTGTGCATCATGTTTTAATACACCAACACTATATCCTCTTTCTTTAAAAATAGTTATTAAAGTTTCTATTAGGGTAGTTTTACCTGCATTAGATTTAGTAGCAACTATAGATATCACTGGAGCTTCTTTTACGTTATTTAAAAATGAACTTTCCATTTAAAATATCTCCTGCCTTTTTATGCCCAACACCTTCAGGCATTATTATAATTCCGTTAGCTTTACTCATAGTCATTAAATGATTAGAACTTTGAGAACCTAGCTTATATGCATAAAATCTTCTATCTATATTTTTAATTTTTACATATATATACTTTCTTCTACCTTCTTTTGCTTTGAAATCATCTGATAAAATAACTTGAAATGTGTCATCACAAATAACTTCTTTTCCAAGCATTTTCTCACAAGCTGGTTTTACGAATTCTTCAAAAGTAGTTATTGCTGAAAGTGGATTACCTGGAAGACTAAAAAATAGTTTCTTACCTATGACTGCAAAGCTTATAGGCTTTCCTGGTTTTATAGCAACAGATTTAAATTTTATATCTGCATTTATTTCTTTTAAGACCTGTTCTACAAAATCAAAGTCTCCAACTGATGCTCCCCCTGAAGTTATAACTATATCTGATTTTTCTAAAGCTTCTTCAACTTTAATTTTCAAAGTATCTTTATTATCTTCAACTATACCAAATGATAAAACTTCAGCACCTAAATTTTTAATTAACGCCATTAAAGAGTATTCATTGCTATTTCTTATTTTACCCATTTTCAGTTCACTATTTATATCAACTAGCTCATCTCCAGTAATTAGCAATGAAATAGTTGGAGCTCTATGAACCCTTATACTGCTATATCCCAAAGAAGCTAAAACACCTATTTCAGTTGGCCTAATTACTGTTCCTTTTGTCAAAGCAACTTCTCCTACTTTAATTTCTTCTCCAAACTTTATTACATTATTTCCACTTTTAACTTTCTCATGAGCATAAAGCTTTCCATCATTAACATGAATATTTTCAATCTGAATCACAGCATCGGCACCGTTGGGCAGCGGTGCTCCTGTCATTATTTTAAAAGCTTGCCCATTTTTTAATTCCTCACTACTAAAATCTCCAGCTTTTATTAAACCAATTATTTCAAATTCTGCTAAAACTCCATCTTTACATAGATTTGTGTCATAACTTTTTATTGCATATCCATCCATAGCAGATTTATCAAATGGTGGAAGATTATCTTTAGAATAAATATCTCCTGCAAGTACCTTATTTAAACAAGATAAAATATTCTTTTTTTCACATTCCAAAACTGGAGTTTCCTGCAAAATTATACTTAAAGCGTCTTCTACACTAATCATAATTGTTTCCTTTCTATCTCCTATTTTTCAGTTTTAATTCTCATCTTCTTCCTTATGCTTTCATATTCGCCAATTATATACTTTTCTGCAGCTTTTTGATCTTCAATTCTTTCTACTTTTACTGCACAGTATTTAAATTCAGGAGTTTTGGAAATAGGATCAAGACTATCATTTGTAAGTTCATTGCATGCACCAATCCACCATTGGTATGTCATAAATGTAGCACCTTTTTTAACTCTTTCTGTAACTAAAGCTCTTGATACTACACTACCTCTTCTTGAAGTTATTCTTACAAGTTCTTGATCATTTATATTTAAATTTTTTGAATCTTCAATACTCATTTGTATATATCCTGGTTCATCTGCAAGTTTTTGTAGTGCACGACAATTTCCTGTCATTGTTCTCACTGAGTAGTGTCCAACTTCTCTTACTGTTGATAAGATTAAAGGATATTTCTCATCTGTAAGTTCAGATGGTGCTCTCCATTCGCAGGCAAATAATCTTCCCTTCCCACTAGAAGTTGAGAATTTGTTACCTTCATAAAGATAAGGAGTTCCTGAATGATCTTCTGTAGGACAAGGCCATCTTACAATCCCTTGTTCTTCCATTTTTTTATAACTTGCTCCTGCAAAACTTGGACAAAGTTTTCTCATTTCATCCCATATTTCTTCAGTATTTTTATATTTCATAGGATATCCCATAGCAGTAGATATTTCACTTATTATTTCCCAGTCAGTTTTTACATCTCCCATAGGCTCTATCGCTTTTCTTATTCTTTGAAATCCTCTATCTGCTGAACTATAAACTCCATCATGTTCTCCCCAAGAAGTTGATGGTAAAATAACATCTGCATGAAGTGCTGTTTTATTCATAAATATATCTTGTACTATTACAAATTCTATTTTATCTAAAGCTTCCCTAAGTTCAGCTGCATTAGGATCACTTTGAACTGGATCTTCACCAAATATGTAATAAGCTTTTATTTTATCTTCTTCTAATACTAATTTAGGCACTTGTGTTAAGAAATATCCGTTCTTATCTGAAAGCTCAACACCCCAAGCCTTTTCAAATTTTGCTTTTGCCTTTTTATCAGTAACAGATTGATATCCTGGATAATTATTAGGGATTGTACCCATATCACATGTCCCTTGTACATTGTTTTGTCCACGAACTGGTCCAATTCCAACATTTGGTCTTCCAAAATTTCCTGTTAAAAGAGCAATTGAAGCTAAACCTCTTACTACATCAACAGCTTGTGAGAATTGACACACACCCATTCCATATAATATTGTGGCCTTTTTAGCCTTTGCGTATGTTCTCATGGCTTTTCTTATATAATTAGCTTTTACACCTGTTATCTTTTCAGCATATTCAGGAGTATATTTTTCAACTTCTGCTTTATATTTCTCAAAATCTTCTGTATATTTTTCAACATAATCATGATCATATAAATTTTCATTTATTAATACATTTCCAAAGGCATTTACTAACGCCATATTGGTTCCACCATTTAATTGAAGCCACAAATCAGAAAGTCTTACAACATCTGTTTTTCTTGGGTCCGTTACAATTATTTTTGCTCCCTTTTCTTTAGCTCTAACAACTCGTCTAGCTACAATTGGATGTGTTTCTGCTGGATTATATCCAAAAATAAATAAAACATCTGAATCTTCAATTTCTGGAATTGAATTTGACATTGCTCCATCGCCTAGTGAGTATGTAAGTCCTGCAACAGATGGTCCATGACAAACTCTTGCACAGTGGTCTATATTATTAGTTCCAATTACTGCTCTCATAAATTTTTGCATTACATAATTCGGCTCATTTCCTGGACCTCTTGCTGAACCAGTTCCCATTATTGCATCAGATCCATATTTAGCCTTTATCTTCATAAGATTTTCTGCTGTGAATTTTATAGCTTCATCCCATGTAACTTCCTCTAAAACACCATTTTTTCTTATCATAGGTTTCTTAATTCTAGAAGTTAAAATTTGCGGATCATTTAAAAAATCCCATCCATAATAGCCTTTTAAGCATAATTTCCCTTCATTGTTATCTCCATTTGCAGGTTCTGCTCTTATAATTTTTCCATCCTCTACTACTAGATATAAATTACATCCACTACCACAATAAGGACATACTGTTAACACTTTTTTTTCCATATTCTAATTCACTCCTCTTAATTATTGAGTTAAGCACATTAAAGCACACTGTCTTTTATTTTTTTGAATATGCCTTAGGCACTAAAAATAAAATAATAAGTCAAAGATGCTACGTATCTTTTTTTGATAGTGCCCTATATCTAAAAAAAACAAAAAACCAGTACACGTCCTGCATTCACAGTCCAGTGTACTGGTTTATTTAAAAGCTAAAACATTAATTAAATAATATCTTTCTTTTCAATCAAACCATAATCTATTAATTTTATTGTTATAACTACTGTTCTATTATCATTTTCTATATTACAAACTTTCCAACTATATACAAAATCTCTTTTTAATATAGTCGCTACTTCATGAAGAAAATTTTTTTCTAGGTGAGGTTTCATTATTTTCCAATATTCTGTTACTATATTAACAGCACCTTCATTCACTAAAATTTCAGTTACATTTGAAAGTATGCCCTTTATATCTATAGTAATTATATCTGAATTCTCAATTTTGACTTTTACGTATTCTGGTCCCCTACCTCTATAATATTTTATAATTTTCACTGCAATTTGCTTAATTTTTTCTTGCAATTCAAGATTTATATCGCTCATTTCATATCTAAATCTCCTATGTAGTTTAACAAAATTCACTTTTATGTATTTTACCCTTTTCTAATACTTTAGTCAAATCAAATTCCATTCAATTTTTGCTGTTTTAAGCCTTATTTTGACAATATTCTAAATAATTATCGTATATATTAATTATTTCGCCTATTTTCTTAATATTACTCATTTAAATTACTAACTTTGAAATATATATATAATTTTTATATGAACCGACTAAATAGCTATTATCTAATAGATCCTTTTAATTTTAGAATAATTAATTTTTTACAATGTGTTCTTGATTTTGTTATTAGCCTATATAAATAAATTGTAGTATAATAACGTAAGTTTAAACATTTATTTATACAATTTTTTCTTAGGAGTGAAACACTATGATAAGTACAGCAATATTAACTATGAGTGATAAAGGTTTTAATAATCAACGTAAAGATCTAACTGGTCCAGCTATTAAAGATCTTCTTCCAAATGATAAATTTTCGGTAGATTATTATAAGATAATACCTGATGAAATTGAAATAATAAAAGAAGAATTAATATATCTTTGTGATTCTTTAGGTATTAATTTGATTTTAACAAATGGTGGAACAGGCTTTTCTAAAAGAGATGTTACTCCTGAAGCTACAACAAGCGTTATAGAAAAATTGGTTCCGGGTATCCCTGAAGCCATGAGAAGTGCTTCTTTAAAAATCACGCCTAAAGCTATGCTTTCAAGAGCAGTTAGTGGAATCAGAAAAAATACTTTAATAATCAATTTGCCTGGAAGCCCTAAAGGTGCCGTAGAAAATCTTGAAGTTATATTACCAGCGCTTCCTCACGGAATTGATATTTTAACAGGCAGCGCCTCTGAATGTAGCAGATAGATTATTGCTGATTTTTTCTAAGCTACCAGTTCCGCCACCCGTTCCGCATTCAAACATAACGCTGTTAATTTTATACACAAAAAAGAGTTATAATAAAAATATTATAACTCTTGAAATAAACAAAACTATCTTCTGTTATTTTGTTGTTTTCTAGCTCTTCTACAATCAGGACATCTTACTGGTTCATTTTCAAATCCTTTTTCTTTGTAGAATTCTTGTTCTCCAGTTGTGAATACAAATTCATTTCCGCAATCTTTACATACTA
>Ga0302140_10007062_pt1 | contig 14071 bp, 17 predicted proteins | sample I_Bog_E1_1_FD_202095 | JGI IMG/M metagenome (GOLD analysis project Ga0302140, IMG submission 202095) | Peat permafrost microbial communities from Stordalen Mire near Abisko, Sweden - I_Bog_E1_1 | ecosystem: Environmental > Terrestrial > Soil > Wetlands > Peat | place: Sweden: Abisko, Stordalen...
GGGCGATAAAGCCGACGTGCGCGTCCCGGCCTTTCCAGGCCAAGTCTTTCACGCCAGCATTGCTTATGTATCTTCGGTGATTGATCCCAGCTCCCACCGGCTGGTGATCGGTGCGCAAATCCATAATGTCAGCGATCACCTGAAGCCCAACATGGCGGCCAATTTCATCATTTATGCAGGCCCGGCGGCCGATTCACCCGCCGTGCCGCAGGATGCCGTAGTTTATGAGGGCGACACCGCGCGCGTCTGGGTGGCTGGTCAGCGCGGCGATCTTAGCCTTAGGCGAGTCACGGTTGGGCGCAGCAGTGGCGGATATTCCGAGGTCACGTCCGGCCTGGCGGTTGGCGAACAAATCGTCACCAGCGGCGCGCTGTTCATAGACCAGGCCGCTGGCAACGGCTGAGCAGCGGGAAAGGTCGGACCGTGCACAGCATCGTCAAGTTCGCCCTGCGCCAGCGTGTGCTGGTGGTTGTGCTACTGGGAATCCTTGTCGCGGGCGGGCTGGTGGCATTTTTCAATCTCAATATCGAGGCGTATCCCGATCCGGTGCCCCCGCTGGTGGATATCGTCACCCAGAGCAACGGCCAGTCGGCGGAAGAAATCGAGCGCTATATCACCATTCCAATCGAAATCCAGATGGCGGGTATTCCACATGTCACTGCAATTAGAACGGTCTCGCTGTTCGGACTCTCGGATGTGAAGCTGCAGTTTACCTATGACTTTACCTACGACGAGGCGCAGCAATGGGTGATCAACCGGCTGTCGCAACTGAACAACACTTTACCCAACAACGCCCAGCCGCAAATTTCACCGGAAAGCCCGGTCGGTGAGATCTACCGCTATCGCGTCGTGGGCCCGCCCGGCACGTCAAGTCTTGACCTGAAAACCATTCAGGACTGGACACTGGAGCGTCGCTTTAAAGCGGTACCGGGCGTGATTGATGTCACCGGCTGGGGGGGCAAAACCAAGACCTATGATGTGACGGTGGACCTGCACCGACTGGTGGAATTCGGCCTTACCTTGCCGCAGGTGCTGCAGGTGGTCGGCAACAGTAATCTCAATGTTGGCGGTCAAACTATCAATATTGGCACACAGTCGGCGGTCGTGCGCGGTGTCGGCCTGATCCATTCACTGGACGACATCAAAAGCACCATGATGACTGCCAATAACGGGGCGCCGGTGCTGTTGAGCGATATCGCCAGCGTCAGCGTGGGCAACCAGCCGCGATTGGGCATCGCCGGCCAGGACAATGATGATGATATTGTTCAGGGCATTGTTCTGATGCGGCGCGGCGAGCAAAGCATGCCCACAATCCGTCGGGTAGAAGACGAGGTACAAAGGATCAACACTTCTGGCATCCTGCCTTCGGGAGTGCGCATCGAGCGCATCTATGACCGCAGCGACCTCATCCATGTCACAACCGCCACTGTGATCCACAACATGATCGCTGGCATGTTGCTGATTTTCGCGGTGCAATGGTTATTCCTGGGTAACCTGCGAAGCGCCGCGATTGTCGCCACCACCATTCCATTCGCGCTCCTGTTTGCCATTCTCATCATGACGCTGCGCGGCGAATCCGCGAATCTTCTGTCGGTGGGAGCGATAGATTTTGGCTTGGTGGTGGATGCCACCGTCATCATGATGGAGAATATTTTCCGTCATTTGAGCGAGCCGCATCATCGGCGCTTTGAGCGCGATTCTCGCCTGCAGGGCCGCGCGGTTACCGATTTGCGGGGAAAGTTCGCCGTCATCGCCAATTCGGCGCTGCAGGTCAATCGCGGGATATTTTTCTCCGCCACCATCATCGTAGCCGGATTTATTCCACTTTTCACCATGAGTGGCGTGGAGGGTCATATTTTCGGGCCGATGGCGCGCACCTATGCTTATGCCATCATTGGCGGGCTCATTGCGACCTTTACAGTCTCGCCCGCGCTGGCAAGTTTTTTGCTGCCTGAGGCGATGGACGAAACCGAGACCGCAATGGTGCGGGGCCTGCGCAAAATCTATGAGCCGGTCGTGGGTTTTGCCCTCAACAACCGTATCCTTACACTGGGCGCAGCCGGCATCGTGCTCCTGCTCGCGCTGGTTACGGCCATGAGCCTGGGCTCTGAATTCCTCCCGCATCTGGAAGAGGGAAACCTTTGGATTCGAGCGACCATGCCTCCATCGATCTCGCTGGAGGCGGGTGACGGCTATGTCAATCGCATGCGCCGTATTCTCAAATCCTATCCCGAAGTCGTGACTGTGGTTTCCCAGCATGGCCGGCCAGATGACGGCACCGACGCCACCGGATTCTTTAACGCCGAGTTTTTCGCTCCCCTGAAGCCAGTCAGTCAGTGGCCCAACGGGATGGACAAAGCGAAACTTATTGCGGACCTGACGAGGCGATTGCAGACGGAATTTCCTGGCGTGGATTTCAATTTCTCGCAATATATTGAGGATAATGTTGAGGAAGCGGCTTCGGGTGTCAAAGGCGAGAATTCCGTCAAGCTGTTCGGCAATGATCTCGCAATCCTGCAGCAGACGGCGGCTCGCATTCAGCAGGTGATGGCGGGCGTACCAGGCATAACTGACCTGGCGGCGTCCAATTCGCTTGGTCAGCCCACGCTTCGCATTGACATCGACAGGGCACGCGCGGCCCGTTACGGACTTTCGCCGGGCGACATCAATTCTGTGATCCAGTCGGCAATCGGTGGGCAATCGGCCGGCAATCTTTATGAGGATAATAGCGACCGCAATTTTCCCATCATGGTGCGGCTAGCTCCGCAATATCGCCAGGATTTTGACGCCATTCGTGGTATCACCATCGGTGCCAGCGCACCGGGCGGCGGCGTCGTGCAGATCCCCCTGGGTGATGTCGCGAATGTGAGACTGGTGTCGGGCGCCTCCTTTATCTATCGCGAAAACCAGGAGCGCTATCTGCCAATCAAATTCTCAGTGCGCGGCCGCGACCTTGGCGGCACGGTAGCCGACGCGCAGCAACGCATTGGCCAACAAATTAAATTGCCGCCCGGTTACCATCTGGAATGGGTGGGTGAGTTTGGCGAGTTTCAGGAAGCGATTCAGCGCTTGATGGTAATCGTGCCGCTCAGCATGCTTCTGATCGGCATTTTGCTTTACACAAATTTTGGCTCGCTGACAGACACTCTGTTGGCCGCGAGCGTCATTCCCATGGCCTTGGTGGGTGGCATTTTCGCGCTCGCCGTGACTGGCTCGGCGTTCAGTGTCTCGGCAGCAATCGGCTTTGTCGCATTGTTCGGCATCGCGGCAATGGACGGCATCATCGTGCTTTCCTATTTTAACCGCATGATTGACGAAGGTCTGGATCGGACGAGTGCCATTTTGCGCACGTGCCGCATCCAAATGCGGCCGGTGATGATGACCTGTGTGGCGGCCTGTGTCGGGTTGTTGCCCGCGGCATTCTCCACTGGCATCGGCTCGCAAGTGCAAAAACCCCTGGCGTTGGTGGTGGTGGGCGGCATGCTGTTTGCGCCCGTCTTTATTCTGCTGGTGTTGCCGGTGCTTATCGAAATGTTATCTCGGGGCGGCCTGGTGGCGCGGGGTCTGCCCCAGCCGGAACCGGCGGAGTAGCCAATGGCGAAACAACTGCTTTTCCTGAGTATTTGCCTCGGCGTGGCGGCCTGCACTGTGGGACCGAATTTCCAGAGACCGCCGCCACCCAGGGGGGAAAGTTATACCGGTGCGCTGCTTGGGGATACAGCTGGCACCTTGGTGCCAGGCGGCGCCGGGCAGCATTTCGTGCCTGGCGCGGATATTCCGGGCCAGTGGTGGTCGCTGTTTCATTCCGAGGCGCTGGACGGGCTAGTCCGGCAGGCGATCACGGACAGTCCCAACCTTCAGGCGGCCCAGGCGGCGTTGCGCACGGCCATGGAAAATGTCAAAGCCCAGATGGGAGGCTATTATCCCGGCGTGATGGCCGGCCTCAGCGCCAGCCGCAACCAAAACGCGGCGGAAATTTCGCCGACACTCACTTCAGCCGCTCTCCTTTACAATCTTTATCAGACGCAGCTTTCCGTGTCCTGGTCGCCCGATCTATGGGGCGGTAACCGGCGTCAGGTGGAGGCGTTGCAGGCCGAGGCCGATTCCCAGTATTTCCAGTTGGAAGCGGCCTATGTCGCGCTCACCGCCAATATTGTGGCCGCCGCCATTCAGGAAGCATCGCTGCGGGCCCAGATTGACGCCACCCACTCCATTATTTCCGACGAACAGCGAATTCTGGAAATCGAGCAGCGCCAGCAAGCGTTAGGGCAGATTGCGGGCACAGATATTGCGGCCCAGCAGGTGGTGCTGGCGCAGACGCAGCAGACATTACCAGCGCTAGAGAAGCAGCTGGCCCAAAATGGTGATCTATTGGCCGCGCTTCGCGGACATTTGCCGGCTGACGATGCGCCGCCCGAATTTGACCTGGCGGCGCTGAGTCTGCCTGAGGATGTGCCGGTCAGCCTGCCGTCCAAACTGGTGGAACAGCGTCCCGATGTGCGGGCGGAGGAGGAAAACTTACATATGGCAAGCGCCGAAATCGGCGTTTCCCTTGCTGCGCGGTTGCCCAATATAACCCTGTCAGCCGACGCGGGCGCGGTCGCGACGGAGCTGGGCAAGATTTCCGCGCCAGGTAACCAATTGTGGAGCATCGGAGCCGGCCTCGCAGAGCCTTTGTTCGACGGCGGCACGCTCGCGCACCGTATCCAGGCGGCGCGCGATACCTATGATCAAGTAGCTGCGCAATATCGCGGCACAGTGGTCACAGCGTTCCAGAACGTTGCGGATGCGCTTCATGCGGTCCAGTCCGACGGCGACAACCTGAAGGCGGCGGCGGCGGCCGATGAAGCAGCATCTCGCAGCCTCGTCATCGCCCGCAAGCTTGTCAGCGTCGGCCAGACCAGCAGTCTTGGCTTGCTCACGGCGGAGCAGGCGGAGCAGCTGACCCGACTTGCCCTGATTCAAGCGCAAGCCAGCCGCTTGTCCGACACAGCCGCTTTGTTCGCAGCGCTGGGTGGGGGTTGGTGGAACAAGCCGGTAGACGATACCGAGGTGCATCTTGCAAATCCATAAACTGATCATATTGCTTGGTTTGCTCGCAGCTTCAGCCTGCTCAGAAGTTCCCCAATCGAGCCAAGCTGGCCCAAATATTCTGGCAGGACATGCGACATTGGTAACCGGCGGATATACCCGAGGGTGTGAAGACGTCGTATTGCTGCCTGTTACGCCCGAGATTGGCAAGCGGATTGCGAAATTCGGGGAATTGAATAATGATCGTTTTATTGATGAGTTTACCCTTAGTCGCACTATCGCAGATGATGAGGTCCAGCGGCTCGGGCATGAGGTTGAATGCGCCAGGGATGGCGCCTTTTTATTTCAAAATGTGCCGGCGGGCCAATATCTGTTGATTGCCAGAGTAACATGGTCCGTGCGCTGGGCCCGGCACGGCGGCTATGTTGTTCGTGAGATTACCGCGGCAATGAACACAACGGGCCTCGACATTTCAATTGTCAAAGACAACGCCTAGGTGGGGCAATGAACTTATTTCTCTCTCCGATGTCGGCGCGAAGCGGACAGTCCGCTCATGAACCGAAGCGGACGCCTGGTCGCCTCCTGGGGATCGTTGATATTGTCAGGTTAGTCGAGGAACGGGAATTGGCGCAGGGCGGGGATCGATGAGTGCGTATGTGGCTCTGCCAGCAATGATAGCCGCTCTGCTATTGTTCCCGGGAATAGCTTTGGCTCAATCCGAAAGTCAGGAGCCCAGTGCAATCGCAGAAGTTGGGGGCGTGGGATCTTGGGGTCTAAAAGGCGGCTCCGGCTTCGGGCCTTCGATAGCTGTTGAAACAACCCCAATAGAAAATGTGCTGGAAATTGAAGGCGGTGTTACGTCATTATTTAGTCGGAGTCAGACTGAATGGGACACCGATTTCCTATTCAAGAAGCCCTTTACTTTGTCAGATTCCGCGGAGTTCATGTTCGGTGTGGGGCCGGAATGGGCGCACACAGTCACGCATGGAAATACCACCGATAACATTGCCGGTGAGGCAGCGCTCGACTTTATGTTCTGGCCATGGGCTCGGCGAAAATTTGGCCTGTATCTGGAGCCGAGCTACGATTACAGCTTTGGCAGGGGACATGAACAGTCTCTTGGGATCAGTGGAGGCCTGCTAATATCAATCCCCTAGCAGGAATTTTCAACTTGGCCCACTACCGCATTCAAGTACAGGCTGGCAGATGTTTCGCTTTGGGATCATGATCGCCGTCATTTGTGGGGCTTTGGTGCTGGCAGCGGTGCTCGCGCTGCCGCGCGTGCCGCACCAAGGGCAATTGGATACAAATGAGGTTACCAAAGGCGATTGATTGCAAAGGAACAGCGTTATTCAAATCCTGGTGGCGCAGTCTGGCCTTAGGCCAAGAAGAACGCGATTAGACTATTGCACCGCATAGCTGATTCTTGGTTTCTTTTGCATTCTCACGACGATCAACGAAAGGGGTCCGAATGACATCGTCGGAAGGGGTAGAGAAAAGGACCCCGCAGCAACGCCTGTCGATGCTGAGCTTGGCAGCTCTTGGCATCGTGTTTGGCGACATTGGCACGAGCCCACTTTATACTTTCAAAACTGTTCTGAACCTGACCGCAAGAGCGCCCGACGCAGCCACAATCCTGGGCGTGCTCTCGCTGGTGCTATGGACTCTCTTTTTAATCACTACAGTGAAATACGTATGCTTTGCCATGCGCATCGATAACGACGGTGAGGGTGGCATCCTGGCCCTCATGTCTTTGCTGGGAATCAAGAAGCAGCAACGGCCATTGATCGTGGCCATTGGACTTTTTGGTGCAGCTCTCATCTATGGCGATGGCGCAATCACCCCGGCGATTTCGGTCCTCTCGGCCCTTGAAGGATTGAACATGGCTACGTCTGCATTTCAACCCTACATCGTTCCAATTGCCGTTGCGATTTTACTTGCGTTGTTCGCGATCCAGTCTCAGGGCACGTCGAGAATTGGGCAAGCCTTTGGGCCTGTTATGCTCGTGTGGTTCGTCGCCATGGCTCTCTTAGGCATTTCGGGAATTGTGCAACACCCAGGGGTTCTTGCTGCTCTCAATCCGCAGTACGGGCTGGTCTATCTTTTCTCTCACGGCGTTTCGGGTTTTTTGGTGCTTGGTGGGATTTTCCTGTGCGTTACGGGAGCGGAGGCCCTATACGCAGATATGGGCCATTTCGGCAGAGGTCCAATCCAGCTTTCATGGTTCGCTATCGTATTTCCAAGCCTGATCCTGAATTACGCCGGACAGGCCGCCCTTGTTTTGGGCGGCGCGCCCACGGGCGACAATATTTTTTATCGACTTTGCCCTCAGGCGTTACTCATTCCGCTGATAGGTCTAGCCACAGTGGCAACGATCATCGCTAGCCAATCGATCATCACCGGGGCCTTTTCAATGACCCGGCAAGCAATTCTGCTCGGCTGGCTGCCGCGCTTGCGGATAAAGCAGACCTCGTCGAAAGGCTACGGCCAGATTTATGTTGGTTTTGTCAACTTTCTGCTAATGATCGTGACAATAGGGCTGACGATCGGTTTCGGAAAATCCGATAACTTGGCCGCCGCCTATGGTATCGCCGTATCCCTAACGATGCTGATGACATCCGCTCTACTATTTATTGCGATGCGCGAAGTGTGGGGCTGGAGCCTGATGGCCGCAGGCGGCGTTACGGCATTCTTTCTGACCATCGACAGTGCTTTTTTCCTGGCCAATCTCGCCAAAGTCGCGGAAGGAGGGTATGTCCCGCTCCTTCTGGCTGCCGCGGTCTATGGGATAATGTGGATATGGCATCGCGGGGCTGCGGCGGTATCGGATCGTCTTCATGCGTCCCTCATTCCAATTCCTGATTTCATCGCCAAAATCCGATCAGATAATATTCCGCGTGTGCCTGGAACCGCCGTATTCCTAACGCGTACCATGCAGGATACCCCCCCGGTAATGGTGTGGCACGTGAGGCACAATCGCGCTTTGCATGAACATCTATTCGTCTTGCGGGTTGAAATCTTGCAAGTTCCCTGGGTCGCCTCAAGCGACCGGGTTACCGTGCGGGAAATGTCTCCCAATTTCTGGCGTGCGGATGCGCGCTACGGCTTCATGGAACACCCGGAAATTCCGGAGCTATTGCGTGCCAGCAAAGCGCTTGGATGCACAGTGGACCTTGAAGATGTGACGTATTATGTCGGCCATGAGACGATCATTAGGAGAGAGGACAACAAGGGTTTGCCAGGCTGGCAAGAAACTGTCTTTGCCTTAATGCAACGCAATGCGATTCATGTCGGGGACTTTTTCAGTCTGCCGAGCGATCAGGTCGTAGAAATTGGTCGACAGATCTCGATTTAATGTCCTCGTTTTGTCGGAGGGACAGGCCCCCCTGACCCAAAACCAACGCCTGACGCCGTTCAGATGCTGATGCTTTCCGCACGACGTCCATTCCGGCGACCTGTGACGACTCGGCCGGCGATGCTCAAGTTAGCCAATATCGCGCAGCCGCCATTGCGGATACTTTCTGCTATTGGGGCCTGCCGATCTTCCGCCGGGAATATGCCGAACGTTAGCTGGTGGCGCCTACATGGCAGGTATTGGCAGTGGCATCGCGATCAACTTGGCCATCTTGCGCAGGTTTTGGGCGGTTGCGGCGAGGAGGAACTCGTCGCGGGCGCCGCAGGGGCCTCGTAGTCGCAATCGGCCGAGCCTGAGAATGCGTTTGAGGTGGGCGAACAGCATCTCGACCTTCTTGCGTTCTCGGCGTGAGGTCAGTTAGGCGTCAGTTCTGGCAATGTCGCGGGCCTTGTCGCGGGCGGCTTCGTGGATTGAACGTGGCACTATGCGGGCCGGGGTGTTCGGGCAGCACCGGGGTTTCATCTCGCAGGCATCGCAATCGTGTTTGCTGGCCCGATAGAGCAGCGCGGCACCATCGGTCAGTGTGCCCGTCGTGGTCATCGTCTTGCCAGCTGGGCAGACGTAGACGTCTGTCTCATGTGTACGCCGTCAGGGCCTATGAGACAGAATTGGGGTTTTAGCTAAGGGAGGAATTTGGTTCCGAATATTCTACAGAAAATATCTATAAAATCAATAGCTTGTATAAAAGAAAAAACGGGATGTGTCTGAAACTGTGACCAGACAAACCCCGGAAATGCTGGTTTCGCCCAACTTAGGGGATGCGGGACCGAAATCGGCGATGGGCATCTGGACTGGGCCTTTAAGGCCATTATAATACTTATGGCTATATCCAGGGGTTGCCATGCTCTCGCTCAAACTCAGGAAAGTCGGAACCTCGACCGGCTTGGTCTTGCCGAAGGAAATGCTCGGCCACCTCCATGCCAAGGAAGGGCAGGAGATTTATGCCGTCGAGACCCCGACCGGTTATACGCTCACGACCCTCGATCCTAGGGTCCAGAATCAGGTTGAGATCGGAGAAGCGTTCATGGAGCGCTACCGCGACGTGTTCGCTGTTCTGGCAAAATGACAGAACCGGTCTGGGTCGAGAAAGAGGCCCTACTGCTCCTGCATGGCAAAAGTCTCGCTCGCTTCGGCGGTCTTGAAGGTGTGCGGGACGAAGGGCTGTTGGATTCCGCCCTCGCGCGCCCTCTGAATGCTTTTCATTACGATGGACTGCGTGACATTGCTGGGCTTGCGGCGTCTTACGCCTTTGGGCTGGCGAAGAACCATCCGTTCGCAGACGGTAACAAGCGCGCTGCGTTCATGGCGGTTGGTTTGTTTCTCGGCGCCAATGGTTGGGAATTGGACGTCGATCCGGCCGAAGCGATCCGGGCAGTGCTGGCGCTTGCCGGTGGTGAAATCGGTGAGGGCGAGTTTGCAGCTTGGCTTAGGCTTCATATCAAGCCCATTTAGCTATGGTGCCGGCACGGTGATGGCGCAGCGTTGCTCTTTCTTCTCTTTCGCTGCCGCTGTGCGGCAGTCTGTGATCTTCTCCCGGTTCGCGCTCACCAGATTGGCGTCGGCGGTTAGCTGCTCCCAGCCATCCGGATTGCCGTCTTTCATCAAGGCTATTCCCGCGTCCCACCTATCGGTATGCATTATTACCGCCGCCATGGCGCTGTTGATCCCAAACGGCATAGTACGCATCACAACCGGAAACACGCCAAACCCCACAACCAATCCGATAGCGACTACGATGGTTAGGTAAAATCGTTGGTCGGCTTTCGACCGTACCGTGCCGATCAGGTTGGTGATGTTATAAAAAGACCGGCGAGCAGGTGGGGGCGGTCTGGATGCCCGCGCCGCAAAGCGGTTCGCCCATGACCTACAATTATGATGGTAAGCAATACATCATGGTCGCGGTCAGCGGCGGCAATTATTCGGGCGACTATCTCACCTTCTCTTTGCCTCAAGGCCAATAGGCATCATCTGGAGCGGGTCGAACCAACTGCCCCTGAAGGCCGACTCCAGACTTTCGCTATGGCGCTAGGCATAAAGAACTAATGAGAAAAGGCCGCCCCGCGCAAATGTGGGGAATGCCAAATGGAAAACGGTGAAACGTATGTCAGGTAACAGCATTTTGAAGCGCGGTTTTTGGCTCCTATCGGCGGTCACGCCATTATTGCTTGGCACACAGGCCGGCGCCCAGACAGTGCCCTAGCGTACCTACAGGCCGAACATCCAGCGGTAGATGCAATCGGATTTTGTCCTGAATTCTGCGCCAAACACGGTATCGGTTATGCCCCGAAGGGCATCATGCGTGGCACTGTCGCCGTGCCGATGAGGGACAAAAACGGCACGTTGCTCGGTTACATCGGCATCAGCGAAGCAAAGCTGCCAGCCGACTTCACCACCAATGTCGTGGCGATCGAAAAAAATCCGCTTGAAACTAGAGCCGTCCGATCAGGACGGCTCTTTTCTTTTCATGGCTCCTCATACCGCTCGGTGACAGCAGTACTCGTATGTGAATAATGAAAAGCTTCTCAATAGGAGGCTCAATATGGATATAGATACCAACCGAGCCCGCGAGTTGCTAAACAAGCGGGACGAAATAGACGCAGAGCTGGCAGCGCTATTCGCCGGGCAGCAGACGAAGAAACCAATCAAATGCGGAACTGTCAGCAGGAAGGGCATAGCGCCCGAACCTGTCCACAGAAGACAACCTAACCAACCTGAAGACGGCCTGACTTCGGCGCCGATCGTGCAGTGCAGAGCGCACCAGCGATACCCTGATGGGGCAGCTCGCCCCCGCCGACTCGGCTAAGTTAACCCTAAATGGTTCTTGCATTTGTTGTCATATTTGACTACATAGAGGCTCAAGTGGTCCGTAATACCAGGACAATCAGTTGGTTGAAGGCCGCCCTAAAGGACTTCCTGGATTTTTCGCAGGATGCCCAGGACAAGGCCTCCACGGCGCTGACCTTTGTCGCGGAAGGCGCGAAGCCCGACATAGCCAAGCCCCTGGCGGGCCTGGGCAGTGTGGCGTGTGGGAGTTGGCGATCAAGTCGCGTGGCGACGCTTACAGGGTCGTGTACGCGCTCCAGATCGGGGAAGAAATATGGGTAGTCCATGCCTTCCAGAAGAAGTCGAAGCAGGGCATCGCTACGCCGAAGCCGGAGATTGACCTGGTAAGAGAACGGATCAAGCGATTGAAGGAGCAGATGCGATGACCTTGTCCAAGACCAAAGCTGCCAAGATAGAAACGGTCAAAGGGACTGGCAATGTGTTCCGCGATCTCGGCAGGCCCGATGCAGAACTGCATCAGCTAAAGGCGTTGCTCGCGGCCGAGATCGTGCGTGCGCTTGACGACGGCGGCCTCACCGTTCGCAAGGCTGAGAGTATCACCCACACCGCAGCGGCAGATTTCTCTCGCATCCGCAATGCCGACCTTGGGCGGTTCACGGTGGACCGGCTCATGACCGTTCTCAGCCGCCTCGGCCAGCGGGTAGAAGTTGCCATCACTGTTAGCCGCAAAAAACACGCCGACCCTCATGCGGTACCTGCCTAGTCGCGAAGTACCTCTGAATGTCAGGAGAGCCGCAAATTGGGCGATGGAGACCCCACGTGACGGCTCAACGCTCACGCACGCTCATCCCACCCAGACGCCAAGTCGTTGGCCGATGACACGACGAAAATGGCTGCCTTCGCACTACAAAAAATTCATTTCTCGAATGACCGCTCACATAAGCGGTCATTCAGCCGATGACCGCTTTGCGCCCAGGACCGACTCGCTCTGCCCAGCTATGAGCAATCCAGACCAGTTTTCATGCTTGGCCTGACATAGAATCAGAACGTGGTGCGCAGAGCGATTTGAGTTGCGAGGTTGCCATAAGGCAGGTCCCCATGCAGAATCTAAGCCAATTCAAATCCAAAACTTCCGATATTTTGCTTTTTGTTCCCAGCTCGCATGATGATCTGGGCAATGGTGAGGCGCGCCGCATCGGTTCCGAAGAGAGCAACTCCGATTGGGAGCCGCGCTGGGCAATCTTATTTTTCGGAAGTGTCTCAGTGGCCCTCTGGGCCGGTATCGGGATTCTGGTTTGGCTTGTGGAACGCCTTTGAGCCACCAATGGCGACCTAGTGTCGACGTTGTGCTTTATTCGTCCAACTTACGAAGGGTTCGTTTGCCCCAAGGCTCGCGATTTTTGTGCGGCTGCGAATGGCCGCTTTGGGTCCAGGATGTGTGAAAACGGTCGAGTCGGCTAGGATTCCCGGAGGTGATGCTCCGGGGGCTTAGATGAAGCGCTTCGTTGAGGGTGAAGACCGCCAGCAGGGCGTCCTGCTTCCTGAATACCTCGACGACTATGTGGCTGAAGACAACCCGGTCCGTGTGGTCGAAGTCTTCATCGACGAGCTTGATCTGGGGGCGATCGGCTTTGCGGGGGTGCAGCCCGCAGCCACGGGACGCCCCGCCTACCATCCTTCGACGCTGCTGAAGATCTACCTCTACGGCTACCTCAATCGGCTGCAGTCCAGTCGCCGCCTGGAGCGGGAGGCGCAGCGCAATATCGAGTTGATGTGGCTGGCCGCCCAGTGCAATTCGAGATCAGCCAGCAAACGCGTGCTGCACTGGAAGCACTGCTTGAACCGACCGCCCAAAGTTACGGGGATTATCTTTTTCCCAGCAGGTTCCTGGCTAAGGATCATTTATCGATCCGTCAGTATGCGCGGCTGGTTCACAAGTGGGTGAAAGACGCCGGTCTGGACACTGTTGTTTATGGCACCCATTCCATGCGTCGGACAAAGGTAGCCCAAATTTATCGAAAGACAGGCAATCTTCGCGCCGTCCAAATCCTGCTAGGCCATACAAAGCTCGAAAGCACCGTTCGCTATCTAGGGATCGAATAGGCGAGCAATGCCGCTACTCCTAAGGGAGTAACAATGAAGCTCCATTCGTCGTCGTAGTACGAGATGTCGATAAACTTCACGCTGATTATCTGAAGTCCCCCCATTTTCCGTCAGAGTCAAAAATCCTTAAGGGTTGCACTAATTCTGCAAAATTGCCGCTTGCTGGGATTGCGCAAACAGTGCCTGCATCGCTGTCGTAATAGCAGGACCATCACTCGCGACAAAGAAGTAACTGCTCGATGAAGCACATGACTGAAGATTTGGCTGAATCTGATTGGCGTATGGCAGGACAAGAGTTGAATAATTTGTCTCATACCCATTTGCAGAATTGTTCTGATTATAAATGGCCTGATAGGTTGTATATATAACGCCGACGGTAGAATTTGACTTCAGGCCTGTGCAATCGGACGATGAGAATGCAGCCGTACAGTGATTCCATGTACAACTGCCCGGCGTGTCCGCTAAGCCATCGGTGATAACAAAGACATAATTAATTGGAGACGCCGCGCTGGCTCCAGTACCGTTCGACGGTAAAATGGTATCGAACTTGGCAATCTGACCAACAAAATCCGAGTCGCCATCTCCGCCGGTCACGTTATTGCCCAGATCAATCGAGGCAGCGAGTGTGGTCAATGACGTATAGTTTGATGTAGGGGCAGAGATCGTATTGAGTAATTTACCAGAAACTGGGTCTTCGCTCATTGTATACAAACCGATTTTTATGTTTTGGTTCATTCC
>Ga0302140_10007063_pt1 | contig 14070 bp, 13 predicted proteins | sample I_Bog_E1_1_FD_202095 | JGI IMG/M metagenome (GOLD analysis project Ga0302140, IMG submission 202095) | Peat permafrost microbial communities from Stordalen Mire near Abisko, Sweden - I_Bog_E1_1 | ecosystem: Environmental > Terrestrial > Soil > Wetlands > Peat | place: Sweden: Abisko, Stordalen...
GGGCCACCGCGATTTATGGGCCCTGGAAGCTATCCTCAACCCCTCTGCGACCGCCAGCCAAAAGGCGGCGTAGTAACATCAACCTAACCGCCGCCCGCCACTTTCAACTACGCGCGGGACATGCTCCGGGATTGAACCGCCGACGCCGGCCTTTTCAGGGCCTTAATAACTTGTACTTACAACTACTTAGAAGACTTGACGGGTTGCCTAAATACGGGGAACTACGTGTAAAACGGGCCAATCACGGGTGGGGAATCACGGGTGGAGATTTTCAGCGACGCCCAAGGCCTCTTTTTCACATTCACGTTAGCGGCCACAAGTATTGCCCGCGAATTGGCTCAGTCGTAGAATCAATGTGTGGATATTGAGAACAACCCGTCGCCTTGGGAGTTGAGACGAGACATCCAGGCAACCTATGACCATTTGATTCCGCGGGTTGCGGCTCCTGTAGACCATTATTTCCCCCATTTCCTAGGTAACGTCATAAACATTCTTGAATTGAAGGCTCCGACGCAGTGGAGGTTTGCGGCCAAGCAATTACAGGAACTCGAGACTGCCTACGCAAGCATTCAGGAGTTTTCAGGCTTCTATCAAGTACCCTTAACCGCAGAAGACTACCTAATTGAACCAGCAGGTCCAAGCCCTTGGCCGGTTCTTGATTCAAACATATATCCAGGCGATTACCCGACTCAGTTTTCGGCCTTGAAGACATATCCGTGCAACTGCCCTACTCAAGCGCAATGAACTGCATACTTTCTCCGTGCTGCCCAAACGCTGGATCGTGGAACGATCCTTTGGCTGGCTGGAAAAGTGCCGCCGACTATGGAAGAACTGCGAACGCAAGCTAAACACCAGCCTGCAAATGATCCACTTGGCGTTCCTCAGGCTATTGCTCAGGAGATCGTAAACAGGCTCTAAGGAAGCTCAAGCCCAGGTCGCCTATGGGCGGGGCCAACTTTAGGCCCGTTGAACCCTTTTGCTGTCCCTAAAAACTGGGAGCCCCTAGATGAGCTTGAGGTCTTCCATAGCCCTCTTCACGTTGTCTGGGAGGCTCCAGAAGTATTGGTCGTGGTGCCATTCCTTGTTGAAGAAGGAGACATTTTTGCCAACGCTGTGCGTCACTCGCCTTCCAAATCCGCCCATCACCCCCCTGAACTTGTCGCCGTTGAGCCCTGCGGCTTTTTTTAGATCTTCGCTGCTGACCAGGTCTGTCGCTTGATACAGGCTCCCCAAGATCTTCTTGACGTCGGCGGACAGTTCTAGTCGGCTCAGAATCCGGCCTGCCTCCTCGGCGGTTACGGGGCGCGGAAGTATTACGGCGCGCGGTGCAGCAGCTTCACCTTTGACCTCAGGCTCACTCCCTGGGGTGCTGGCTGGGGCTTCCGGTTCCGTTTTCATCAGCTCTTTAAGAGTCGGAGACGCAGCAGCAAATTCTTCAGGTGTACCTTCCCAGTGATAGCGATATTGGTCAAAACGCATAACGAGCAATCCTCCATACCTGAAGAGTACCTTGTGCCTCAGTTGCTGTCAACAATTATTTCCTGAAGAGCTTGCTAAGAGCACAACAAGACCTCCGTAGTGCATCGATCAGTCTTTAGGTGCCGTTTGGCGACACCTCAACTCGTAGCAGGGAGCATTTTGGCACCAAGAGTGGCCATCGGCATTACCGAAGCACTTGTGCCGCTGGGTAAGGAGCCGGAACAACTCGCCAGGAAGTGACGGTAGACCTGCCTCCGGAACAGACCTCAAAACCGAAGTTGAGTCTGTTGCGGGTGGCTTTGCCCCTGTCCGGTCGCCGACAACCTAAAAGTTCATTCGCAGTAATTAGGCGCGCCTCTCGGTATCCAGTATGAGTTTTCAGGTGAAGAAATGGTCCCTGAAAAGTTCGTGGATTCGGTCGTTGCCGCAGAGTTCCTCGGAGTCACACCCCGCTTCCTGCTTGATTTGACACGCGCTGGCCGGATTGTTGGCCACCCATTGGGACTAGGGGCTAGACGCCGTGTATGGCGCTTCCGCCTTTCCGAGCTTGAAAGCTCAGTGAGCCAGGGCGGAACTAGCCTTGTTGTCCCGACAGACAGTAGAGCTCAGAGTACGCAACAGCCCGTGAATGGCAGCGTCGGGAGATAGATTTGAGCCGATATCAGGTAGGCAGCCTCAGGCAGGAGCAAAGAAAGGCCGGCCCAACGTGGGTCCTGCGGTTCTATGCCCAAAAGGGCACGAAGCGAGTTGAGCGAACCACTGCTGTTGGGTTGGTGAGCGACTTTCCGTCTGAGTTCGCGGCTCGCCAGGAGGTTGCTCGCCAGCACCTGCTTGAGTCAATAAACCAGCCCGAGTTCCAAGGCCCATTCACGTTTGGTGATTTGGCTCAGCACTATGATGAGAACGAACTTGGTGACCAGTCCGACGCTGTAGACCCGAAGTCACATAGCACCATTGCAGGCTACAAACGGAACCTCCGACTGTACATTTTGCCCCGGTGGGGAAAGCGGGTTGCGCTCGGCATTGAACCGCTTGAAGTTGAGCAATGGCTCAAAACTCTCAAGCGCGAAAAGAACCTTCAGAATCCGACTCTGGATAAGCAGCGCAGACTGATGAACCTGGTCTACAAAAGCGCGCAGCGGTATGGACTCATCCCTCGAACAGAGGAGTGTAACCCAATCCGGTATGTGCGGTGCAAGACGACCAGCGGCTACGAGGCTCAGACAATCAGTCCCGCGCAGGGCTGGGCGATTTGGTCGCGGCTGCCGGAGCCGGAAAGCACATTGACGCTGCTGGCGGCTATCACTGGGCTCCGAATCAGCGAGTGCCTTGGGCTGCGGTGGGGAGATATTGATTTCAACGCCCAGGTGATTCAGGTCAGACGCACTTGGACGGGCGGAAGAGAGGGCTTGCCAAAGAGCAAGGCGTCCCAGGCTGCGGTGCCGCTTCACCCAGTGCTCGCGAGCCACATGAGTTCATGGCAAAAGGCGACGCCCTACAGCGGAGAGAACGATTGGGTGTTTCCCAGTTTCAAGCTGAAAGGGAAGAAACCACGGGTCGCCAACATGCTCGTAGAGGACCACTTGAGACCGGCTGCTATAGCGGCGGGAGTAATCAAGGACGGGGATGACATTCGGTTTGGGTTTCACACCTTACGGCATAGTCTCGCGTCATACCTTGTCCAGCAGGGTAAAGACCCGAAGACAGTTCAGACGCTGCTCCGTCACGCAGACGTCTCAACCACCCTCGGAATTTATGCTCATAGCCGAAGCGTGGACCGCATGGCCGCCCAAGGGGATATGCTGACAGCGTTTTTTGCGCCGTCTGGAACCGTGCAATAATTCTCACTGGTGATCATCAAGAGTGAGTGAACCACCCTAAGCGATATATGATCTGGAATCTTCCGAGGCACGAGAATGGCTACATGCAAGTACTGCGGGAAATGGAGCGGCCTTTTTGAAAATGAGCACCTAGATTGCGCTGCTGCCCACGAAGCGAGTGTCCAAGGAGCGAACGATTCCGTTCCCGAAGGGCAAAGTGATGTACAGCCACGCGCTGTAAGCGCGCGCCAGAGTGCAATGGCGACGGTCCGCTACCGCGACGGTTACCGCATTGCGGGCAGCATAGATGGCCTTGGTAGCGTGATCAAGGTAGTTGCTCTCCTTTTCGGAGGCCTCCTTGCATTGGCCGGACTCGCTTATTTTGGTGAAAGTAAGGAAGTCAGTTTTGTACTCGTGCTGATGGGCATTCTCACAGGTGGCATCGGATATGTCCTCGGCATTTTAGTTCAGGCGGCAGGGCAACTCATGAAGGCGCTTTTTGATGTCGCCGTTAGCGGATCACACTTTCTAACTGATGACCAAAGGGCGAAGGTCATGGGGCTGGAATAGCCAGTACCAGCTAGATCAAGATCACTCGTTGCCTCTACCGTGTTGGCCGACGGCACCAGGGGCACTTGCAGGAGGGCTCATCCCACAAAACTTGCACAAAAACGGCACACAAAGTGGTGACCGCATGGCAGTCCAAAAGTACATGCCGCCAGCGTTTTTGCGCCGTCGGAAAGAGTGCAATAATTCTCACCCGTGATTATCAAGGGTGAGAGCGTTTTTCGTGGGGTTGTCTAATTTGTATCTAACTTCTTTAGAATGTGGTGGCCAGAGACGGGATTGAACCGCCGACGCCGGCCTTTTCAGGGCCGCGCTCTACCACTGAGCTATCTGGCCTCAGTGCAAACTCATCAGTTGCGATTCTGTGCGCGGAATCCGGCGTCGCCGGAAACGGTGGCGAGTCCACGAACACTGCGCTCAAAACAACCTCAGACAGTATAGCAACTCCCATTCTCTCCGCCAAACCGGGGTCCGCAAATCCTCCCTCGAACCTCCAAGCAAACCTTCCCCATCCGCCGCGGGGCTGCACTACACTGGAAGGCAACCATGCGCCTCCCAGCCTGCCTTCTCGCCTGCATCGCCCTCGGTTGCACAGCTTGCTCCCATAGCCCCTCGTCCCGCATTCAGGAGACGGAAGTCCGCACCGCCCGCGTCTTTCTGAGCTACAGCCACCAGGGGCCGCTGGCTTTGCATGCTTTTCTGGAGCAGTTTCCCAAGGGAGCCGATCTGCATGTTCACCTTTCAGGCGCGGTCTATGCGGAGACGTTCATTCGCGATGCGGGCGAGGATGGCCTTTGCGTCGACCCGGTCGCCCTGAAGTTCGCCAAACCACCATGCGGGGCGAAGCTCGTTCCGGCGACGGCGCTCTCAGGAAACATGACCCCGGCCAACCAGGCACTCTACGACAAGCTGATCGACGCCTTCTCGCTGCGGAGCTTTGTCCCTATGCCGAGCGTGAGCGGGCACGACCAGTTTTTTTCAACCTTCGACCGCTTTCGGGGCCTCAGCGGGAGCCATATTGGCGAATGGGTGGATGAGATTGCCAGCCGCTCCGCTGCGCAGAACCAGCAATACCTTGAGCTGATGGAGACGCCGCCCTTCGGGCATGCGGCGCAGATTGCCCATGAGATTGGGTGGAATGCGGATTTGCCCGCGCTGCGGCAAAAACTGCTGGACCGCGGGCTGCGCGATGAAGTTGCCGCCGATCGCGACGATGTTCGCTCGGCTGAGGCTCGCCGACGCCAGATTGAGGGTTGCGGAACCCCGCAGGCGACGGCCGCATGCCAGGTTGAGATTCGCTACATCTACCAGGTTCTTCGCGGGTTTCCGCCGGAGCAGGTCTTCGCGCAAACCCTGCTGGGCTTTGAGACCGTTCAGCAGACAATGGACGTGCATGAACCGGGCTTTGTGGGCATCAACTTTGTGATGCCGGAGGACGGGTTCATCTCCATGCGCGACTATACCCTCCACATGAAGATGCTCGACTACCTGCACTCGGTTTATCCGACGGTGAAGATCAGCCTCCATGCCGGCGAACTGGCTCCGGGGCTGGTTCCCCCGGAGGGGCTGCGCTTCCATATCCGCCAGGCCGTCGAGATGGGCCACGCTCAGCGCATCGGACACGGCGTGGATGTGATGTACGAGGACAATGTCCCGGCACTGCTCAAAGAACTGGCGCAGAATCACGTGATGATCGAGATCAATCTGAGCTCGAACGAAGGCATCCTGGACATCAAAGGCGACGACCACCCGTTCATGAACTACCGGCTCAACCATGTCCCCATCGCGCTTTCTACCGACGACGAAGGGGTCAGCCGCATCGACATTACTCACGAGTACGTTCGCGCGGCAATAGACTACAACCTCACGTATCAGGACATGAAGCAAATGGCGCGGACGGGGATGGAACATAACTTTCTGCCGGGGCAGAGTCTGTGGGCGGCGCCGGATGTGTTCACTACCGCTGCGGCTGCTTGCAAGGGAGAGACGCTCGGAGCGGAACATCCGTCAGCGGGATGCAAGGCGTTTCTGGATGGAAGCGAAAAGGCCGCTGCGCAGTGGGAGCAGGAGCGGCGATTTCAGGTGTTTGAGGCGAAATGGGGACGGAATTAGTGCTTGGACGCAGAGGAAACGTGGCTGTGCGCTTGCTGGATAGCGGTGAGCAGTGTCTCGTCGAAGCCTAATTTGCGGGCCTGGTCGAGGGTCAAATTGATCTCGTTGGCGCAAGCCTGAACTACGTGTGGGAGATCGAAGGGCTGGGCCACCAGCGCCTCGTGTTTTGCATCGGGCCAGAGTAGGAAGCCTTGCGGGTCCTGGAACGCGTCCTTGCAGTCGGCATCTGCAGCGGCCAACAAGATCTTGCGCAGCGCCGGCAGGACCAGTGCGCCCATGGTGCTGCCGTCTGCGACGGTGTCAGTCAGTGCGGATGGCGTCGAGGACTTAGGCAGCAATTTGATCCAGTTCACGGGTGAGCCGGTGGTCATGTCGAAGACCATGGCCATCTGGTCGCCGTCAGGATGCGCTCCGCCGCAGAAGATCTCGTCGGTGGCCACAATGCTGAGAAAGCGCGGACCGGTCATTGTGACTTCGACAGTGCGCGACCAGTCGTCAACGGTTGGATCCTGGCCCTTCGAGGACTGACCATCCTCTTTCATCGACGCGCGTGCATTTGTGTCGCAATCCTGCAGGGCCTTCGCCAGTCGCTGGTTCAGCCGGGTAAGTGTGGCATTCACGCGCTGCTCGGCGGGGCTCGTTGGGTTCTCAATCAGCGGCCAGGCATCGACGCCTTTGCGCAGGTGTTTCATGGGAGTTAACTGAACGGTCCCGCTATCCGCCTGCTGCGGGGCTGTGCTTGCAGCGGAGTTCTGTGGCAACCCTGTTGTCGATGCGACGGAAGGGACAAGCAGACACAGCAATAGCAAATTGAATCTTTTCATTGAAACTCCCTGCCGGCCTCAGGAATTATAGGCTCGGCGGGGTAGCGTTGACGTATTGCAGGGATCAGCGCCGTTGATGATTACCATGGAGGGTACTTATGGAAACATGACTGGTTACTGGCAGTGCCCGATAAGACGCGTACGGGTGATTGTTATTCCTTAACAAAGCGCCCAGACTGAAAACGAGGCAAACAGCGGAATCAGCCAGTTCCGGTAACCACAACCGGGGAGGGGGTCTCGCCTCATCCTGAACGTCTCCCCGTTGAAGTGGTTCGAAGCTGCATTGGCCCTGCCGGGTAGAACTCCACTCGGCCAACTTGAATGCCATGTGCCGTAACGACTGGATTCAGTGATTTGCACGGCCACTGGGCTCCAGCTCTCAAGCGCGGAACCAGAACACTGCCCTGCCAGGAGAATTGCGGTAAAAAGCCGCATGACTGGCGTGTCTTGGTACTGCACGAGGACGGCGCCTGTTCACAACAGCTGGAGAAAACCATGAATATGAAGTGGAAATTCTCCGCCTTCGTGTTGGGTCTGGTGCTCATGTTGAGCGCCCCTGCCTTTGCACGTTCACATGGTGGATCCCTTCAGCCTTCCGGCGGGAGTAGTGGAGCAGCTCCCGAAGTAGATCCGGGTCTGGCAATTGCCGGAATCTCGTTTCTAACGGGGTCGCTTGCGGTGCTGCGGTCGCGGCTTCGCAAGTAGACGGAGGCATCCCTGAACAGTCACTCCAACCGGATCCTGACTGGGAAGAACCAATCCCAGTCGGGACCGCTCTCTCTCTTATCCCGCTTTCATCTGCCGCGCTTTCTACTGGGGCGGCTGTATCTTCTGGCTGCGATTCTGGCGGTGGACTGTGCGCTGATTGCGGGCATTCCTCATGCCGCGCCACTGCTGGGGCCGCTGGCTCCGTTCGGCATTGTTTCCTTCGCGGTGTTTCTAGGGCTGGGCTATCCGCGGTTGAAGCAGCAGCGCGATGAAATCAAATTCAATGCTGGATTGTTTTGGGCGCATCTCGTGTGCGTGGCCGCCCTGGTGCTCGGCAACCTGGCGGCACAACAGGATTCTGGCGCCTGGCTGAACACGAAGCCTGCGCTGCTGCTGTCAGGCGCGGTGCTGGTGCTGGGGGTGGGACTTGCAGCGCTGGCGTGCACGCCGTTGAAAGTCTGGATCGCAACGGTCCGCGAGACGAGCCCGGTGGGTCAATACGCAACGCTCGCCGGTGTTGCCGCATGGTTCCTGCGTTCCCCATCGCAGTGGTTGTGGATTCAATCGAGCGCGGCGAATACTTACCTTTTGCAAGTCATGACCTTTCGGTCAGTCCAGGGAGTGCTGGGGTTCCTGCTGCCGGATATGGTTGTGGACGCCGGGCCGTTCATCATTGGAACGCCGCGGTTTACGGTCTCAGTGGGCGCGCCCTGCTCCGGGATTGAGGGTCTGGGGCTGGTGCTGGTGTTCACGAGCGTATGGCTGTGGTTTTTCCGCAAGGAGAATCGCTTTCCGCGGGCGCTTCTGCTGATACCGTGCGCACTGGCTTGCGCTTTCGTACTGAACGTGGCGCGTATTTCCGCGCTGATTCTGATTGGGAATGCGGGTGCGCCGGAAGTGGCCTTCGTGGGGTTCCACTCGCAGGCGGGATGGATCGCTTTCACACTGGTGGCTCTGGGCTTTTCGATGGCCACGCAGAGACTGGCATGGGTGAAAAAACCCGCTGGAGCTACGGCTCTGCCGGCCGGTGTTCCTTTTAGGCCGATGGTCCCTCGGACTGTCGAGCAGGACAAGGCAGCCGGAGAGTCGCCGGCGACAGCAGCCTATCTGATCCCGTTCCTGGCGATTCTAGGTGCATCCTTCATTTCCAAGGGCGCTTCAGGATATTTTGAGTGGCTTTACCCACTGCGTTTTGTTGCGGCGGCGGTGGCGCTCTGGCTTTTCCGGCGCGACTACCGCACGCTCAACTGGCGTTTTGGCTGGGCTGCGCCGTTGACAGGGGTGGGGATTTTCCTCATTTGGATTGCGCCGGGATGGTGGGCGCATGGGGATGCGAACAGTCCGCTGGGCCCGGCATTGGCGGCGCTTTCGCCCATGGCGCGGGCAGCGTGGATTGCGTTTCGCGTGGGCGCGGCAGTGGTGACGGTGCCCATTACCGAAGAGCTTGCGTTTCGCGGCTACCTGGCGCGGCGGTTGCTGGGCCGGGAATTCGACGAAATTCCCTTTGCCCAATTGACGCTTTTTTCGATAGGGTTATCGTCGCTGGCGTTCGGCGTCATGCACGGGCAGCACTGGCTGGTGGGGATTGTGGCTGGATTGGCGTATGCGTTCCTGTTGCGGCATCGGGGACGGATCGGCGATGCGGTTGCGGCTCATGCGGTGAGCAACTTGCTGCTGGCGGCGTGGGTGCTGGCGCGCGGCAACTGGGGGCTCTGGTAAGCCCGGCGGATGCCGTTGGAGGTTTGGAACGCTATGGACAACGAGCGGATTCGGGAGATTTGCCTGGGACTTCCGCATGTCACGGAGACCGTGAACTGGGGACACATCCTGGTGTATTGGGTCGGGGACCGGGACATTGGCGGCAAGATGTTCGCTCTCACCAGCCTTGAGGGCACGACGCCGGTTCTATCGTTCCACTGCGGCGCGGAGCGGTTTCACGAGCTGCTGGAGAATGAAGGGATCATTGGGGCTCCGCATCTGGCGAGGGCGTTCTGGGCAGCGTTGGAGCGGTGGGATGCCCTGCGGCCGCGGGAAATTGAAGAGGAACTGAAGCGGGCTCATGCGCTGATTTACGAGAAGCTGCCGAAGCGGACCAAAACGGTGTTGGCGCTGCCGGAGAAGGAACGGGCGAAGTTGATCAGGGAGCGGAAGAAGCGGCTGAAAGCCAGGGAACAGGGAAAAGGGAACAGGGAATAGGAGCGGCGCCGAAGTGGGTTGGAACTGGCAACGGCGCGGGTTCGTACATTGAAATAGGCCGGTTGGCTCGTGAGGTGGTAAGGCGATGGCGAAGTTTCTGCTGTGGTGCATTCTGTTTGTGCTGTGCTGGCCGCTGGCGCTCATGGCGCTAGTGCTTTATCCACTGGTTTGGCTGCTGCTGCTGCCGTTCCGGGTGGTTGGGATCGCGGTAGGCGGAGTGCTGGAGTTGGTGAGCGCGATCATTACGCTGCCGGTGCGGGTATTGCGCACGATTTGAGTCGCGGTAGATAAGTCATTAGAAATCTCTGGAGATTTGTGTCGGCGCCGATGACTTGAGTGAGGCGCTTCTCATGAATCGAAATCCGACAATCTGGATTGGGGCGGTGATCGCGCTGCTGGGCGGCGCTGTGTGCGGGGCGGACGAGGTCTTCCCGGTGCTGCATGGCGACCCGATTGCGGTACGCGTTTTGGACGGAAAAGACGGCAATCCGCAGGCGCGGACACGTGTGGTTCTGACGGCAGGCTATGACCGGCGCGACCTGAAATTGGCGCAGTGGCGTGAAGAATTACTGACCGACAGCGCGGGAATAGTCCAACTTTCGAATGCGCTGCGGAATCTGCCGTTGCTGCAGGTGGAAGTGCTGAATCGGCATGGATGCGCGCCCGGAGCCGAGAATGCGGCTCTGAGTGTGGAGCGGATTCGGGAAAGCGGTCTGAGCGGTGCGAACCGGTGCGGCACGGCTGTGGCCGAGAATGCACCGGGTGTGCTCACGGTTTTTGTGAAGGGGATGAAGGGTGCTTCAAAGCCGGTTTTGAAGGCTGGTTTGCCGGCAAATCTCTCCAAAACACCCTCCCTGCCGGCGGGTTCTGTTGCGGAACCCCGCCCTGTGGCTGTTGCGAGTTCCGTAACCTCTTCCAAGGCACCTCCGGAGGGCGATTCCGAACAGACATACGCGTCCCAACAGGGGACACCGGCGCCAGACGCGCATGTCCCTGAATGGATGAAGACGGGTGCTCTTGAGCAGGCAACCAGCTCTGCCGATGCCGCGGAAGACGCGTCCCCGCCGGATCCATTTGTTGATTTCGCAATCGGCTCTCTCGGTTTGGATGCACCGCCGGCTGGAGGACCTGCGCCGCAAACGGGGCAACGGGCTGGACACTCGGCTGCCGTTCAAACGCCAGCAAAACGGCCTGCTGAATCCGCACGGGGCAAAACGCCCGGCACGAGTGATTCTTCGCCGGTCCCCGCCAAGACGCCCGGCCATACGAGCCATTCCCCGAGCACCGCAGCGCCTGCATCGGCCCCTGCGGATAGGCCTTCGGGCTCAGCCAGGACTGCAGCGGAGCCTCTGGATCAATTCGGGGCTTCTTCCAAGGCTTCGCCGTCCAATGTGGCTCACTCCAGGCCCACTTCCGCACTATCGGCGGTGCCGGGGCAAGCGGCGGCAGCCGATTCCCCGGCTGGCATCGGGCATGTTGACGCGGCTTCTGCCAGGCCCGCAAAAGCGCAGGCGAATCCTTCCGTGAACACCGTCCCGCATGCAGTGAACGGCCATGCGGTCCAGTTGAAGCGCGTGCCAGCGACTGGGCTGGATCGCGTTTCCGCGCCCTCAGACGCGCAGGCACATGGAGCTGCATCTGCCGCGGTGCGGGCGGCCAGTGGCGCGGCTTCTCGTCCCAGGGCGCAGGCTCCTGCCGCGCCTCCACTTTCGCATGGTCCGAATTCAACTTCCGCCCCTGAGCATTTCCGTGTGCGTCTTGCCGCGCCTGCGGCTGCGCCTCCAACCATTCTGGGGGAGACGCCTGACGAAGAGGATCTGAATTCATTGTGCGAGCCGGGATAACTGTCCGAGCGCGCTTGCGGTTCCAGGGCTCACTGCGGTAGCGTGAGCGCTATGGCTGGTATTCCTCTGGTTCTGAATGATAAGGTCGCGCTGATTACCGGGGGGTCGCGGGGAATTGGGGCGGAGTCGGTGCGGGTGTTCGTGGAAGCTGGGGCGCGCGTGGCGTTCAGCTTTGAGAAAGCGCGCGAACGGGCAGAGGCTCTGGCTGCGGAGTGTGGCGGGCCGGAGCGGTGCGTGGCCATCCAACAGGAGCTGAGTACGCCGGAAGATGGGCGGGCGCTGGTGGCAGCGGCGCTGCGGGCGTTTGGACAACTGGATGTGCTGGTGGCCAATCATGGGATCTGGGAAGCGGCGGATGCTCCGATTGGCGAAATGAAGGATGCGCAGTGGCGGCGGACGCTCGGCGTTAATCTCGACTCGGTGTTTGGGCTGGTGCAGGCGTCGGTGGCGTTCATGGAGCGGCAGGGGCGTGGCGCGGACGGCCTGGCCGGGCATATTGTGCTGATCAGCTCGACGGCAGGGCAGCGCGGCGAGGCTTACCACGCGGACTATGCCGTGACCAAAGGAGCGCTGATCAGTCTGACCAAGAGCCTGTCGAGCGAGCTGGCGCCGAAGGGGATTCGCGTGAACTGCGTGGCGCCGGGCTGGGTGGCGACGGAGATGTCGGCGGCGGCGCTCGGAGATGCTGCGGTGGGATCGAGGATTCTGCAGGGGATTCCGGTGGGGCGGGCGGCGAGTGCTCGGGAGATTGCAGGGCCGGTGTTGTTCTTGTGTACGCCGCTGGCGGGGTTCATCTCCGGCGAGATTCTTAACGTGAATGGTGGAGCGGTGCTGGTGGGATGAGGAATGAGCGATTGGAGCGTGTTTCATAAACCTGCTTTGTGTCAGGGCACGACTTCGACGGTGCCCAGAATGGCCAGAAAAACAGGGGTATTAACCCCTGCAGGATGAACGCCCAGACTTTGCGGCCGTTTATGAAACACGCTGGAGTAATGAGTGATTCGTTGTTAGAACCTGTTTAATAACTCGGCATAAGGTGAAGGGTACGGGCTTCAGCCCGTACATCTCAGCCAACAAGTGGTTGGGCTTTACAGGCTGCGGAAAAACTCGATGTTTTGAAAGGGCACGACTTCAGTCGTGCCAATAAGCGCAATAGAATGAGGTGGGCTTTAGCCCCTGAGGGATGCATTCCGCCGCTTCCACCACAAACCCCGAGTTTTTTCCGCAGCCTGTTTATACTACAGTTGTAAATCGCGGATTCTGGAGGGAGCAGGGGGTTTTAACCCCCTGAAAATGGACCAAAATCCGCGGCCTTCAGGCCCGGACCAGCGCTCCCAAAGACAAATACAACTGTCGTATTCGGTGTCAGGTACTCGGATCACGGAGAGGGAAGCGATGCGGAGAGTTTTGGCGGTGGGGCTGGCTTTGGTGTTGTTGACGGGTGCGCTTGGAGCCCATGCGCAGGCATCCACCCAAACGGGAGACGACTCGGCCGCCAAGAACGCGAAACAGGCGCGGGCGGTGCTTGACGCGATGGTGCAGGCATTGGGCGGGCAGACGTGGCTGAGTATGAAGAATGTGGAGCGCGATGGGCAGGTGGCGGCGTTTTTCCATGGGCGCCCGGACATGGGAACCACGATGTATTTCGAGTATCACCAGTCGCCGGATCACGACCGGATTGAATACACCAAGCACCGGGACGTGGTGCAGTTTTATGTGGGGCGCACGGGCCAGGAAGTGACCTACAAGGGGAAGGCGGCGTTGCCTGAGGAGCAGGTGGACGACTTCATGCGGCGGCGGGACCATTCCATCGAGACCGTGGTGAGGACTTGGCTCAACGATCCGAAAACCATTCTGATTTACGAGGGGCAGCGGCTGGCGGAACGGCACTTGGCCGACCAGGTAACGCTCATCTCTCCGGACAATGATTCGGTCACGATCCAGACGGACACACAGACGCATCTGCCCTTGCGCAGGACATTTCAGTGGCGCGATCCGTTGTACAAGGACAAGAACACGGACGCTGAGGAGTACGACGACTACCACGTGATGGAGGGATTTCCGACGGCGTTCACTATCTCGCGCTATAAGAACGACGACGAGATCCGGCAATACTACCTGGTGCATGTGAAATACAACCAGGAGTTGCCATCGGATTTCTGGAGCGTGGATGCGGCGGAGAAGCGGATCAAGAAGTAGAGTGCAATCTCATCAATGGAGCCTCTTGCAAAATCACCTTCATCGGCGGGTGCCCCACCCTTCGCTTCCTTCTAGCGAAGGGTGGGAGGCCACGAACCTCATCCCGCCGCTCCCATCGCGCCCACCAGCCATTGCCGGGCGCCCCAGGTCTCGCTTTTGAGACCTGGGAGACTACCAATCCAAGCGGTCATCGCTCTAGGAGTGTGTCGGAAATAGATTTCGTCAAAAGAGGCAGAAGAAGCGCGATTATTACATATATCGCTTTTATAATGAGACACATGAGCAAGAGTTTCCGTTCCGACGATTTGAATCAGGCCTTGC
>Ga0302140_10007064_pt1 | contig 14070 bp, 6 predicted proteins | sample I_Bog_E1_1_FD_202095 | JGI IMG/M metagenome (GOLD analysis project Ga0302140, IMG submission 202095) | Peat permafrost microbial communities from Stordalen Mire near Abisko, Sweden - I_Bog_E1_1 | ecosystem: Environmental > Terrestrial > Soil > Wetlands > Peat | place: Sweden: Abisko, Stordalen...
ATAAGCGCCAGGAAGCAGAGAAGTATCCGGGATTGTGAACTTGATCTCAGCCAGAAATCCTTCACGCGTGTTTTCTTTGCACGTCCATCAAGTCTAAAGCAGAAACTTCTCTGTGAAAGGCTATTTCCGGCCATCTGAACGAAGGGTGCTCTCTTCCGAAATGACAGCAAATAGCCCGCTCCCCCTTATACGGGTCTCCACGCTGGCAAGTTCAAAATAGCGACCGCTGGAGCGGATCAGCGATGCGCCCAGGGCGGCGCTGACTGTCCAATACTGTTCTTCCGCCCACTGAAGACGATATTTGCCATTCATGTTTTAGAGCCGATTCGAAATCAGCTCGAGGATCTTGTTCCTTCTCTACGCTCCGGGTCAGGCGATCGAGCTGTTGGAAGCCGCGAAGTTTTTCCAGGTGACCGATGCGGGCAGCTTCGAGCGACCTTCGCAATACGGCCAGGGACTCGTCGTAGGTCTTCGGCGGAACGGGAAATGGGCTTCCGTCCTTACCGCCGTGCGCGAAAGAAAAACGCGCTGGATCTGTGAATCGGCTCGGCGCACCGTGAACTGACTCGCACCATATTCCAGAAGAATTTGTTCGGAGATGGCGGTTCCGAGTTCGGTCATGCGGTTGGCTAACCACGAAGGCACGTGTCCGCCATGGGGCGGAAGGTCGGCTGTCCCAGAGCGCTTCACGTATTCATCTTCGGCAGAATCTTTCTCTAGTTTCGCCCTATCTTCGCCTATAATCAAGTCCATGACCGGCGAACTGTTGGAGACTCAACCCGCAGCACTTCGCAAAATTGTCCATGTGGACATGGACGCGTTCTATGCATCCGTTGAGCAGCGGGATGACCCGTCGCTGCGCGGCAAGCCTGTCGTTGTTGCCTGGAAAGGGAAGCGGTCTGTGGTCTGCGCGGCTTCGTATGAAGCGCGCAGGTTCGGAGTTCGATCGGCAATGCCTGCGGTGACCGCAGAGCGGCTTTGCTCGCAGGCAATTTTCGTTCCGCCCGACTTTACCCGCTATAAAGCGGTATCTCGCGCTGTGCGAGAGATCTTTCAGCGCCATACGGATCTTGTCGAGCCTCTGTCGCTCGATGAAGCCTACCTCGATGTCACAGAGAATAAGACAGGGCTGCCGACGGCGACGAAAGTCGCGATAGCAATACGCAGGCAGATTCGTGAAGAGCTTTTTCTCACCGCATCTGCGGGCGTCGCTCCGAATAAGTTTCTGGCAAAGATCGCCTCCGACTGGCGCAAGCCTGACGGCCTCTTCGTCATTCAGCCGGCTGACTTCGACACATTTCTGCCTCCACTGCCCGTCGGCAGGATTCCTGGTGTTGGCAAAGTCACCGAAGCTCGTCTGAAGCAGGTTGGAATTCAGACGGTCGGGGATTTACGCACATTTGAGCGGGGCACGCTCGAGGCGCAGTTTGGCCGCTTTGGTGCCCGTCTCTACGAACTCGCCCGCGGCATCGACTACAGTCCAGTCACGCCGGACAGGCCGACCAAGTCTATCTCCGCCGAGGACACCTTCGAAAAGGACATCCCACTTTTCGAAACCGAAGATCTGATTCGGCGCCTTGCCGAAAAGGTCTGGTTGGCATCACGCCGAGAGGCGCGCATCGCACGAACGGTAGTACTGAAACTGAAGACGAAAGAGTTCAATATCCATACGCGCAGCTACACCCCTGCTCTGCCTCCAACCTCTTGCGAGGAACTGACGGCGATTGCGCTTTCCCTTCGTGAGCGAATAGATCTCGGACCTGAGAGGCTATTTCGCCTGATAGGAGTGGGGTTGGGGAACTTTCGAGAATCACGCGAAGCGGATCGAAGCGCTACTTCTCTGGAGAGTTCCAGCTACGCCAGCGGAATGTGGGCCAATCAAGGATAAGGTTTGGCGGTACTCCTACGCTTACATCGAAAACAACGAGGACTGTGGGGAGTTTGGGGCCCCTGGATGCAAGAGAAGGGTAAACCAGGGTAGACCACACTGGTAGACTTTGGCCTTAGCTCTTGTAATTGGAGTAGCTTATGGCAAACTTGGGTACTGTGTTGGAATGCCCATGATCGGCCTTCTAAGCCGGGGGGTGTGGGTTCAATCCTCTGTTCGCTCACCAGCCAATCGACACTTCACTCGTTTTCAATTACTTATCTGCATCGAATCCCTCCTTTTTGGCCTGTAACCCCCGGCAGATTTTGTGGAAGACGCCGAAAACCATGTACAAGATTTGCGTTTGACGGCCGGAGATATTTCCGTCGGTCTTGATGCCCGCCGCTTTGCTGGAGCATGAGGAAACATAGCGGATATCCTGTGCGATGAATTGCAGCCATCGGGAATTCACAAACACTCCAACTCAGGAATCAACGCCGCTCCGCAGGCGACCGATTCACTAATCGAGAAGTTCTTGGACAGTGCCGACGAGCCCTTTGTCCCATCCGCCGCCGGCCTCCTTCGCGCCGGATCGCGGGGGTGCGCCGATGCCCGATGAAATTTAGCGATCCTCCCAGCCAGGTTCATCTCTCTGAACCATCCTTCTCACGCATTGTGAATCTGGATTGCGGCGGAGGATGAAGCAAAAAACGCGCGAGTGTGCGCTCACCGGCACACACCTCAAACCCCCAAGTGTGTAATCTTGCGATCCTCTCGGCCGGTCAATCGCTAATGCGAGTCAGAACTTTCTCTACCCACAGCGCTTTGCCGGCCGTACCAGTACCACTAGTCTCTGCTTAAGAGTAAGCGGACATTGAATTCCCTCGATCAATAACAAGCCTCTCAAATCGCTTTCAAAACTGATTTCAACCGCACAAGTGTGGAGGATGTGCGCACGGTTCGGACCAGGAGGAGTACTTATGGCCTGAAAAGAATGGCAGATCATTGCGCGCGGCGCAAGCACCTGGCTTGTCCGCGTTCATTTTAGGCGCGACTCGCGGACGGGGACACGCACGGACATTAATGACTGGGAGCGCCGGAGAGTCCAGCGATCTGCACATGGTATGGAGTTAACAAGTCGCCCGTGGAATGGCCGACGGCCGCAAGAGCTATGCGGTAATTTACCTGTGTTTGCAGCAGGATGAGTTCGGCCTGCGCGAGCCTGGTTTGGGAGTCGAGCACGAAGAAGTTTGTCTCAGCTCCGAGCTCAAATTTGCGCTGTTCAGACGCGAGCGACTTCTGCGCCAAATCGAAAGATGCCGTGCCAGCTGTCAATGCCTGTCTGGCTTCGTCGAGTTGATGCACAGCATCTCTGACTTCACGCGTGATCTGCTCCTGAACCTGGCCCCCGGTATATAAGTCATGAGTGCGCGACACGAGAGCGGATCCCAGATTCGACAAAGCACCTCTGTTCCTTAAGGGGAGGGTGAGCGAAAGAGTCCCACCGTAGCCGGGATAGTTAAAGCCGAAGAGTTGGTTCATGGAGGAGCCAAAGCCGCCGGGCGCAACGAATTGGCCGGTTAGAAGGTTGTACTCATTTCCGCCCAAGCCGCTGCTCTGGTAAAAGCCCTGGAACTGCAGATTTGGCTCCGCCTGATTGTGCGCGAGCCGGATGTTGGTTTGATCGTTATCGAGTGCAGCCTTGACGACATCGAGTTCGGGCCTTTGGGTGAGCGCCTGGGCCAGGGCGGTTTCGGCATCGATGCTTGCCAACTCACCATCGGGTTGCGGCTTCTCAGTCAGGACCAATTCGAGTGCGTGCATTTGCGGATCGCGATCGGCGCCAATCGCCAGGCGGAGTGCCTCCTCGGCCTGGGTGAGCGCATACGCGGCCTGGATGACGCCGACCTTGCGCGCGGCCACTTCCGATTCAGAGCGGTAAATATCCAATGGCGGCAACGCTCCGAGTTCGAGCGAGCGCTTGTCGCGGTCATAACTCGCCTCAGCCAGTTTGAGAGACTTTTGCTGGACATCGAGAGCGCCGTGCGCCTGTACGGCATTCCAGTACTGGCTCACCACTTGGAGGATGGCATCGTTGACATCCGCTTCGAAAGCGGAACGGGACTGCTGGAGCGAACGGCGCGCGATTTTGATCAATGCGGTATTGGCAAATCGGCCCGCACCCCGCAGCAAAGGCTGGGTGATTGTAACCGCCAGCGTTGAGTTGAAATATGGATTGAAGTAATAGTACGAACTATTTGTGGAGTACTTATTGGACGAGATCGAGGCCAGGATGTTCGTTCCTGGATTGAAGGTCTGCGTATAACTGACCTGCCCGGTCTGACTGAGAGAATTGAGCGTTGCGTTCGCCGAAATTCCAACTCCTTGAAGTTGGGTGTACGAGGGTGACGAATACCGGTTGACGTTGAGGCTGCTTTGGATAATGGGGTCGAAAGGCTGGAACTGTCCGAGCAAGGCAAACTTCTGATTCTCAATCTGAGTTTCTTCGATCTGGACGTTGCTGTTGTTTTCCAGAGTCAACAGAATCGCATCGCGAAGACTAAGAACCAGTTTGCCGTCCTGCGCGTAGTTTCCCAGGTGCTGCGGTGGCGGCAGTTTGTCTGCGCGGACTCGCGCGGTAAGCATGCCGCGATAAGTCTCAGGAGACTGCGCCTGCGCGGCCGGGAGGGCAACCAGAACAAAGAGCAAAACACAGACGAATTGAATAACCTTCATCCAGCAACTCCATCTATCTGCGGAGATAAGTGGGGGCGGCCCCATGGTTGGCCTTCTACGCGCCCGTGAAGCATGCACGTACGAACATCATTCATAGCGAATAGCCTCCACCGGATCGAGCCGTGCGGCCTTCATGGCTGGGTAAATTCCAAAGACAAGACCCACGGATATGGAAACGAGAAAGGCGAGGGCAATGGAACTAAATGTGACGATGGTGGACCATCCGGCCAGCCAGGCGATGAGTCGCGAGATGAAGAATCCGAAGACCACGCCGATGGTCCCGCCGGCGAATGAGATTATGGTGGCTTCCACGACGAACTGCCGCACGATGTCGGATTGCCTTGCACCAACCGCGCGGCGCAGGCCTATTTCGCGCGTGCGTTCAAGGATGCTGGCTAACATGATGTTCATAATGCCAATGCCTCCAACGAGCAGAGAAATGGAAGCGATGGCAACCATCACGGTGTTGAACAATTGCTCAGTTCGCTTCTGTTCGGCAAGCAACTCGGCGGGGACCACGATGCTGAAGTCGTCTGCCCCGTGATGCGACGACTCGAGCACGGCCCGCACTACTTGGGACGCTTCCGATATGTTTGCGTTGTCAGCGAGTCTAAGATAGATCCCGTCTATCTCGTCCCTGACATCGCTGTAACTGTCTTCAAGGCGGAGAATCGCGGCTTGCAGGGGGACATAGATGTTGTTATTGACGTCGACGCTGGTGGGGCCGGAGCTATCACTTTGGGAACTAAGCTGGGGGCTGACGATGCCGATGACACGGAACCACTGCTCGTTGACCTTGACGTATTGGCCGAGCGGATTGGCAGAGCCAAACAGGCTCCACTTGGCTGCCGAGCCGAGAACACAGACTGGAGAAGCGCGATCCTCATCTCCCTGGTCAAAGAAACGGCCACTCAGTAAGTGGAGGTTGGCAATCTGCTGGTATTTCGGCTCGACACCCATTACGGTGGGCATGTCTTGCTGGGCCTTGGGAATGATCTTTGATGGAGTAAGACGCTTGCGCGGAGTGGAAGCGACGACGCCGTCAAGATCGTCCCGGATCACACGATAGTCTTGCAGGGTAAGTCCCGGAGATATTTTTCGAATGCGTGAATGAGCCTGCCACTCCAGGGTTTCCTTGGCCTCCACAATGAGGTTGTGGACGCCCATTTGTTCAATGAGGGACATAACTTTCTGACGCGCGCCGGCGCCGATGGACAGCATAGCCACGACGGCGGCCACGCCGAAAATCATGCCCAGCATTGTCAGCAGCGAGCGCAGCCCATGGACCATAAGGTTCTGCAGGCCTAACTGGATGTCACGCGACCATTGCTGGTAAGTGAGCAGAAAACGTTCCGGGGGGAGCAATTGATTTGCCGCCATCAGGGAGTGGCCTCCATATTGCCGGATGCGGCGCTGCCCGTGGATTTGCGCGGCGCGGTGGGGTCGACCAAAGCAACCGTGGCGCCCTCTTCAAGGCCATCGACGGCGATGCGGCTTTCATTCCCGCTAAGAACTTTAACCTCGCGCTGTTCGTATCCGTCTCCGCTCTTGAGGTAGACGACGCGCTTGCCATCTTTCATGAACAGCGCCTGGCGAGGAAGATAAAGGACATTCTTTTTTGTGCCGCCGAGGAAGACAATCTGCGAGGTAAACCCGGAGCGAAGACGGGGATCTTCATCGGCAAGTTGAATGGCTACTTCGAAGTTGCCGCTAGCATTCGATGAGAAGAACTGCCGGACCGACATTCCCCCCACGCTCTTGACCTTGCCGTGAAATACCTGGCCCGGCATTGCGTCGAAGACAACCTCGACCGGCTGCCCTGCCTGGACATTGTCGCGATCTTGTTCCGCTATCTTCGAAGTCAGGTCAAGGCCCCGGGGATCGACGACCTGCGCAATGGATGAGCCAGGCTGCACCTGGTCGCCTTCATGGTAGTCTGGCAAAGACATGCCGGTAAAAAATATGCCGCCCGAGGCATTCATATTCTTTTGGATCGAAACCAATCCATCCATAGGCGCAGTAACTTTCATCTTATCCAGGTTCTTCTGCGCCTGGTCCATGGCTAACTTCGCCTTGTTAAATTTCTCCTGCGCAAGATAAGTCGCGGCCTGGTCCGAGGCCTTGTGCGATTCGATGTCCTTTTCCTGTTCTGCGAGAACCCGCTTTGCCTGTTCCAGCGCTAGCAAATTTTTGTCGGCATCGATTTTGCTGACGAGTTCATTTTTCTGAACGTCGAGCTCGGCACGGCGCACGTCATACCGGTCTTTGAGAAGCTGGACCTTATCTTTGGCGTCGAGAACGACAGCATCCGCTTTGGCCTTGGTGATTTCCTGCTCAGCCTGGAGCAACTCAGAGCGGTTCTGTTCGAGCTTGTAGGATTGCTCGCTGGGATCGAACTCAAAGATGACGTCGTCTTTGTGGACGGATTGACCGGTGCGAACGAGCTGCGTGATTTGAAGAGCATCTCCACCAATGGCGGGGGCTGTGAGCATGATGGAGTGGCTGGCGCGAAGCTCTCCGGCGGCATGAACCTGGAGAGCGAGTTCACCGCGTTTGACCTGTGCCAGTGGGATTTCATCGGATTTTTGGGGAAGGCGCACACGACTGGCGGCGACAACGCCGCCGATGCTCGCGGCGAGAAGAACGCCAACGATGATCCAGATGAAAATACGCTGCTGTTTTATGCGCGCCATCTTACTCCTTCCCCGAAGGATCTTTGAGCGCGACCAGATCACCCTGCTTCAAACCGCTTGAGACGAGGATGCGGTCGCGGCTTCTGCGTTCAATTTGAATGGGACGCTCCTGAAATGCGGAACCGTTCCAGATATAGGCGACAGTCTGCCCGGACCGGAGGAACGAAGCCTGCGCGGGAATGGCAATGGCGTCGGGCACACGATCTACTATGACGGTGATTTGCACTGTCATGCCGGGCTTGAGGCGCGAGTCGGACTCATCGAAAGCGATTTCGAGATCGAAGTTGCGTGGGATGGGCCAGCCGGCGGAAAAGTCGGAAGTGGCAATGGTTCCGATGCGTTCGATTTTGCCGGTGAACTGGCGGTCGGCAACGGCATCCAACTGGAGCGTGACCGGCTGTCCAAGTGCGAGACGGCCGCGTTCGGTTTCATCCACCCGCGCGGCCACGCGCATTGAATTTGCGTCGGGAAGTTCGGCAATCGGTGTGCCGGGCCACGCGCGTTCACCGGGTTTGAACGGGGCCTCCCCGCCATTGTGCCATATGTTCAATAGGCTGATAGACCCGTCCGACGGAGCCTTCAGAGCCATGGCGCCCAGCGCGGTCTCGGTGCGCCTGGCGTCAAACTCTGCCTTGTGGCTGGCATTTTTCTTGCCTTGAATCGTGGCTTGATCCACCGCGGTATCAGACTTGAGTTGCTCTTCGGCCTGGCGCATCGCCTGTTCGGCATCTGCAAGTTTCAGATTCGCCTCGGCGCCTTCGATTCTGGAAACGACTTCACCTTTGCTGGCGTCGAGCTTGGCCACATTGACGTCATATTTTGCTTTCATCACGGCCGTGGTGTCCGCTTCTTCAGTAAGATGCCCGTCGGCCCGAGCCTGGTCGATTTCCGCCTGACTGGACTTGAGCACCGATTGATCCTGGGCAAGATCCTGCTGCGTCTTGGATGGATCGAATTCGACGACGACATCGCCCTTCTTCACCTGGGCACCGTCGGGAACAATCTTCAGAATCTGCAAATCTCCGGCGTTGGCGGGCGCGGCAATGGTTACAGATTTCATGGCCTTCAATTGCCCGCGAAACTGGAGCGCATCCAGGAATTCGCCCCGCTTGACTTGAAATGTGGTTACGGTTGGGGCTTTGCGGGTGAAGTGCGCAACTCCGTAGACCGCGGTGCCCGCAGCAACGAGGGTGCATACGACAGCCACAGTCAGGTGCCTGAACAGGAGTTCACGGAGCCTTCGCATCATCTGGGCACACTCCCTTCAGCAGTGCTGACCGGCTCTACATCGACCGCCGCAGAAAGATCGGGCATGAGTCGCGGATCATGGCCCTTGATGGAAAACGTTGCGGAGAAGGTGCGGACTTTGGGGGACAAGTCGCCCGTAACACCCATTGGGTCGACGGACTCAAGTTCGCCATCGAATGCAAGGTCGGAATATGCGTCCAGATGCACCTGTGCCTTCTCGCCCGGTTTCAATCCGAGCAGATCCTCCTGGTTCACAGCGACGCGAACCTCCATAAGTGCCGGGTCAACCACTTGCATGAAAGGAACGCCTGGGCGCACCTGGTCGCCTTCCTGCACTTCACCCATGTTTCCTTGCTTCCAGATGGTGTTGAGGACGACGATGCCGTCGATCGGGGCGTGAATCTCCATCAGTGCTGAGTTGGCCTGCGCGTGCAGCATGGTTTCGCGAGTGCGGTCGCGTTGAATCTCAAGAATGCGGATAGAGGCCTGCGCGGCCTTGCGCTTGAGATCGAAGGTCTCCTTCAATTGCGCCAGCGTGGCCTGGGCTTCATCAAGATTTTCCTGCGCTTTTTCGGCGTCAATTCGGGAGAGGAGCTCAACCTTCTCCATTTCGAGCCTGGCTTTGGCCAGGCCGTCTTCCGCCTGCTTCATCTCGGTCTCGTCCTTGGCGCGAGCTGCCGCTTCTTTGGCCTGTTCCTCGACAACTTTTTGATTTTCGTCGTCGCTCTGGGCCTGCTTGTCGATAAAATCGCGCGCCTGGGCCTGGCGGTCAAACTCGACCAGCAGATCTCCCTGCTTGACGCGCGTTCCGCTGGGGACAAGCTTTGTGATGGTGAGCGTGCCCACCTGTTGGCCAGCGATGAGGGGGGCCATAATCGACCGCGCCGCGACCGCCGCGGTTACGCCCTTGAGGCGCAGGGTCTGCTGCGTAGTGACCGGCCCTATCGAGGATTGTGTGGCGACCCCAGCAGTTTTGAATCTGGAATGCAGGAGTAATACCACAATGCCGGCCAAGACGGCCAATCCGGTAACCAGTGTCGCGATCAAGCCGCGCGGTAGCCGAACTGATCGTGTACGAGCCGTTGAAAAGAGGGAATCGACAGACTGCGTTTCTGCCGGAGCCTTGGGTGAGCCGGGGGGCGAACTGGCGGGAGAATCGTCCGGGCTGCTCACCTGGGACCCCTTTAGCGCGAGATGATTGAATGCAACCCCGCTCCGGTGTAATTTGCTTTGAGGCAAATATACGCGTACTGCTCCTTAACATCAATTAACGCTAGTCCATCAGGACAGACCGGAATGCATCGGTTGGAATGATCTTTTTCTTTCGGTATCTTTTAGACGCATTCGTTTTGTTTTTCGCTCATACTTCTATTCCTATTTGTTATTTCCCTCAGCCAGTACTTCAGAGACTACCAAATCGGCTAGTTTCACTGGACCTTCATGTAAGCGGCGCGCAGCGTTGAATTGAAGCTCTTGGTCTATCATCTTCGGGGGCCAAATCGTTTGTTCATCGAATAAGAAACTCCAAGGCCGGTGTGGGTCACCGCAGCCGAAGTTCCGGCGTGGTACACTTCTGCCGTAAATCAAAGCCATGAATCATGTCGGGATAATTGCGGGGTGCGATTATTCCGACATTTGTTTGCTCGGATGTTTGTTTATTAAGTAACAAACATGCGGGTGATGTGGCTCACATTTGTACAGGAGTTTTTTCTTCCATGGTTGCAGTATCCAGGTTTGCAGTTCTCTCCTTCGTTGCGGTTCTCTTGGGCCGAATTTCTGGCCGACTCCAAAAGTCGGGCGTGGTGGCTGGTCTTTGCGGCGTACTGGTTGCCTCAGTGCTTGGGACGCCTGGGGCTGCTTCAGCACAGACGAAGACCGCGACGGTGACGACTCTCGCGTTGAGTTCTGGGGGAAGTCCGGTTACCACTGTTGGGGCGTGGAGTGTCGTCACACTCACCGCGCATGTGAATGGAGGCAGCTCGGCACTGACGACGGGGCAGGTGAAGTTTTGCGATGCGACGGCCGTGTATTGCACGGATATCCATGTGCTGGGGGCTGTGCAATTGACAAGCGCGGGATCGGCGACGCTGAAGTTCCGGCCGGGCGTTGGGAGTCATAGTTACAAGGCCGTGTTTACGGGGACCAATACGTATGCGGGCAGTTCGTCTAATGCCTCGGCTCTGACGGTCACAATTGGAGGCGGTCAAAGCTCGGCGGCGACATTGCTCTCCAGTACTGGATCCTGGGGAAACTACAACCTGACAGCAACGGTTGAGGCATTCGGCAGTACGGCCCCAATTACTGGAAGTATTTCATTTCAAGATACAAGCAACGGAAACGCCGTACTTGCCACCGCCCCGCTCGGCGCCAGTACGCAAAGTCTTTTCTGGGCTCTTCAAGCGCCATGCATGAACACCTACGGCACGAATGCAACGGTTATCGCCGACTTCGATGGCGACGGATATATGGACCTGGCGACGCTTGATGCCCGCGCCCAGGAGATTCACATCGTTGTCTACCAACCAATTCTGGGCTGCTATCAGCAGACCGCAACTTATGCCATCTCGACCTCGCCGACTGCATTCATTGTGGCGGATTTCAACTCGGATGGTATTCCGGACTTGGCGGTCGCGAGCGGAAGCTCGAATACCTTGACCATTCTTCTTGGAAACGGCGACGGAACGTTCGCGCAGTCGACGGTACCCGCGGGAATTGTGAATACCGCCCTGGTTTCTGCTGACTTTAATGGGGACGGAATTCCCGATCTTGCTGTAGCCAACGAATTCAGTCAAACGGTCGCCATCCTTCTCGGCAAAGGAGATGGCACTTTCACTACGGGGCCAACCCTTTCTGTCAGTCCTGCGGAGTCACTGGCCGCCGGTGATTTCAACGGAGATGGGAAGGTTGATTTGGTCGTCGTAGCCACGGGCGGAATCGACATTTTTACCGGCAATGGCGACGGGACATTTGGCGTTCCTTCAACAGTATCCGTTCCAGGGAGTTCCTACATCTCGCAGGTTGTCGCGGGGGACTTCAATGGGGATGGCAAAGTAGATGTTGCAGTGTCTAACGGAACGAACGTGGTTCCTTCTACCGGACAGGTTGTCGTGATGCTTGGCAACGGCGACGGAACGTTCACTGCGGCTACCCCCTCCACGACGCCGGATGCGGGTCTGCAACTTGCAGTCGCAGATTTCAATCTCGACGGAATACCCGATATAGCGGAACTCAACAGCGCAGGCATCATTACGGTACTCATCGGACGGGGCGACGGAACTTTTCTATCTCCGCCCTATACCGCTACTACCAACGAATTCATATTGGACCAAGGCTTCGCAGTTGGCGATGTGGATGGGGATGGCCGCCCCGATATCATTTTTCCGGGAGAATACCCACCCAACTCCATCGTCATTTATTTCGGACTGAACAAGCCGATGGAGACGGCTTCGACGGCGCCCATTTCTATCAGTCCGTCCGGAGCCGGGCAGCACCTGGTGGTAGCGAACTACCCGGGAGATCCAAATACCACCGCGCAGACTTCAGATCCAATTAGCCTTTGGGGAACGCTGCCCGCCACCACGACAACACTGACTTTAACCGCGAACGGAAGTCCGGCTTCCACTGTTTCCTCTGGCACAGTAGTTTCCCTGACTGCGACGGTCGGCAGCGCTGGAGCCGGAGTGACGACCGGGCAGGTGAACTTCTGCGATGCAACAGCACACGACTGTCTCGACATGCACCTGGTGGGACAGGCACAGTTGACCGGCAACGGGACCGCGTCTTTGAAGCTGGTTCCAGGTCCCGGACAGCACAGCTATAAGGCAATTCTGGTTGAGAACGGTTACGCGGCGCCCAGTTCCTCATCCGCAGTGACCCTTACGGTAAATCCTCCTGCCATTGTCATTTCTTCTACCACGACAGCGATCGCGCAGAGCGGCACGGTTGGCGCCTATTCGCTGACGGCGACTGTGACGGGTATTGGCTCAACAGCTGCACTTACGGGTAGTGTCTCGTTCCTCGATACGAGTTACTCGAATACTGCTGTGGCGACGGCAGCATTGGGGGCAAGTACGCCGGGCATGAACTGGAATTCGCAGTCTTCTACTGCATTCACCGATGGGCAGTCCGTGGCCGGGGACTTCAATGGCGACGGCATTCCAGATCTGGCGGTGGTGAGCGAGAACAGCATGGCGATTACGATTCTGATGGGCAACGGCGACGGCACATTTAAGACAATCGCCGGGCCGCCGAGCACCACATATCCGACGGCGATTGTTGCTGGCGACTTTAATGGTGACGGAAAGCTTGACCTTGCGGTGTCGTCGACTGCCGGCAACTATAACTCACCTGGCATTCTCACGATTTTTCTCGGAAATGGGGATGGCACTTTTACGGCAGGGTACAGCGCCACTGGCGTGGACGGTGTGTTTTCCGCGGCGGACTTCAACGGTGACGGCAAGATTGATTTGCTGGTCAACCAGGGAACAACAAGCACCGTTGTTTTAATTGGCAATGGCGACGGCACGTTTGCCACAGGGACGACTGTTGGAGCATTTCAGACACTTGCCGTCGCAGACCTGAACGGGGACTCTATCCCTGATCTCGTTGTAAGTTTCGTGGGGAGCACAAACGGCTACTATTCCACTACTACCGGGGTGTATCTGGGCAACGGAGATGGCACATTCCGCGCAGGGCCCGCACTCCAGGTTTCGGAGAGCTTCGGCCATATTGCGGCTGGCGATTTTAATGGGGATGGGATTCCAGACCTCGTCGGCATTAGCATCTTCGGCGTCTCGCCTGTTGTGTTTCTCGGTAAAGGGGATGGCACCTTCACGCAGGTAACCGTCAGCTCCATTCCCAGCTCCGGCGACGGTCAGCCCTCTTCGATTGCACTCGCTGACTTCAATGGCGATGGCAAACTCGATATCGTCACCACAAACGGAAATAGCTACAGCGGCTTCGGCTCCGTCGACTCTCTCAATCCCGACTTTTTAGTGTTCCTTGGAAACGGTGACGGCACATTCATCCCACTCGGCGCCAACACGGCGCTAGGCAGCACCGGATATGCCATTGTTGCTGACTTTGACGGCACTGGTGTCCCGGAACTGGCCATGCAGGCGGGACAGAACCTGGTCGTTTTGCAGCCGGTTCCAACAGAGACGGCAACCGCGACAGCAAACGGCGTCGCGCCCACAGGCCCTGCTCCACACCTTGTGACCGCAAGCTATCCAGGCGACATAAATTATGCGGCCAGTACTTCCGGGACGACATCTCTCAGCGTTCAGGCAGCCACACCGGTAATTTCGCCAGCCCCTGGGATCATCACTACTGCAGAATACATAATGATTTCAGACCCAACGCCAGGAGTAACGATTTATTACTCTGCATTCGGAGCAGTCAGTACAAACGGGTACGTTCCGTACACGGCTCCGATCCCGCTGGCAGGGTCTGGGACTGTTAGCATTCAGGCCTACGCAACGGAGACTGGCTACCAGCAGAGCGGGTACTCGTCGGCCACCTACACGT
>Ga0302140_10007068_pt1 | contig 14067 bp, 14 predicted proteins | sample I_Bog_E1_1_FD_202095 | JGI IMG/M metagenome (GOLD analysis project Ga0302140, IMG submission 202095) | Peat permafrost microbial communities from Stordalen Mire near Abisko, Sweden - I_Bog_E1_1 | ecosystem: Environmental > Terrestrial > Soil > Wetlands > Peat | place: Sweden: Abisko, Stordalen...
ATTGGAGCCGCGACGTGTCGCGAACTGAAGGCCGCCGGCCATGAGGTAATCGCTACCGCTCGCGACGTTTCCCTTTTGCAAGAGCTGGACGTCGACCAACGACTTCGTCTCGATATCACAAATGAGCATTCCATGAAAGAGGCGCTCGAAGAGGCTGGCGAAATTGACGCCATTGTTAATAACGCTGCCCTCCAGGGTAGGGCGCCACTCGAAACCTATCCGGTTGATTTCATTCGCGACATGTTTGAAACAAACACCATTGGCCCACTACGACTCATTCAGATGGTCACGCCGTCGTGGCGAACTCGCGGAAGTGGCGTGATTATCAACGTGAGTTCGGTTCAGGGTCGAGTGGCATCTCCTCTTGAAGGTGCCTACTCGGCAACCAAGTACGCACTTGAAGCATTGTCAGAAACGTTGCACTACGAACTTTCTCACTTTGGTATTCGAGTTGTCATCATCGAGCCGGGTTACATTGCCCCAGGCATGAAGCGATCGATGGAACTTCCTCAGCCCACGGAGTACCAGCTGCTGTACGAACAGTGGGCCGGGACCGACACCAAGGTCACGGGGGAGTCGGGACGCCCGGGTCCGGAAATTGTGGGAAGGGCGATCGCCAATGCACTCATCGACCCGAGCACCCCACTTCGAGTGCCCGTTGGTGCCGACGCCGAACTTATTTTGGGTGTTCGATCCCAGTTGAGCGATGCGCATTTTGAAACAACAATGCGATCAACCTTAGGACTCACGTGGTGATCAGTTAACTCAACGAAAGCATTGGTTCTCTTCACCGAGGAGAACCGAACCCTGCCTGCGCGTGACACGACGCAATGTGTCTTTGTCCTCTAGGCACTCCTGACGCTCTCGACTCAACTGGTTTGAGCCACGTGACTGCTGGCGTGCCGAGGAGATACCAATGAAGCAATCGCCCATTCTCGATCGAGGCGCATTTCCAATCCTCGTTATTGCGGGAGCAGAATTACTGAAGCGGGCTGACGAAACGATGGGCCGCATCACCTCTGAATTACAAGCACTAGAGCATGAAACAGTCTTTTGCACATCGGCGAGTGACGCCTTGGCACTCGTCACATCCGACCCTTCCTTTGGCTGTTTCATTCTTGACTGGAACGTTGATTTAATTGATGGCGTACGACCCGCAGAGTTGATCGTACGGACAATCAAACGTCGTCGATCCCGCGTACCTGTCTTTCTCCTCGTCGAACGAGCCGACCTAGAAAAAATTCCTTTGGAGATTGCCGAAGTTGTGCAAGAGGACATCATTCTCTTCGAGGACACTCCGGCGTTTGTTGCTGGACGAATAGATTTTGCATGGCGACGCCATATGGAAAATCTTTTGCCTCCCTTTTTCCAAGCACTAGCCACCTTCGGTGACTCTCACGAATACTCTTGGCACACGCCCGGTCATGCCGGAGGCACGGCTTTTCGAAAGTCGCAGGTAGGAAAAGCGTTCTTCGATTTCTACGGCGAGAATCTTTTTCAGACTGACCTTTCGAACTCCATCGTAGAACTTGGTCAATTACTCGACCACTCCGGCACCTTTGGCCTCGCCGAACAAAACGCGGCAAGAATTTTCGGCGCTGAAGACACGTACTTCGTGCTCAATGGAACGTCCACGTCGAACCAAATTGTTGCGCACAGTTGTGTTACCGCCGGCGACGTTGTGCTGGCCGATCGCAATTGTCACAAATCCATCAATTACGCGTTGGCGGTTACCGATGCCCTACCCGTCTATCTCGTGCCGACACGAAACGGTTACGGAATCATTGGACCCATCACCTCCAACCGACTTTCAAAGAAATCAATCGCAAAAGACATCGCTGCTAATCCACTGGTTCCAAAGAACCAGATGGACGGCCCTGTCTACGCAGTGATTACAAACTCGACTTATGACGGTCTTTGCTACCGAGCCGACCAAGTGGTTGATGCCCTTCAATCAAGTGTTCCTCGAATCCATTTCGACGAGGCTTGGTTTGCCTATGCTCGCTTTCACCCGATGTACCACCATCGTTACGCGATGCACGACCGTAAACTGAATAAGAGCAATCCAACAATCTTTGCGACTCAATCGAGTCACAAGTTACTGGCGGCCTTTTCGCAGGGATCGATGATCCACGTACGTTCGGGCGATCGAGCTCCCGTTACGCCGTCACGATTTAATGAGGCGTACATGATGCACGCCTCCACTTCACCCTTTTATCCAATGTTTGCTTGTCTTGACGTTGCCGCCGCCATGATGGACGGCAGCGACGGAGAAGCACTCATCGCTGAAACCATCAGCGAAGCCGTCGAATTTCGAAAGCGTGTCATCGTTGTGGGCAACGAACTGGCTGCAAGAGAAAAGGGTGATACTGGTTGGTTCTTTAGCGTATGGCAGCCCGGCGACGTAAAGGATCCCCAAACCGGCCTAACGTCTTCCTTTGTCGACGCACCCACCAAATTGCTTGAAAATGAACCTTCGTGTTGGGTGCTCCACGCGGAGCAAACGTGGCACGGCTTTGGAGATTTGGGCGACGATTACTGCCTTCTTGATCCCACCAAGGTGACCATCACGACCCCCGGCATCGACGTAACGGGCAAACTCGCGCGGACCGGGATTCCCGCTCCGATACTCGCGAGTTTTCTTGACGGCCGGCGGACCGAGGTGGAAAAGACCGGCGATTACTCGCTACTTCTACTGTTCTCGATGGGAACAACAATTGGTAAATCCGGCACGCTGATCGAGGGTCTCCTGGCGTTTAAGCGCGCCTATGACAAAGGACAACCGTTAAGCGAAGCCATTCCCGATCTTGTGAGCAGTTACCCAACTCGCTACGCCAACTACACGCTGCGACAACTCTGCGACGAGATGCACGCCGAAGTGCAAGCGCACGACACGCTCAAATTGCTTGATGAAGCCTTCGACAAATTGCCGGTTCCGTTAATGACACCTGGCGACGCCTACCGACAATTGGTACGCGGTCAAAGTGAGCGCTTGCTCCTCGCACAAATGGGGAACCGCGCCGCCACCGTCATGATTGTTCCGTATCCCCCAGGGATCCCTCTGCTCATGCCCGGCGAAGGCGCGGGGCCGAGTAACGGACCGATATTGCGCTACCTGGCGGCGCTCGAAGACTTCGACCAAAAGTTTCCGGGGTTTAGCCACGACATCCACGGAGTCGAGCGAGACGAGGAGGGCAACTTTCTCATCGAATGTGTGATCGAAAACTGACGGCATATCGTTTTTCACCATTGATTCGATCACTCGCTTTCATTTTTAAAATCGCTGCATCGAACCGCAAGCTTCGTTCATTAGATTACGAATGTGCGTTCCAGCGATGTCTATCTCGAAGTCGGAGAAAAGAGGGTTTTTGCGGTCTCACTTGATTGGCCCGGATGGTGTCGCCATGGGAAGACCATCGACCACGCTCTTGAAGAGTTAGAGATTTACCGAGGACGTTACGAAAAGATCGTGCCGGCAATGGGATCTCTGGGGAAAATCTCCGTCATTGGCGAAGTTATTGGCGACGGTACTACTGACTTTGGTGCACCCAACAAGCTTGGGCCATGGGACGCGTCCCCGGCGAGTCGTGCGAATCGTCTGCGCCATATTGAGATTTTGGTCTCCTCATGGAAGTACTTCGACAGCGTCATTAAGAAAGCACCCGCCACCTTGGCCAAAGGCCCAAAGGGCGGTGGAAGAGACCGGGACAACGTTGCGGCTCACGTGCAAGAAGCCGAACGAGCCTATGGCCGAAAAATCGGAGTTCGCGTACCTCCGCGAACTTCCTGGCCACAACAGCGGGAAGAAATTTTGAACCAATTGAAGTTGGGAGCACAAGATTCTGGGTGGCCCCAAGAATATGCGGTACGGCGGATTGTTTGGCACATTGTTGATCACGCGTGGGAAATCGAGGACAGGAGTGTCGAAATGCAGAAAACTCCATTGCAGGGTTAGCGTGGGCACCTCAGGACTATTGGATCGGGCTTACATCGTGACAACCAGCAACTACATAATTAAAGCAATCGATCCCACCATTGCTGATTCGTTACGAGCGACCGCGAGCGTTCAACAGATTGCGGATTCCAATCCCGGTTATCCGTGTCGACAATGTCTTAAAGACGCTGAAGTTGGTGACGAACTCGTTCTCGTATCCTACGATCCGTTTGATCGCGACTCGCCATATCGATCAGCGAGCCCGATCTACCTGCATAAGCACACTTGCGAACCCGCGCCCAATTCGGCAGACATTCCGATTCAATTCTCGCGACGAACGCTCGCGGTTCGTGCTTACGATAAAGAAGCGATGATGGTTGATGCAGCGGTCACCAATGGCAGCGCACTTGACGAAGTTATTCGATCGTTCCTGGTCAATGATCCCGTTGACTTCATTTTTGTTCATAACGCCCCTCAAGGTTGTTGGGCGGGGCGAGTCGAAAGAATTTAATCAAACGTAGAATGCGTTTATGCATTGCTACTCCGAAGCGATGCGAAGATGACTAGTCTCTCAAGTGAAATGTCGGCGCTGGCACCGGCTCTTGCATTCTTGCTGGCTGGCGTGCCCTTAGCGACACTGTTGGACCGCCTTGGTTTTTTTTCCTCCGTGGCCAGTCTCATTTCGAGTCACCAGCGTCGTGGAACCTCCGTTGGTGCACTATGGATCCTCGCTTCTCTTACGACCATCATTTTGAATCTCGACACCACAATTGTTCTATTAACTCCTCTGTACTTGCAGATTGCCCGTCGAAGCAACGTTGACCCGCTACCACTTGTTACGGTTCCCCTCCTCCTCGCAAGCCTCTCCTCCTCAGTGTTGCCGATTTCGAACTTAACGAACCTCATTGTCGTTGGTCGCCTGCACGTAAACGTCGTTGCTTTTCCCATTCACCTGGGTCTGCCGGCATCGGCCGCCACCGGCGTCGCTTGGATTCTTTACCGTCGACGGTTTCCAGGACGCCTCCCGTTGCAAGCACTCGGCACGATTGACCAACGAGCTCTGCGTGTCGGAGGAGTTTGCATCGTAGGTCTGCTTATTGGATTCGTGTTCGGGCCAACGATTCACATTGAACCCTGGCTCGTCGCTCTCATCGGGGACGTGATCTTGATGTTCATACTTCGAGCCAATCCGTGGAAATCAATTCCTTTGTTAACCGCCATCGGAGTGTCATTTGTTGGTCTACTGACGTGGCTCGTGTTTCCGTCATCGATTCTCGGAGTTCTTAATCACGGATTGCCCACCAGCTCCGTGGGGCTCGCATCGCTAGGCGGACTCGCGAGCGCCAACGTTGTGAATAATTTGCCGGCCCTCCTGGTCGGACTAAACGGCGTTTCTCACATGACTTGGGGAATGTGGGCCTGGTTACTAGGCGTCAATGTTGGTGCTGTGTTGCTTCCTTTTGGTGCGCTCGCCAATATCCTTTGGTATCGCATTCTTCGAACGAGCAACGTGCGTGTCTCGATTCGCCAGTACGTCAACATCACATTTCTTGTTGCCTTCCCCGCCTGCTTAGCGGCAATTGCAGTTCTCATGCTTGAACGAAGTTTGGGTCTTCAATGAGCCGCTCACTCCTTAATCATGGCTTCGACAAATTCCTTTGCACCGGGACCTTCCAAAGTTGTAGTCAACGCTGAACGCCCCGACAGCGTTAGTGCGATAGCCGCGCCGGAACCACGCACATCGCTGCCTGCACCGTGCGACCAATTTAAATCGCTCGCAACTAAGTGAACGTCCGGAACCTTCCCGTGGACAAAAGCCTTTCGCGCTTTTTTTGATACGAGTAAATCCAAAACGGGCGACCAATGCTCTAGCGGGCTCGGCGAAGAGAGCCCCAGCGGAATGAAGATATCTTGAATATGAATCATGACGTCAGTAAGCGGAGCCTCCGAACCAAAACCTGGCGGCGTGAATCGGCCATCGGCAAAACTACGCAAGTCTTCGATGAGTTCGGAGTTAGAGCGTTCCGCTTCTCGACGAGCCAATTTAGTATTCACCTTGTCAAAACTTCCGCCCGCCTTCACCATCTCACGAATAAAGCCGAAGATTGTTGTCTTATGCGGAACAATGAGATGAGCCACCACCTCTCGTACGGTCCAATCACTACAGAGGCTTGGCGTATTCCACGCTTCAGCACTAAACGTGTCCAATTGGTCAGCCAGCAGGAGACGCTCTTGTTTTATTTCGGTCCAGTTATCCATTCTGAGAATGTACATGGAAACTATGCGGAATATCTTTCGCCGTCTGGCTTACTCCTTTAATGAGAAGGTGCTTAGTATCAATTTCCGTCGAAGATCCCAGAATGATGATCTGGGCTGTCGGAAGGATCGAAGGCTGGCAATGAAGGCACCGGCAATAATCGCGATGGCTTTCAAATAGAAAATCATCCCAATTGCGAAAACTGTCAGTCCCGCATTGCTTCGCCAGACATGAATCACCAAACCACTAGCGACAACGACTAAACATCCGAATGCCAAGCGACGACACCAAATGGCAACGCTCCAACGTGGCATGTTTTGCAAATTTAAATTGTCTGATGTTGACGCGCCAGGTCGCGATATTCCAAATACCACTCAATTTCCTTAATATCGGTCCGCAACTAATTGACCACGTACATCAGACCCCGCGTCTCAACTTTTCGCCATCGTCAGAAGAAGCGCGAGACTCCTAGACGCCGCTCTTACCGTTACGTTCGCGATGTTTGCAGCCGGGCCAACAACATGGCCGACGCTCCCCTTCTTCAAGTTCTTCACGCGTTCGCCGAATACGTCGTTCGCGTGTTTTTAGTTGCTTGGCATCTTCGACCCAACAGATAAATTCATTCCGAGCTAATGGGGTTATGTCCTTCCACGCCTCGAGGGCTGACTGACTTGCCAAAAGTCCATCGCGGAGATCACCAGGAAGCTTGTGTACTGTCCCGCCGAGTAACCGCCTGTTGCTCACGGACCAATTGTAGATTTCGCGGGGATGCGAAGGAACGCTGCGCACGTTTTAGAAATCGTCGCATTCTTTTGAGTCACCTATGATTTCCTCAGTTCGTAAGGGCATAGTCGAGCAGCAAGTACCCCGAGGGTGAAACAACGGAGCGCGTAAGCGTCATTCCTGTGGAAATCCCTTCATCAAATAAAAGGCGGCCACGACCGTGCAGAGCCGGAGCAATGACCAGACTCAACTCGTCAATGAGCCCGCTAGCCAAAAGACCTTTCACTAGCGAAATACTCCCGTGAACTCCAATATCGCCACCAGCCTGGTTTTTAAGTTCCAAAACGGTGTTCGCAAAGTCTGAGCCAATCACGGTCGAATGAGACCAGGGAATGTCAAGCGCACTCGATGTGACGACGTATTTTTGCACGTTGTTGATAAAGCTTGCGAATGGCTCGATATCGCTGGGTGGCCAAAAAAGGGCCCATTCGTCATACATCCTGCGTCCGAGGAGGACCGCGTCCTGTTTACCAATAACGCGACCAAGATTCTCGTCCATAACGCTGTCCCATTCAGTAATAAATTCGTTGGGAGCTTCGGCCACACCGTCAAGTGAGAGCAATTCATAGGCGACGACCTTGCGCATAATTCTGTCTCCATTTCAGCGAAACAATTGACTTCCGACCTCAAGATCCTTAATTACGGATCAATGTTTGCATTCGACAATTCTTTAGACAAGCGTAGAAGCAATACCACAATGAGTGCCTTTGACTTTGAGGTGACTTGCACGACTGCCACTTGTGCGCAAGGAGTCGTCATTGCTTCGCCGTGCTCACGCATTACTCAATGTGCATTTCTATCGTGTCGGCGAAGTTCGCTTTGATTTTCTCGATTGTCTTGCCCGTCAAGGCACATTCACGATGCAATCTGAATCGCTGCAACCCGAGAATGAGCGACGGGGACCTCTTCGCCCATTTCGCGAAGAATCTCTAGGTGCTCGGCAATGGCTTCTCGAATGGTAGCGGTCACCTCGGCAAGGCTCGCGCCCGTTGCGATGCAGCCAAGAACGTCAAGGGCATAGCCCGCATAGTTAGTGCCGGCATCTTCAATCACGATGGTGAATTCGGTCATCGTGGTCTCCTTTCGAGTCCGGCCAGTCTGACAAAGTTACCCAAGGTACCTTTAGGGACATCATCACCCGAATTACCCGCCACACAAACCGAGTCGAGGAGCGTGGCGTGTTTGAAGTGGCGAAGACTACCCGTTTGACGAATCTGAACGCAACCGGCTTGTTCCAGTTCGCTGACTATTTCTCGCACTTTCACGATCCACAACGGTCGTGACGCTCAACGAGGTGAGCGAGTTGCTGTACTCGAGTTCACCCTCTTTGATCATCCGACGGTAGACATTTATCTATCGACCGATGATAAAAGTGACTTCGCACCGACCTACGAAGCGACCTGGACCGTTGAGACACGCGTGCTTGGTGGCGGAACCTCTTCGCCGTGCAGGCGCATTCCCTCGATATGAAATTCAACCGCTTCGCGCATGAGCTCTTCGAGTTCTTCAATGGTGTCGGCGGCGCCGATGCATCCTGGAAGATCAGGAACCATCGCGGCATAATTATTTCCGGCCTTTTCAATGATTATCACGTACTCAGCCATTAACGTCTCCTCGTTATTCCAGCTTGGCGGAAAATGTTTATCTCGATGAAGATCGGCAAATCTTTGCTCGGCTTGCCAGATACCGTCACTGTACCGGGTTTGACGGGGTGATGAAATTGCCGATGACTGCCACGGGTTCGAATATGAACCCAGCCGTCTCCTTCGATGATTCGGATGACGTCTCGCACTCTCACGACCAACCAACGGTCGCACGGTCGTTAACTTTCTAACGAAAACAGATACACGTTTGAATTTCGTTATTCTGTCGCCGCTCCGGGAGATCCAGCCGTCACGATCGGCAACGTTTTGATTGTATGTCTCATTTCCCGACCTTGCCGGAGGGCTCGATAAATTGGGTGAGATGAGCGTCGATCACACTGCTCTTGACCGCGTCGTGGCGGGGTGCCCAGGTCGATGGACGATTGGTGCCGCCGACATCGAGACGTACCTCGCGGCTCAGGTTTCCGACACGAGCCACAGGGAGATCATCGGACCCCTCCGTGCCAGCGCCGGCGCCAGCGGGGTCGTGTGGGTCCGTGGGGAAGAGGTCGCCAAATGGGGTGATGCGGACGCGCCAGAGATGGCTTTCAGCGTCACCAAGTCGGTGGTGTCCGTCGTCGCCGGTCTGGCCTTCGACGACGGCCTGCTAGTGCTCGACCAGCCAGTTCACGAGGTTGTTCGCATTGCCGAGTTCGAGGGACCTCGGCGCGACCGGATCACCTGGCGCCACCTTCTGCAGCAGACCAGCCAGTGGGAGGGTGAGCTGTGGGGCAAACCAACCGGCGTTGATGCGCAGAGTTTTCGTGAGGGCACCGAGATACACGGGACGCCTCCGGGCGAAGGCTGGGCGTACAACGACGTGCGAATGAACCTGCTCACGTACGCCCTCACGCTTCTGTTCCGACAGCCACTGCCCGAGTTGTTGCACGAGCGCGTCATGGAACCGATGGCGGCATCTGACGGATGGTCCTGGCACGGGTACCGGACCAGCGTCATCCAGTCCGACGGTCGTCCGATTGAGGTCGTCTCGGGTGGGGCGCACTGGTCATCTCCGCCCGGGATCTTGCCTTGATCGGTCAGCTCTTTCTCGACCGGGGAATCCACGCCGGGTGCCGTCTGCTCAGCGCGAAATGGGTGGACCAGTCATGGGCACCCTGTCCGGTCAAGCCGGAGTACGGCTACCTTTGGTGGCTCAACGACGATGAGATCCCGTGGCCAGGTGCGCCGAGCACGGGGCGCAGTGCGCGTGGTAACGGTGGACGGCACCTGCTCTGGGTCGATCCCGCGCGCGAGCTCGTCCTTGCATCGCACTGGACCGAGGACGTGCTCACCTTGATATGTGACGTTTCCAGCGCTGTCGGCGTCTCGACGCCAATGACCTGAGAAATAGCCTTTGGCTACTGCGAATCGCCTCCCGGCGGTTCTACTAAAAAACGATAGACATTGGTTTCGCGCTTTTCGAAACCAATCCGCCCGTACAGTCGATTTGCCGAACGACGGCTCGGGCGTGACGTTAAGTCCACGCTTGCCGCTCCCTTTTCGCGAGCGTACTCAATCGCATTTCTCGTGAGCGCTTCGCCTACACCGTGACCTTGGGAGTCTTGATCCACCACGACGTCTTCAATGACCGCGCGCAGTCCCGTGGGAATACGAAAACACACCAATGTCAAGACACCGATGATCTTCTCGTCGTCGCGGGCCACGAACATTGTTGTAGCGTCTTGCTTTACAATTTCTTCGAGCTCAATAAATTCGAGCGGTTGCGCACTCGACGATAACTGGGGAACCAGCGCATGAAGTGCGTCGAGCAACTCATTGGTTGCCTCAGTTGCGACAGCGACAGTGACACTCATGAGTCACTTCGCCAAACGGGCTTTCGCAAGTCGTCATAGAAAACGTCATTCACTTCGCCATCAATGGCGGCGAAAATTGGCTTTGCCCAACGTTCGGCCCCAATGACCGGCGTCGGAAGATTGCCGCGCGTGAACCAACCACCATCCGAACATTCCAAGGGGTGAAGATTCAACTCGCCCCCCGTTTGACGACAGAAGAAGAGCAAAGAAAACAGCGGAATCCTCGAAGCACCAAGGCGCATGCCGTCAAGGACACCAATGAGTCGAACGGGCTCAACCTCAATACCAGTCTCCTCGTGCACTTCTTTCACGACTACCTCGGGAGCGGAATAACCAATGTCACACCAACCCGTCGGGTAGAGCCAAACTCCCGAGTCGGCTCGTTGAATAAGTAACAACTCGCCGCGATCATTCGTGACGGCCGCTCCAACGGCAACCTTGGGAGTTTGATAGCCAGCGACGCCAGCACCAACTTGTTTCATCCACTCGTTGACTTGCCCAGAAGCGTCCAACACGTCGTCCAGGCCCTCGTCAGCTGCGACTCGCATGTCGGCCGCGATATTCAAAATCTCTTCGTAACGTTCCTTTTCGTATTGACTTTGCGTAAAACCAAGGCCGGTCTTGGCTACCCCGGCGAGGGATTCGGCCCAACGACGAAGGGTCTTTTCGTTAACGGGCTCTTTCACGAGGCAAACGCTACCAAGCACTCTTAGACGAGCGTGCTGTCGAGCACCTCATCCACGGTTCCGACCAGTCCCGTATAAAACGCACCAAATTCTGCGTACAACGTCGATGCTTCGTCAAAGCGCATTGTGTAAACACAGTCTTTGAGATCGTCGATGTGAGCGCCAAAGAGGGTGACGCCCCATTCCCAGTCGTCGAGTCCCGTTGATCCCGTGACTACCTGCAAAATACGACCCTTGAATTCCTTGCCCGATTTTCCGTGCTGGCGCATCAACTGGGCTCGCTCATCATAGGGAAGTGAGTACCAGTTGTTCTTGTCGCCACGGCGCTTGGACATGGGATAAAAGCAGAACGCACGAAGACCTTCGGGTGGCAACACAGGGAAAAGACGCGCCGTAATCATTTCCTCGGGCATGCCTCCCGCGTATTCGGAAATTTCCGTGACGGACACGTAACTTTCGGCCACCTCGAGACCCGCTGCCTGAATACGAGATTGGAATTTTCGAAGGTCCCAGAGATTCTCGCCCAACAACATGAAACAGATATCGGCCTTAGCACCCATAATCGCAGCGCTCACGACCTGGAGACCATCGTCGAGAGCCTGGGCAACGGCCTTAGCGACCGCGGCTTTGTCCACGTTGGGATTTGCTCGGCAAAAAAAATGGACGACGTTAAGGCCAGTGGCGGGACCAAGCGGCTGCGGAGTAGTCATACCAACAGCCTATGGGTTGAGCAGATTTCGATTTTGGTCGACGCAATCTCATGTCTTCTTCAATGCAAAAGGCCGGGAGCATTGCTCCCGGCCTCGCAATGAACGTGCAACGACTTAGTAGTCGTCCATTCCGCCGCCGGCCATGGCCGGTGCAGCTTCTTCGGGCTTGTCCACGATGACGCATTCCGTCGTCAAGAACAGCGCCGCAATGGACGCTGCGTTTTGCAGGGCGGAACGAGTCACCTTTGCAGCGTCAATGACACCCGCCTTGATGAGGTCCTCATATTCACCAGTCGCCGCGTTCAGTCCCTCGTTGGGGTGCTTCAAGTTGCGCACCTTGTCAACAATGACGCCGCCTTCGAGACCAGCGTTAATGGAAATCTGCTTCAGCGGCTCCTCAACAGCGCGCGCCACCATGCGAGCACCCGTCGCTTCGTCACCGGACAACTTGTCAGCGGCTTCCAAAATTCGAGACTGGCTACGAAGAAGCGCTACGCCACCACCAGGCACCACGCCTTCTTCAATAGCGGCTTTCGTCGTGGAAACGGCGTCTTCGATGCGGTGCTTCTTTTCTTTCAACTCGACTTCCGTCGCCGCGCCGACTTTGATGACGGCCACACCACCGGACAACTTTGCGAGACGCTCTTGGAGCTTTTCTCGGTCGTAGTCCGAATCAGTGTTTTCGATTTCAGCTTTAATCTGCGCAATGCGCCCCTTAATGTCCTCTTCAGAACCAGCGCCCTCAACAACGGTCGTCTCGTCCTTCGTGACAACGACCTTTCGAGCCTTGCCCAATAGTTCAATCGTCGCGTTCTCTAACTTCAGACCAACTTCTTCAGCAATGACCGTCGCACCCGTCAAAATCGCGATATCTTGCAACATCGCCTTTCGACGCTCACCAAAGCCCGGTGCTTTTACGGCCACGGACTTAAAGGTGCCACGAATCTTGTTCACGACCAACGTCGCGAGTGCTTCGCCGTCAACGTCCTCAGCGATGATCAACAGCGGCTTGCCCGACTGCATCACTTTTTCGAGAACCGGCAACACGTCACGCACCGATGAAATCTTCGTGGCGACGAGCAGCACGTACGCGTCTTCCAACACGGCTTCCATACGTTCGGTGTCCGTCGAGAAATACGGCGAGATGTAGCCCTTGTCAAAGCGCATACCTTCGACTAGGTCCATGTCCATGCCAAAGGCCTGGCTCTCTTCGACCGTAATGACACCGTCTTTTCCGACCTTGTCAATGGCGTCGGCAATCATTGAACCAATTTCAGTGTCGGCGGCAGAAATAGACGCCACTTGGGCAATCTGCTCCTTCGTGTCGGCGGGCTTTGAAAGGTCACGAAGCGACGCAACTGCCGCTTCCACAGCGCTCTCAATACCCTTCTTCAGCGACATGGGGTTAGCCCCGGCTGCAACGTTCTTTAATCCTTCGCGGACCATGGCCCAGGCCAAAACCGTGGCCGTCGTCGTACCGTCACCGGCGACGTCGTCCGTTTTCTTGGCGACTTCTTTTACCAACTCGGCGCCAATGCGCTCGTAGGGATCTTCGAGGTCGATTTCTTTAGCAATGGAGACACCGTCGTTCGTGATGGTGGGTGCTCCCCACTTCTTATCAAGCACCACGTTTCGACCCTTAGGTCCAAGCGTCACTCGAACAGCGTCGGCCAACTTGTTCATGCCACGCTCGAGCGCGCGACGGGCTTCTTCGTCAAAAGCGATCAGTTTCGCCACAATGGGTCCTCCTAAAGCGGATACGCACGTCTTTTCGTGCAAAACCCATCTTAGCAGTCTCGATAAGAGAGTGCTAGCAGACGATTCGGCTGAGTGCTAGCCGCCTGCCACGGCGGGTACCAATGACACCGTTTGGCCGGGCTCCACAATTGTCTCGAGGCCGTCAAGGAATCGCACGTCTTCGTCGACGACAAAGACGTTCACGAACCGGCGAAGATTACCGTTGTCGTCAAGCACTCGAGAAGCGAGACCCGGGTGGAGTGCTTCCACCGCCAAAATCGCGTCTTTTACGTTCTTTGCCTCAACCTGCACTTCGCCGGCGCCCCCGACGAGGACACGAAGCTGACTGGGTAGTCGAACAATCACGCTCATGACGTCGCCACCAATTCGTGAACGCCCAATGCGGCCTGAGCCGAAGCGAGGGAGGGAGAAATTGTGGCCGTCACGGTCGCCGTGTCAACAATCGCGTCGAGGGTCTTTAGTCCGTGTCCAGAAATGATGGC
>Ga0302140_10007070_pt1 | contig 14066 bp, 11 predicted proteins | sample I_Bog_E1_1_FD_202095 | JGI IMG/M metagenome (GOLD analysis project Ga0302140, IMG submission 202095) | Peat permafrost microbial communities from Stordalen Mire near Abisko, Sweden - I_Bog_E1_1 | ecosystem: Environmental > Terrestrial > Soil > Wetlands > Peat | place: Sweden: Abisko, Stordalen...
TTCTTCTTGGCCGGATGCACAAAAACAAAATTGTGGACCACATCGACAATCCAGAAATCCTTGTCGCCTACTGCGGCGTCAAGGATCTCCTCGGATGCCGGCAACGTGATGAGAGTGGTGAAATTCAGTTTGGAGTGGATGGGGATGATGTCCTGGGTGTGGTACTGGACAGTTCGCGCGGACGAGGTCTCTTGTCCGATGGCGCTGCCGACAGCCAGTACGCCGAATAAAAGCAGAATGGGAAAGCTGAATTTTTTCACCGTTGTCTCTCCTTAACGTGCATGAACAAGTTTTGCTGCGGGTTTTTGTGTTGACATGGCGACTTCTCCATGTGGCCTGAAAGGGTAGTCGATTGCCAGTTGCTTGATCCCTTGGGCAATACCAAAGCGATTGAAATACTCGTACTTCCTGACGTTATCCTTGGCGTTGTTTGTGGCCATCCAATAGCTCACGGAGTCAACCTCCAGACGAACTTTTTTGGATGACCTGGCTCTTCGTATGACCATTTCTCCGGGAGGAATCAGCCCGGCAATCAGTTCAATCTCGGTATCGTTCAAATGGAACGCATCGGCGTACAGATCGCGGTCCATGTCGGGGTTTGCGAGAAATATCTTGGTTGGGCAACTGGTCGATACCAGCCCCAGCATCCCCGACTTCTGGAGGTCTTCGACGTTCTGCGTGGCCATAATCATGGCCGCATTGTGCTTGCGCCAAGTCTTCTGAGCCTTGGTCACGTAGTTACGGATGGTCTCGTTGCCCAGAAACAACCATGCTTCGTCCAAGAGAAATGTCTTGAATGTTGCCGTCTTCGCTATGTCCACGATCTCGTTGTTGGCACGGTGAAGGACGTAAAACAGCAACGCCGCCAGTACGTCTGAGGCATCGCCCCATCCCTGGAAATTGAAGGTCTGAAATTGCGAGAACGTGAGCGAGTCCTCGGCGTTATCGAATAGCCAACCGTACTGGCCTCCGTTCGTCCAGCGCGCGAGTCGCGGTTTTAGCTGCCCGATCAGGTTGGCAAATGTGCTCATGGTCCGGTTCTGTTTCTGGACCGTGTACGTGTTCTTGATGGCAAGCCAGAGTTGTTTTTCGTCTTCCAGCGTGAGTTCGTATTTTTTGTTGCCTTCAATCAGGACTCGGAAAAAGGAGAAAAGAAATTCAAGATTCTGCTCGTTCGGCTCCAGGCTGAACGGGTTGATGTGGAAGTCTTTCGACTCCTGGCCGACGTTTATATACGCTCCGTGGTACATCTCGGTGAGCGATTTGAAAGAGCCGCCGATGTCGAATATGTAGGTCAGCGGCTTTAGCTTCTGTGTGCTGTTGAGGAGAAAATTGCAGAGAAACGATTTGCCGCTGCCGGTCATGCCCAGAATCAGCGTGTGGGCAATCTCCCCATTGTGGAGGTTGAGGTAGTAGGGAGTTTTGTTTTCTGTTTCAAGGACCGCGAGATATTCGCAATTAAGATGGTTGTTGCGTTTTTCGCCGGTGAGGATGGTGAACAGGAAAGACATATCGGCGTAGTTGGAGTTGAGAATCAGCAACCTGCGCAGGTTGTGTACCGAGTTGCCTGGAACGGTTGCCAGAAACGCATTGATGAGGTTGTAGGTCTCTGGGAACAGAACACCATCCGCATTGGCGATGATCGTTGCGAACTTGGAAGCCTCGTTCTCAAGATCGGCGAGAGATTTTGAGGAGAGGACGACAGAAAGGCTCATTTCGCCCAGCGACTCTCCATCGCCTAGATGACGCAGCACCAAACCCATCTGTTCTACGTCAGCCTGCTGGCCTTCGTCGATCAGCTCGTCGCGCTGGCTGACCTTATCCTTGGAGAGCGATAGGCCACCTTTTGCGGCGTTGTTGTGTCGGCGGCGGCTCTCGACCATCTTCTTCCCTTCCCCTTGGGAGAGGGCGTGCCATTCGATGCAAACCATGAAATTCGCATCGAGCTTGAGCAGTTTGTCGAGAACCATTGGGCGGGTCTCTGAAATGGCCTCCTTCATGGTGAGGACGCGCACGAAGTGGTCCCCTACTCGCAGATGATCCCGCTCGGCCTCGATGCTGGAATTGACGATCTGGTAGTCGAGGTACTGGCTCGACTTCGGCCTCCCAACAATTCGGAAATTGTCAAAATTGACAAGGCGCCGCAAGAATGTGAATTGCTGATCTGAATTCAGAACCTCGATCTCCGTGTCCTGTTGCAGATGGCGGATAAACGCGCTCACGCGCTGATGAAGTTTGGCCGCATCAATGCTCAATTCCTCTCTCAAGAGTGTTGTCATGTGGGAGCCAGTGAACAGCCCCTTCAACTCTTGGATCGAACGTTTCGGATCGTTGATTAGGTAGGAAAGAGCCTTGCCGAGTCCGGTTCTGGCGCGATTTGTCTCATGGATCACGACATAGTAAATGTCGATCTGGTAAAGGCTGTCGGCCTTCGCCTCAAAGAACTTCTTGCGCTGTTCGACAGCGGCATCTATCAACTCGTCGCCGTATGTCTCGAAGGGAATCTCTGGGTTGTTTTGTTTGAAGAGGTACTGATAGATGCGGTAATCAGGACCAAAAAACTTGAGCGCGGCCTCCAGATGCTTCACGGAAAGAGCCTGAGTGCGCTTGTCGAGCGATTCGTAGTCGATTCCTTCAACTTTCAAAACTGTTGCCATGTCGCCGGATTTGGTTAGAAACGTGTTGCTGTTCCAGAAACCATAGAGGTTCATCTGCGCATTCAATGATCCTGATTCCTGCCAAGGCTTCACAATCTTTGCGAGGTTCAACATATCAACGAATCTCCACTTTGGGCATTTCGTGTTTGGCCGCGTCGTAGATGGTTTTGAATTTGAACGATTGCATGAGAACTTGAAAATAGATCGGGTCTTTTTTCGTCACGATATAGCCGATGACTGCACAGAGAACGAATGTGCATATTGCGGCTAAAAAGCTCTGCGTTGCGTAGTGAATCAGGTATGCGATTGCAACCACGCCACCGAATATCTTTCGTTCAATCCCAAAGATCAGCAGGGGTTTGTGCAACGCTTTGTAGACGCGGTTTCGACGTTCTTCCGTAGCCATCCCAAACCCCTCCTGATCGTTGCGTAGTGTGTTGGTTCGTGCACAGCTCTGTTGTCTACGTGCTGAACCAGGTGAGGCACGATGCGGCCATGTTTGCGATGCCAACACCGATTGCCGTGCCAACGGCCATTTTCTTGGCCCCTGGCTCCCCGGTGGCATAGGTAATGCCGCAAATCACGATGGCGGCAAGACTGCCGACTCGCGCAACGGTCCCGGTCATGAACGTTGAGAACGAGGAAAAGAAATTGTCGAATGGCGTGAGAATGATCGCGCCCGTGGAGTTGAGCGGTGATGCGTGCGCTTGTGTAGCTGAAATCAGCAAAGCGACAGCAACGAGTGCTGACCACTTTGCAGTAGAGATGGGAAATCCACGTCGTGCAATTCGTGACGCTCGTTCCCGAAGTGCCGGTGCATGACACGTCATTGCTTTTTGCCTCTGATTTGGTTTACGGGTGATTACCACCCGCACACAAAGTATCGGGAATTAGTAACCGGGTTGTCAAATAGGCGGTATATAACATACTGGTCATAATATAGGCGTATGAAATATAGATGGACCGTGCTGAAGTGGTGAGGTATAATGCGCAGCGTTATACTGTTCAAAAACGGCAAGTCAAAATGAGACGGAATCTCCAAAAACACATGATGAATGGATACGATTGTTTTCTGATTGCCCTTGGTGCTCGGATCAAGAAATTCCGCGTGGACCGCGGATGGACGCAGCATTATGTCGTTCAACACACAGATTTTTACGATTCACATTGGCGGAAAATCGAGCGCGGCAAAACGATGTCGCTGCAAACGTTGTACAAGATTGCCCGGTTGTACGAGGTTCATGTTTCAGATCTTGTGGAAGGTATTGAGATGGATTGCAGCGGTAACGACGGTAATCAGCCGCACGAGCAGCCCTCGCAATAGCTCGGCTATTCGCGTCACCATGAACTTCGGTAACCGCCTAAAACTATAGCTGGTAGAATTGTGCGGAACCGCTTTTGTGGGCATGGAGGGGCTTTGGATTACCGGAGGATCACGGACCAAGTCAATACTTTTGTCTTCGGAGATTCACCGAAAGCCCCCATTGCCGCTGCGCGTCCGACTCCGCAGAGTCGAGTGCGGTCAAAACGATTTCAACGTCTGGTGATGGTCGCGCTGTTCATGGTGACGCTGGTCGTCATCGGACGCTCTTTCAACCATCCGGCCGCGAATGTGCCGGCAGGCGCCGCGCTTTCGCAGCCCGTTTCGCCGGACGCTGAGGCGGGCCGCACCGCCACAACAAATTTTGAGCATCAGGACTACTCCCCTTCAAGCAATCTGGAGCCTGAAGAGATTGCGATTCTGGCCAAGGCTCGCCGAAAGATCGACATTGCCATGTACTCGTTTACGGACTTGGAAGTCGCAAACGCCTTGGCTTCGGAAGCTCGCGCCGGCATCAGAATCCGTGTCTATCGTGACGCGGACCAATACGCACAGGAGGAGTCCAGGGCGGCTGGCCGCCCGACTACCAGCTCGATCTTGCGGGCGGCCGGCGTAGAAGTCCGCGTCAAGCCTCGACGTGACCTGATGCACTTGAAAAGTTATGAAGTGGACGACAGTTTCCTCCGTACCGGCTCGGCAAACTGGTCTCGATCTGGGCTGACCTATCAGGATAATGACGTGGTTTATATCCAGCTTCCGCAGTCGATCAAGGCGTTTGAGACAGACTTTGAGGCTATGTGGTCTCGCCCAGACAACCTTGTTCTGGCGCAGCCCTAGCGTAACGTCGGACCTGGGCTTGAATTCTCCACCTCGGCCAGGAGTGTTTCGATCCGCTCGACTTCGATCCGCCGGAGTTTAGCTGTACTGGCCCACTGCTCCATCCGTTCGCTGTCGGCAGAGACTTCCGGGGACATTTCCATCCACCTGGCCTCGTTCTCGCGGGCAGCCCGGAGTGCGATCTGAAGTGCGTCGGCGCTTTGTTGTTTTGGGAGCGTCATCATGGTCAAGTGTACTGCCGCCTGGGGGAGGTGCTTTTGCCGCTGAAAGCACGCCATGCCAGTCTGGAAATATACATTGCAAATCGAACAGAATATATTTAATATGCAATGATGATTTCCCGATCCGCAGCCAAGGCAATTGAGCTAGCTCTCAAGAGACAAGCGGCTGTCGCGATTGTCGGACCGCGGCAGGTTGGGAAGACTACCCTTGCGCGGGAGATTGCCGGCTCGCATCCCGGAGCGCTTTATCTGGATCTGGAGGCGAAAGAGGACCGGGAGAAGCTGGTCGAGCCGGTTCTCTTCCTCCGCCAATACGAAAACTGCCTGGTCGTGCTGGACGAGATTCATCGCGTCCCGGAGCTGTTCAGTTCGCTTCGCGGCATTATCGATCAAGGCCGGCGCACAGGCCATGCGACGGGAAGATTCCTCATCTTGGGTTCGGCCTCCATCGATCTACTTCGCCAGTCAGGAGAAAGCCTGGCGGGACGCCTCACCTACATCGACATGGGGCCGTTTTATACTCTGGAACTGCCGGCAGGTGAGCCTACACTGCTCCAGCTCTGGCTGCGTGGAGGTTTCCCCGGCAGTTATTTGGCCGAGAATGACGCCGCAAGCCTGCGTTGGCGCACGGATTTTATCCGGACCTATTTGGAGCGCGATGTGCCGCAGTTTGGCCCTCGCGTTCCCGCCACTGTGCTCGACCGGCTCTGGACGATGCTGGCTCACGGTCAAGGCACATTGCTGAATGCCTCGCGGCTGGCTGCCGGGCTCCAGATTTCAGCGCCCTCCGTGCAACGCTACATCGACCTTCTGGCAGACCTTCTGCTGGTTCGTAGGCTACTGCCATTTCATCGCAATACCGGCAAGCGGCTGGTGAAGTCGCCCAAGGTCTATGTGCGGGATAGCGGCCTGGTGCACGCATTGCTAGGGATCGAGACGTACAACGACCTTGCGGGCAATCCAGTCGCGGGCGCCTCTTGGGAGGGCTTTGTCATCGAGAACCTGGTTCAGGCCGCGCCCGAGCGTACTGTGGCCAGCTTCTATCGAACGGCGGCCGGCGCGGAGATCGACCTGTTGCTGGAGATTCCAGGTCACGGCCTGTGGGCTATCGAGGTCAAGCGCAGCCTTGCCGGGCGCCCGGAGAAGGGTTTCTACATCGCCTGTCAGGATCTGATGCCGGATCGTCGTTTCGTCGTGAATGCAGGAAGCGGACACTATCCGATTGATGCGGAGATAATGGCGATTGGACTCCATGAGCTTGCCGCTATGCTGGCTGCGCTCACTGTCTGAAATGCCACTGCTCCCCAAACCTGCGCACAGATTCTTCGCGCACACCGGCCAAAGGAATATATTGAATTGGCTTGGGCTGATCCATGTAATCAGAGTTCGCTGCGACCCCAGAGACTTGAAAGCACCAATGAGGGTGCTGCGCGCCAATGCGCTCCCGAACGGAAGCTTCCCTACTTGCGGGCAGGCGTCGACGCTCTCAGCTATCATTTCCCTGTCCTCTTCATCCCGCGCGCTTGCTTTGTTCCTGGCGCCCGCGAAAATCCTGGCCAGTCATCTCGACTACACGGCACATTTCGCAAAGCCGGGAGCGCATCCGTTCACCGATCCGGTCGCCGAGTGTTTCCTCGCGGCGGCCACCGGCGCCGGGTGGCAAAGCGGCATAGTTGGTGGTGATGATGGTGGTCCGGACGTTGTTGTATCGGCTGTTCAGAATCATTGAGATGGTATCCCATACCCACTCGCTGGGCCGGATGGCGCCGAGATCATCCAACACGAGAACTTCGGCTTCCATGACGGGTTTGAGAATATCCAGTTCCGTGGTGGTCACCTGAGGGTTGTAGGTGTTCTGGATCTCCCGCAACAACTCCCGGTAATCACTGAAAAGCCCTTGGGCACCGCGCTCGGCGACAAGAGCTTTGAGCGCGCCCACCGCCAAGTGAGTCTTCCCTGACCCGATAGATCCAACAAGAAGCAGCCCGCGAGTTTCCAGCGGATATTGGGCTGCAAACCCGCGGACAAGCGTGTGTGCCGCCGCTATAGAGCGATCAAAGCCGGCGTAGGCGGAGTTAAAATTGTCGAGCGTGCAATGCTGGTACCGCATGGGAATGACTGTACGGCGCAAAGCCGCGCTGACGCGCTTCTCACTCTGGCATGAGCAAGCCTTCGCGGCAGACACACCAGAGGGCAGGGTAGTTGGAATGAACCCCACTCCGCCACAGACGGCACACTCTAGCTGAACAGATCGTATTGTGTGTGCATCTTGCACCAGTCCTCACGTGCAGGAAGCGCCAAATCTTCCTGAATCTCTTTGCGGAGAACCAGGAGCGCCACCTCCTCTTGGTGTTGTTCTGGAATCTTAGCAAATAGAGCATTTGTGGCGGATTGCTTTTGTGCCTCTTTCTTCAAGCGCTCCGCCAGAGAGGAACCAGGAAAGTTCTTAGCGATTGAGCCATCCACTTGTTTGTTGACCCAGGCTTGGTAGGCAGCATCGTCAGCTTCTGGAGCTAGCATCTGTAGCCCTCCGGACAAGGCCGTACCGGCCAGCGGGCGCGAATCCGGCTTGCGCTTACGAGAGGTGATGAAATCCGCTGGTACCGGCAAATCCTCTTCAAGGAAGTGAATAAGAAGGCCAGGAGGATTGCCTATCTTGCGCTTATTGGCTGGATGGGATATGGAATCCACATACTCTATGTGGTCGGCAATTTCCTCGACCGTAAATCTGCTTGCGAGTTGTTCTGCTCTCCCTCGAGCTACTCCGTAAGCAAGTAAGGCGTCCATCCCCCGCTTCTGCTCCTCGGTAAAAGTCTTGACCGACGAAGTCGAGCTGTCACTTACGGTGTCAATAAGCAGTTGGCTTTTCCGACCAAGGGCGGGAGTGTGATTCCGCAAGAAGTACAAAAGATTGTCGCCCGGCCACATATTGATCTTGTACCCGTCCTTGCTGGTCATCCTGGCAATTTCCCAATGAGATAGGTACTTGATCGATTTCAACTCATCGAGGGATTTTCCAAGATTGTCCCTGATCCTCGATAGTTGCGTGAAAGCTTTGATATTGAGAAGCGCGCACAACCGCGTATAGTCCTTTTCAACCTTGCGTCCATTACTGGCACGAAACCATACCAGGAGATGTCCAAAGATTCCCTTGGCAATAGGTCGGGTCAAAAGAATGTAAGTGCTTAAGTCCTCGATCACGGCAAAGTTGTTGTTGAGATTTTCAATCAGCCAGTCTTCGATGATGACTTCAAACTTATCTGTACGGCTCGTGCGCGATTTCTCGCCGATTCGCTGATACCCTCGAAAGACGCTGATGGATCGGTTGGCATACTTCTGGGACTGAGAGAGATACACAGCCATCTCGGAGCGGATCGTTGTGCTCTTCATCCGTTGACACCATGCGTCAATCGCTTCGTAGTTTGGGCCAGAATCTGCAAGGCGAAGTTCACTCAGCATGCGGCCACCAGTGAAGCGAATGGGGTTGACTATGCTGCCATAGAGAGCGCGCTGTTCCCCAGCGATTTTGAGGAAGACGAGAAACTTGTCGAGATCTGTGGTTGTGGGAAGCCCTATACGCTGGGCGACTTCAAACTCCGCCGCTATGTTTACATCGCGCCCATCGCGGTTTACAAGCATCTCAATCCGACGCCGTGAATCTTTGTAACGAGGGTCGTTCGATCCAAAAAAACCTATCTGCAGCAGACTGCGCTCTAGCTGGACAAGGTCAACGTCTGCAGCCATCGAGATTTGAGGTTTATCAGGTTCGGCCACTGGCATATTCTTTTGTAGACTGAATGAAGATGGCATATCTGGTCTCGCATTTCATGTTACAGCGTTGTTGCATGATTGCAATGCTCAAAACAAAGATAATTGTCCATTGATATTTTGCAACCGTATGATAACAAAGAAAATAGAATGAGGTTTGTACAGTCGAACTGCGGAGTCGTTTCGGAAATACTTGTTGAGCATAGCCTATTTTGGATTATCCATTCGAAAGAAGAGAATGAAGAGAATAATCAACAACAATAGCAGGTTTTGTACTCGATACTCTGGTAATTGGAAAGACGAAGTGGTTGATGTTGTTGATATTTTCTGAGAACAACTTCAAAAGCACCTAAAAACAATATGGGGTTCAGGAAGTCTAAGATATGAAAGGCTTTTGAACGACAATCGTACAGTCCAATTGCGGAGAGTTACAGTTGGACTGCGGAAGTTTCCAGTCGAACTGCGGAATAGTACAGCCAGACTGCGGGGAGCTACAGTCAGGCTACGGAGATTTTACAGCCCAACTGCGGTCGGATCCAGAGCTGAGCGGCGCTTTCGTCGGTTGATTCATGAGTTGCTGGGGAAGAACGTGCTCTGTAATCTACCGATACGGTTGATTACAGTCCAACTGCGGAGATCAACATCTTTGATGGGTGTGGGTCATCGCTTTCGCCCTAGAGCTACTCAAACTTGGGGCATCCGGCCTACCTGAGACTTTTTAGGTCTCGCTGGCGAATAGGCTCGAAGGGAAGCCTACAATTTGCATTTCATTTGGGGCAAATCGGCATGGTTAAGCAACCGGAGAGGATCAAAAGAGCTGTCGCAGTTCTCCCTATCGCATAGCAAATGTGCGAGATGCAGTTCAAAGGGGCGAATTCTCCATTTAGGAGTCTCAGGAGTCAGGCCGCAAATGTGTTCATATCGCTTGATAACTCCTGCAATATCAAAAGGATGCGGTTAGGATAACTAGATGAGTAGCCGGGCATGGAGAAGAAAAAGTGAAATTCCGCAGTTGGACTGTATGCGCTTCTGCATCAGCAATAATATCAATGAGTTATCATATTGACTTGAGGTATCAGATGCGGCGAGCATGGTTCTTTGGACAGTTCTCCGCAGTCTGACTGTAGACCACCTTTCAAATAACACATAATAAATGGCCTACAGATGAAGTTTACAGTCCAAGTGCGGAAGATAGTTCTTAGGATCGCTGAAATTCCGCAGTCTGACTGTACGTGGGATTCAAACACTTGAAAATGTGATAGATCGGTGGAATCGTGCAGTCGAAGTGCGGAGGCCGGATAAGAAGAAAAAGCTGCGTAGCTGTTGAACAGCACGAGCATGGTGAACCTTCTCTTTATCAACTAGATAGGAGCAGCTCTACAGTCAGACTGCGGAGAATGTCCGCATCTTCTCGCAATAGGGGATTGTGTCCCCTGCTTGTGCTCCGGCGCTTCTGTTCCCTTCCCGCTTCAGTTTCAGGTGTATGAGTGTGCGCTAATGAGGCGTGGATAGAGGAATCGTGGGCAAGTTTGTTGCTGGCCAGTTCCCTTCCCTGCGTAGGCGCGGTCCCACATTCAAATGCGGATCGTCAGTCTGTTGGTATCGGCCGTCTGAGCAGACGGGTCTTTCTTGCCCAGCACGCGGCTATTTTTTGTTTTTGCTCACGTATTCGCGCAAAAGTGTTTCCAAGAGATCCGCCAGAGATCGATCTTCATCGAGAAGCAGGAATTTGACCTGGCGATGAAGATCTTTTGGGATGTCTGCGTTCATCTGGATTGTCGGGCCTTGGAATGTCCTTCGCCGTCGAGAAGATTCCGGATTAGATCGTCGTGCTGCTGGTCGTGTGATAGCTATCGGAGTGGGCGCTGGGGGTGGTGGAGCCGGACTAGAAAAGCTGACTGCTGGGCTAGGGATAGAGTTAGAAGCCACAGGAGATTGTTCGGCTGGCGCCTGAACCTCATCGGCATCAGGGGGGGCAGACATTTGAGCTTTCAAATTGCTGAGAACGCTGAAATTGCTTTTAGCCATGGCTTAAATCAGTGCCTCCTGGAGCGAGAGTTCCGATTCTTCTATAACAGGGCTTTCCGAATACAGATCGGGGAGACCGAGGAGGGCTTCAATCTGTTCGCCAACAGCTTGGTAGTCCGACCATCCAAGCGAAGCTCGTGGGTCGTCGCGCAGGGTGGCAACTGTTGTGCCGGCGAAGGACGCCTTCTTGAAGGCCTTCAAAGAGCGAATGGGCGTATCGAAGAGAGGGATTTCGAGCTCAATCAACAGAGCGCGGCACTGAGGGCCATCCTGCTGCGGTAAAGGAGGAATGTTTGTTAGCAGAATGCGGTATTTGGCGGAGTTAAGCTTTTGGAATTTCTCCCGCAAATGGCGCAGAGTTCCCAATGCCTGGGCTTCAGCAAAGCACGGCACGACGACCATGTCCGAGTATTCAACCATCTCACGAAGGTCATCTTCCTCTGGGCGGCCCTTGGTGTCGATGATGATGATGTCGTACCCGCCGGCTTCACGGGCAAGCTGCCGGTCCGTAATCACCGTGAACGGCAAGGATTGGCCGCGTTGAGCCCACTCGATCACAGAACGGTTTGGGTCGCCGTCAACGAGTAGTGTCTTGCCCCGCCGGCTGAAGTATTGTGCAAGATGGATTGCCGTCGTTGATTTACCAACGCCTCCCTTAAGGCTGGTCACCGTGAGAATCGTTTTGGACTTCGACATGGACGCTCCTAATTTCAAACAGAAATGTAGCACGCTAGTACACTAGGATGCAAGCGTACTAGGTAAACATAGATACAGCACACGAGCACACTAGCGAACAAGCACACTAGCAACCTATCTGGATTAAAGATACCCCGCTTGCTTGTGAGAGGATATATCTCAAAAATAAAGAAGGACTTAGATGCGGATACTGTGAACTTGGCAGGATGTCCGGTGAAGGGCACAGTTGCGAGTATAACTAGCGCACTAGCGATAAATTACACTAGCCCGCTAGCCCACTAGGTTAATAGTTTTATAGAATATGAACTGTAGGGTCGCCCTCAGAAACCGGGCGGGAATCAACTTGGCCAGTAATTAGCATTTCAACTAATACGGCAGGGCAGGGAACTGATAACCGTGAGAGAGAATATCCAGAATTAGAAGATAAGCCCGAACGGCCTCATATACATCTCGACAGCTAAGAAATATCTTGCTAGTGGTCTAGTGCACTAGCCCACTAGTAAGATGAAATAATGAGCACCTTGCGCGAAAGGGGGTCTAAGCCCAAACCGGCGGAATTGATCCAGCCGCAACCTTAACTGTCACTCCATGCCATCGTTTGTGGAGCTTTGGGGACTTTGGAACAATAGAACGGAAAATCCGGTAAGGCAGGAAAGCGTGCCTCGCGTATCTTGGTCGTGCTCAAGGCTGCGGATTGCCGATCTGCGGCTGGGCTGCCAGCCACTCCCGAATATAGGCGACATCGGTCCGCTCCATCTGGTTCTCTTCCTGATCGTCCTCTGTCTCGGCCGCGGGTTCATAGCGAAGAGCAAACCCGTCGAGATCCTCATCGAGCAGGATGGCCAGACGCCAGAGCGCGGCGGCCAACTCTTCGACCGTCGTGAACGTCACCGCCAGCGCGCCTGTTTCAAGGTGGACATTGGAGGGAAGGGAACTCTCGCCGGCGACGACATCTCGCTGGACCAGTTCGCGCAGCTTGCGCCGGACAACCGGCGGCTTGCTCTCGGTGCGCATCGACGCCAGTTCGCGGGCAGGGTCATCGGCGGCGGCTAACCGGCCAAGAAAGGCCGCCAGCGCCTCGCGCTCGACGAGCAGGGTTTTGCCGATGCGGACGGTGGGCAAGTTGTTCATGAGCATCTGGGCGGAGCGGGGCTGGACCTCGAAGAGCCGTTCAAGGTCGGAGCAGGCGTAGTGCGAGCGGACCGATTCGCCGACAGCGCGGGCCAGGGCAGGGAGCCGGGGTAGCCAGGAAACCGGACGCGCCATGAGCCTGTTCCTTTCCCGGCCGGGGGAATGATCCCCAACAAAAACGGCCGACTGGAGAGATTTTCAAGCCTGGGGTATTATTGCGCACGTGCGCAGTAATTGTCATTTCTAGGGTACCGGAAGCATCACATTATTATCCACGACAATGTTCCTTGTCGTTGCGGATAATAGCGTATACTGAATTTTGCAATAATCGATTCGCAAATGCCGGTTTGCTTGAAAAGCGGAGGGAAGGGAAGCCGCGGCAGATCTTCACCGGAACAAAGTCGCCACAGTGTGGCGACAATTCGGCGTCTGCTCGCAGACAAGAGCCTCCGCTAGGGTGAATGCCGCCCCAGGGCGACATTCGATTACCCGGAACACATATCGACCGTGCGGCCAGGGTTCATCCGGGCGTACGAAGGTAGCATAGCACTATCGGTTTGAAAGAAAGATCGAGAAAATGGAAAAATCTCTCCAACCTCCCACCGGATATCGCGAACTCCTGCAGGAGTTGAAGTCCCGCATCCACGCCGCCCAGGTTCGCGCCTCTTTTGCCGTGAGCAGGGAACTGGTCCAACTCTACTGGTCAATAGGCCGGGAGATCCTCACTCGCCAAGATGCTCAGGGCTGGGGCAGCAAGGTTGTCGAGCGGCTGGCCCACGACCTGCAGACAGAGTTCCCCGGCGTCGAAGGCTTCAGTCCAAGAAATCTCAAGTACATGAAGAGTCTGGCCGAGGCTTGGACGGAGCCCGCAATAGTGCCACAGCTTGTGGCACTATTGCCCTGGGGGCATCTTCGCGTTTTGCTGGACATGGTGAAGAACCCGGTTCAACGAGAGTGGTATCTCCGCGCCGCCGTCGAATACGGCTGGAGCCGCAATGTCCTGGTCCTCCAGATCAAGAGCGCCCTGCACGAGCGGGAAGGGAAGGCGCTGACCAACTTTTCGCACACCCTGCCACCGGCCGATTCCGACTTGGCAGGGCAGATTCTGAAAGACCCGTACAACTTCGACTTTCTCACCATCACCGAAGGCGCGCACGAACGGGAGATCGAGCGGGGCTTGCTGATTCATCTTCGCGACCTTTTGCTTGAGCTTGGCCGCGGCTTTGCCTTCGTCGGCAGCCAGGTTCCGCTCGCGGTCGGCGAAGAGACTTTCTATATCGACCTGCTCTTCTATCACGTCCGGCTTCATGCTTTTATCGTCATTGAATTAAAGACGGGCCGCTTCAAACCAGAGTGGGCCGGAAAGTTAAATTTCTACCTTTCGGCGGTGGACGATCTGATACGCAC
>Ga0302140_10007072_pt1 | contig 14066 bp, 14 predicted proteins | sample I_Bog_E1_1_FD_202095 | JGI IMG/M metagenome (GOLD analysis project Ga0302140, IMG submission 202095) | Peat permafrost microbial communities from Stordalen Mire near Abisko, Sweden - I_Bog_E1_1 | ecosystem: Environmental > Terrestrial > Soil > Wetlands > Peat | place: Sweden: Abisko, Stordalen...
GCTGGAAAACCGCCCCGCCGGCGAAATGGCCGTTATCCGCGACTTGCTATGCCATCGCCTGGGTATGCAAACTTTCCAGGGCGATTTTACCTTTTACAATACCAACCTTACCCGCGATGAAGTGATCCAAAAGCTTGGCGAACTAAAAGCTACTTATCCTTTCCGCACCAAATGGGGCTACACCAATGCGGCATTTTTAACTGCCGGGCAGATCATCCCTGCCGTAACCGGAAAACCATGGGAGATTTTTGTGCGGGAAAACATATTTGCGCCGCTGGGTATGATCAATACGCTGGCATTGAGCGCCGACCTGCCCAAATCTTACAATCGCACCGTTCCGCATACGCTGATCGATGGCCGTTTGTCGCCCATTCCTTATGCGCAGATAGATGGCCTTGCGCCTGCAGGCGCCATTAGCTCGTCCATAAACGACATGAGCAAGTGGGTGCTGGCGCTTTTGAATGACGGCAAAGTTGGCCAAAGGCAGATGGTTCCGGCGGCCGCTATAAAGCTCTCCCGGGAACCACAGGATATAGTTGGCGAAGTACACCACCCTGATGGCGAAAGTGGGTATGAGCTTTACGGCCTGGGCTGGTTTTTGGAGCAGTATGCAGGCCATAACCTGGTGATGCATACGGGCGGCGTCAATGGATATGTTTCTTCAGTTACCCTGGCGCCGCAGGATCATTTAGGCATAATCGTTTTAACCAATACCGACGAGAATGAATTTTACGAAGCGCTGAAGTGGGAAGTACTGGATGCTTACTTTAAAAAATCGTACCGCGACTACAGCGATATGTACCTGGCGAATTTTAAAGCCGGAGAGGCAAAGGAGGACACGCTTGAAAAAAGATGGAAAGATACCGTGGCCATGCTTCACCCCACCGCACTGCCATTGGATGCGTATACCGGCAAATACGTAAACGATTTTTACGGCCACATGGAAGTTACCACGGGCGAAGGCAATAACCTGGAGATACGTTTTGAGCACCACCCACGCATGTATGCGCTTTTACAACCACTCGGAGGCAACCGCTTTTTTGTAACCTTCAGCGATCCGACATTGGGTAAAGCCATTTTTCCTTTCTACGTTCAAAACGGGAAAGTGACGGGTGTAAAAGTAAAAGTTGCCGATTTTGTGGAGTATGGGCCGTATGAGTTTAGGAAAGAGTAGGCAAATACCAAACGGGATCCAACGAAATATCATTGCTATAGCGATAGCTTTAAAACCCATCGCTATAATAAAATCTTACTATTCAAATTAATGCTGTGTCTTCCCTTTGCTCCTGTTCCCTCTTCCCCATTGCTTTTTGCCATTGGGCCTTTTGTCGGTTTGATGCTCGGGCCTGGGGCCTTCAATGCCTTTTAGTTCATCAGGCACTTCCATGAGTTTGATGGGTTTTTCTATCAGCTGTTCAATACTCTTCAGCTTGCGCTCATCCCGGTGATTTACAAAAGTGATGGCAGTACCTGTGGTTTCGGCGCGGGCCGTACGGCCAACGCGGTGCACATAATCTTCAGGGTCGCCGGGCACGTCGTAGTTGATCACCAGGTCGATCCCTTCCACATCAATTCCGCGTGACAGGGCGTCGGTACCGACGATAACGGGCAGTTCCTTGTTTTTAAATTCCAGCAATATCTCTTCGCGTTCTTTCTGTTCCAGGTCGGAGTGAAATGCGCTAACTTTCATCCGCGCGGATTTCAGTTCCTTTGTGAGGGACTTCACAATTTCCTTTCGCGAAGCAAATATGATGACGCTTTTGAACGAGCCGGTTTTGAGCAGCTTAAGCAGCAAAGGCGTTTTTTGCCCGTCATGTACCCGGTATATCTGCTGGTCGATGCCCACAGCGGGCTGCGACATGGCAATATTTACCTGGTGAGGGTTAATGAGTATGGATTTGGCCAGCGTACGTATCCTGCCCGGCATAGTAGCCGAGAACATAAGCGTTTGCCTTTTTTTTGGCAAATAACTCACAATTTTCATGATGTCATCAAAAAAACCCATGTCGAGCATGCGGTCGGCCTCGTCCAGGATCAAATGGCTCAGGTGATTGAGCTTCACGATACCGGAGTTAAGGTGCGCAATCAGCCGGCCCGGTGTGGCAACGATGATATTTACATCATTTTGTATGCCGCGGCGCTGCTGTTCATAAGCGATGCCATCGCCGCCGCCAAAAACGGCTATGGAGGTTATGCCGGTAAAGTAAGCAAGGCCCTCCACTTGCTGGTCAATCTGCTGGGCCAGTTCGCGCGTCGGCGCCAGTATCAGGGTACTGATCTGGTGCCGGTTAGTGGTGCTGATATGTTCCAGCACAGGCAGCAGGTAGGCGCCGGTTTTGCCGGTTCCCGTTTGCGCGCAGGCAATAATATCCTGTCCTTTTAAAATGATGGGGATTGCTTCAGCCTGGATGGGGGTTGGGGTAACAAACCCCATGCTCGATACGCCCTCCATCAGCTGCTCGTTGAAATTAAAATCGCTGAATGTCACTATCTTGTATAATCGGTGCAAGATAGGTAAAAATTGGGGCTTTAAAGAAGCGCAGATCGGAAAGGCATCAAAGCGGTACATCTTTCTGTATCTTCGCTTTCAATTTCAGCAAAAATGTTTTTCAACGTTCGTTACCCGATTGCATTGTTTGTCGTTAGTTTCATCGGGATATCCATTGGCCTGTTATTCAAAATACAACACTGGACCGGCGGCTCGCTCATTACCGGCAGCATGATTATGGTACAGGCTATTGCCATTGCCTGGCTGATTGTTGTTTTGCTTTGGAAAAAGACGGGTAAAAATTGAAATAAAATAATAGTGATCAGTTTTCCAACGCTTTTTTTACGGCCTCCTTTTTATTTCTCGATACAGGCACCTCGTTGCCGTTCATCAGCAATAAAAAATCGCCATATTCTTTTTTCCAGCTTTTAATGAATTTTTTGTTTACGAGGTGCGACTGGTGGCAGCGTATAAAGCCATAATCTTTTAAAATTTCCTCAAACTCGAAGATCGGCCGGCAAACCAGCAAAGCTTCGCCGTCCTGCAAATAAAAAGTGCTGTAGTTGTTGGATGATTCGCAGCGGATGATCTCGCCGGTTTTTACAAAACGGGTTTCCTTCAGCGTGTTGAGTGCGATGCGCTGATCTTCCTTATTTTGCCGACTTTTCAGCAGGTCGATCAGGTTTTCCAGCTGCCTGTTCTGCTCTTTTAGCTGTTGGCGCTTCATCGCCCGGTCCACAGCGGATTGCAGTTCATTTATATCGATCGGTTTCAGCAGGTAATCTACGGCCGCAAAACGCATGGCCCGTATAGCATACTGATCGTGCGCGGTAACAAATATCACCTCGAAATCATAGGTATTCAGCTCTTTCAGCAAGTCGAACCCATTTTTTTGCGGCATCTGGATATCAAGGCAAATGATATCGGGCCGGGCACGCATGATGAGTGTTTTACCATCATCCGCGTTGGCGGCCGTGCCGATAATTCCGACCTGCGGGCAGTACGTGCTGAGCAATTCCCGCAGGTTATCGATATTATGCTTTTCGTCGTCAATTAAAACTGCTTTCATGCCTATTGGAACCAATTTTTAAAAGTAAGATATATTTTGGCGCCGGATGGCAAGTTGCTTTTGATCTCGAAACTGATCTGCTGTCCTTTCAAAAACTCATTCAGCAGTTTAATTCGGTCGGTGGTCAGTTTCAATCCAAACCCTTTAGTTGCCTGGTTCGGCGAAAAGCCCTCGCCATTATCGCTGATAACTATCGCCATATCATCCTGTTTTTTTTGGATGTTCAGGATTATCAAGCCCTTATTATCCAGGTCCGACACGCCGTGCTTCACGGCATTTTCAACGAGCGGCTGCAGCAGCAGCGAGGGGATATCGGTTTCATAAACATTAATATTCTCGTCGATATTAATTTCGTATTTAAACCCAAAACGAAGCTGCTCCAATTTTAAATACGTATCCAGGATGCTCAATTCCTGCTTTAGCGGCGTTTGCTCGTTATTGCTGTTATTCAGCGATTCGCGCATCAGTTTGGCAAAATCCGACAGATAACTGTTGGCGCCTTTAATATCCTGTTTGTTGATGAGCCCCTGTATCGAGCTGAGCGCATTAAAAATAAAATGCGGGTTCAGCTGTGCGTAAATGGCTTTTAATTCAAGCTGCACCTTTTGCTTATTCGACTGCTCCGCAGCGGTTTTTTGCCGCTGCTGTATCAGCAAACCATAAAGACCTACAGATGCTGCAAACATCAGGGCTAATATTATGGCCAGCGCCCTTGCCCAGCCCGTATCATACCAGGGCGCTTTAACCAGGAAGGGATAAGTAGTCACGTGTTCCGGTTGGGCGGTATAGCGCATGTTCAGTTTATAATCGCCCGGCTTCAGGTCGCGCAGCCAGATGAAACCGTTGTCAAAATCGTTAGCTTTCCACATGCTGATTACTACGTTGTCTCTCACCAGTTGATATTCCAACTGCTCTTTTTTATTGATGCTGGAGTTGAGCGAAAAAATCAAGTTATTGTCATTGGCATTCGCTGTAAACTTTTTTGGTAGTCCGGTTTGCTGGTCTAATTCCGCATCACTATAATGGGTATGCCATTTGTAGGCCTCTTCAGGTGTTAGTTTTTCGGACCATGGCCTGGCCAGCCGGCTTAAAAACAAGTTAAGTTCGTCTGCCGTATATATCGCTGCAACCGCTGGTTTAATGGGTTCCCAGGCCACTACCGATGTAGCCGCAATTTGTGTGCTGCCCTTCTTTCGGGCATCGACGACTACCAAATTTCCCAAACCGGCATAATAACCACCCAGGTAAGCAACTGACTTCATACCCGATAACGCACCTACTAACTTGTCGCTGAACTTTGCAACCGGCGACCATGGCGTAATTACTTTACCGTTCCAAATCATCACACGGTATTCCCATTCGCCGGCATTTGATTCATTTACGCCGTGAAGGAAAAAATGGGCTTTTGCAGTATCAAAGGAATTGATGGCCACAAATTCCTTCGGCCGGTTACGCTGAAACGCCGTGTCTTTTTCCAGAAAGCTATGCGTGTTCACATTCGGGCTCAAATCCCAAAAGGCATTATTTATTTCTGGTTCACAGGTAATGATGCCAATGTTGCCCGGTTTGTCGAATACGCCCGTGGGATAGCTTTGAGAATACGCGGAATAGACGATTTGCGCATCACTGTTTTTGACCAGCAGGGTGACGAGTATCAAACAAAGGATAAACTTTTTCATTTTCTTTATTTTTTACCAAATATCCGCAGTGCCAAATTCGCATTTTTTGCCGTTGTGAATATGGTGAATTTCGGTGTGAATTCGGGCGGGATACCATTGACTGTTGTTTTATGCCACCAACAAATGTTTAACTATATTTGCTACCATGCATTTTACGCACACCTTGCAAACCTGGTGGCAACACCAATCATTGCTCGAGATCATCGGGGTGATCACCGGACTCCTTTGCGTGGGGCTTGCAGCTTTAAATAATATTTGGAACTGGCCCATAGCTGTCATCAGCGTGGGCATTTATATCTTTATATTTTTCGACAGCCATTTGTATGCTGACATGGGCTTGCAGGTATATTTTATGGCGATGAATTTTTATGGCTGGTACTATTGGAATAAAAAACCCGCTACAGAAGAAAAATCGCCCGTGATGCGGATAACGCGGCGCGAAATTATCTACTCCATCATCGCCACAATCGTTTTTACCGTTTTTTTAGGGTCAGTTTTAAAGTACACCCCGGCATCGTATCCTTATATCGATAGTTTTTGCACGGCCTGCAGCCTGGTTGCCCAGGTATTTTTAGCCCGTAAGGTTTTAGAAAACTGGCTCATCTGGATATTTGTTGATATCATTTACGTTGGTGTGTATATCTTTAAACACCTCGACCTAACCGCAATAATGTACGGTGTTTATGTGGGCATAGCGATATGGGGTTTTTATGACTGGAGAAGAGATTACAAGGCACAACCGCAACAAGCCTGAAGAATGCATAAATCCGAAATCGAAATTCCGACATCCGAAATTCTCAAAATCGCCGTAGTCGGCCCCGAATCCACCGGCAAATCCACCATGTCAGCTTACCTTGCGGACTATTACCATACCGTTTGGGTGCCTGAATTTGCCCGCGACTATTGCGCAGCCCTAACCGAACCGCCCACCTGGCAGGACGAAGTGAATATGTTTTACGGGCAGCTGGCCCTGGAGGCGGAAATAGCGCCCAAAGCCAATAAGCTACTTATATGCGACACTACCTTCATCACCGTAAAAATTTGGAGCGACTATACTTTTGGCCGCTCGCCGCAGGAAGTGCTGGATGAACTGCCGTTGCGCCCATACGAACTTTACTTGCTGCTCGACATCGACCTTCCCTGGGAACACGATCCCCTGCGTGATTTCCCCCATTTGCGAGAACATTTTATGGAAATATGGCATAGGGAATTGCAGGCATTAAATGCAAACTATGTGGTAATTTCGGGGATGGGGGAAGAACGGTATCAAAGGGCGGTTAAGGAAATAGATCGCTTTATTTCGGATTTCGGAATTTCGATTTCGGATTTAAGCTGATTTGCTAATTTTGATTTAGAAATTTAAGCTTCCACAATCGACATTCCGCAATAAATAAATCCGAAATCGAAAATCTGACATCCGAAATGCTATAAATCCGAAATCGAACATCCGACATCCGAAATCCCCTTCCCATGCAACGTTCTGAAAACCCCTGCGTCATATACCGTGCAAGCTGATCAAAATTTGGACGCCGTATTTATCGACAAGCACTACCAACTGGTAGTTGAATGCAAACAGGGCAGTAAAAAAGCCTGTTATGAGCTGTACCGACTCTATTCCAAAGCGATGTTGAACGTCGCCTTTAGGATCGTTGGTAATGTTGCCGAAGCGGAAGATGTTTTGCAGGAGGCGTTTTTAGATGCCTTTAATAAGGTTAAAGACTTCAGGCAGGACACCACCTTCGGGTTATGGCTGAAACAAATTGTGGTAAACCGGTCCATCAACCTGCTGCGCAAACGCCGGCTGGAACTGGTGGATATGGAAGGCGAGCAAATTGAAAATATTGCCGACGACGAACCGGAAGACCAGGAAGATGTTCAATACCGGGCGGCACAGGTAAAAGAAGCAATAAAAGAGTTGCCGGAAGGCTACAGGTTAGTAATTTCGCTGTATTTGCTTGAAGGTTATGACCATGAAGAAATAGGACAGATATTAGAGATATCGGAAAACACCTCGAGGACACAGTTTTTGAGGGCAAAACGTAAATTAGTTGAGATTTTAAACAGAAAGGGACTAGCATCATGAGCAAGCGATTGGAAGGTTTGATAAAGGAACACCGGGAAGAATTTGACGACCTGGAGCCATCGGCAGATCTGTGGGCGAGGATAGAAAAACACTTGCCGCCGCAATTTAGTGAACCGAAAAAGCGGGAAGCCAAAACATTTACGCTGGGCTTTGTGCTGCGTGTTGCCGCCGCAATTGTGGTGGTGATGAGTGTTTTATTCACGCTTTATGTACGCAATACGAAAAAGGACGGGGTGGACCTGGCGGCCATCAACCCAACCTATGCAAAGCAGCAAATACACTTTACGTCGCTGATACAGGTAAAAAGGGAGCAACTGAAGTCGATTGCCAAATCGCAGCCTGAACTGTACCAGCAGTTCACCTCGCAGATTGCCGAAATGGACTCGACTTATAAAGAATTAAGCAACGATCTGCTCACCAGCCCTAACCAGGAACTGGTGCTAAAGCAGATGATACGCAACCTGGAGATACAAACCCAGGTGCTTACCCAACAGCTGAAGGTGATCAGCCAGTATAATGAAATGAGAAATGAAGAAAATAATGACAGCAAAAATATATAAATCCTTGCTGGTTGCTGTGGCCGCATTTTTAATGGCGGGTACCGCTTGTTATGCACAGGACACATCGGTATCGGTTAACCTGTCTGCCTCATCGGGCAGCCTGAAAGTTAAAGCAAAGGTTAAAAAGAAAGCGATCGAAATAGAAGCAAAGTCCTTCAGTAAGGACCTTGAATTGAGTTTGAATAACCTTGGCGCAGATATTTCAAACCAGGTAGACAAACTTACGCCAAAGATAGAAGCGGCGGTAAATGACCTGGTATCGGATGTTGATGTAAGCGTAAGCACCGATGGCAATAACTATAGCTACTCATATACCAGCCCTGACGGCGGTAAATACGAAAAATCAAAAACCTACAGCAAAACTTACCCGGTTGACGGCAACGACAGGATAAAACTGAGCAACCAGTACGGCAAGATACAGGTAAACACCTGGGACCGGCACGAAGTTAAAGTAGATGTATTGATAAAGGCCCAGGCCGAAGATGAAGGCGCAGCACAAAAGCTGCTGGATGGCGTACACATCAGTGACGGTAAAGACGGCGGCGAAGTAAACTTCCGTACAGAAATTGACCGGATAGGCGGGGGCTTCAGATTCTGGGATTTCGGCAATAACAAAAAGCATAAGGTGGAAATAGACTATACCGTTTATATGCCGGCTAAAACCGATCTGAACGTGGAAGACAGTTACGGCGGCATTGAATTGCCGGATCTGTCGGGAAAAGTGAAGATCAGCACCTCATACGGCAGCGTATCGGCGCAAAACCTGAGCAACCCGAACAATGAGATCGAAGGCAGCTATGGCAGCCTGAGGGCAGGCTCCATCGGTGGCGCGAAGCTCGATTTCTCCTACGGCAGTGTTGATATCGATGCCTGCGGCGGCCTGAAAGCCGACCTGAGCTATGGCTCATTTAAGCTGGGCAAGCTGAGCGGCCCCGGCGAGTTTGATATTTCGTATGTAGGCGGGTTTAAAATTGAAGAACTGGCCGGCGATTTTAAAAAGCTAAAGGTCGATGCTTCCTATTCGAGCGTGGCGCTGGGCGTGCCGGGCAGCAACAACTTCAACTTCGACATCACCACCACCTACGGCGGTTTTAATTACGATGACGGCAAAGTAACCATTACCAGCAAAAACCCGCCCGATGGCGCTAAACACATCGGCCCAACCCGCAACTACAAAGGCCACTTTGGCCGGGATGGCAGTGACGGGATAGTGAATATACAAACCAGCTATGGCGGGGTGAGTTTTGATTGACACGAATTTGATTGACACGAATTTGATTGACACGAATTTCACGAATTAGGGCGAATGGGACGAATTTGCTCGGTTAGGTCTTTCCCAAAACTTACGAAGTTTTAGTGGGTTAATAATACCATTGTGTGATTTCAGAAGCCATCGTGGCGGTCATTATCGGTTTTATAGTTTTCAATTTTTTCCTGTCTGGAAACATAATTTGATCTTTCGGCTTTAATTCTCTATTAAAAGTGTCGATAAGCTTTTTCGCATTTAGATACATCTTATAATTAGAATCCTTAGTGTTCCGGTGTTTTTGTTCCGGTATGTAATATTTATATTCAAGCTGTCTTCCATAGAAGTAATTTAGGTTTTGTTCATCGAATAGGTTTTTAGACTTGTCAATGGTGTGAACTATTTGTTCATATTGGTCTTTAGTTATATCGACAAACCAAAAAAGATAGTCAGGGTTGGGATTTTCGTGCCCGGAGGTTAAAATAATTTGCTTTTTTGTCACCGTAAAAATGAAGTCCCCGTCAATAGAAGGCGCAGACCATGAAATTGTCAGATAGAATTTTGGTTGATTTTCGATTTTTGATTGGCGGGGCGCCATAACTAAACCGTCGGCGTTTAGTAAAAAAATGTTGTCAGGAATTACTGACGCTTTAATGGTTGTGTCCCACGGAGCCTGGACGATCTTTAACTTTTTATGATGTTGCTGTGCTTTTGCACTGACGCAAATTACAATCGCAAAAAATTGAAAAATTAAATATGGTAAAGGCCGTTTCATCCCCTTTAAGATTGACGTTAGCAGAAGGTATAACAAAGATATAAATCGAATTTATAAATCTTTTTGATTATACCCATTAAAGAGAAACCTTATCAATATTCTTCTTTATAGCAGCTTTGTCAGCCTCCGATTTAGCCAATTTAAACGCCGCTTTCAAGTGCCCTATCGCCCTCTCCCTATCCACCCCCTCATACAAATACCCCAGCAGCGCATAATACAAATGGTTGTTTACCAGCTTTAGTTTCTCTGCCTCAACTATAGCTACTTCCTTGCCATCGGCTTTAGCCAGCGCGTAGGTGCGGTTAAGGGCAGCGATAGGCGAGTATTCGATAAACAGCAGCTGGTTATATAATTGCAGTATGGCCTGCCATTTTTCAGGTGTATCTTCTTTTACGGTATGCTCCCAGGCAATGGCCGCTTCAATATGGTATTTGGAAAGTGTTTTCCCTTCGGCCGCCAGGTTGAGATAGTATCTCCCTTGCTTTATCAACTCCTGGTCCCATAGGGCAGGGTCCTGATCGTCATACAGGATCAGCTCGCCTTTAGGGCCGGTGCGGGCATCAAAGCGCGAGGCATGGAAACACATCAGCGCCAGCAGGGCTTTTACAGCGGGCTTGGCTGTCTTTTTGTTTTCAACCAGCAGGAAATTGAGTCGCATGGCTTCCAGGCAAAGATCCTGCCGGAGCGTTGTGTTTTGTGATACGGAATAGTATCCCTCGTTAAACAAGAGGTATAATGTAGTTAAAACGGTTTCCAGGCGCTTATCAATTTCGTCCGGCGGCGGAAACTCCAGTTTTACTTTTTCTGCCCTTAGCTTTTCCTTCGCCCTGAACAGGCGTTTGTTAATGGTCTCTTTATTGCTTAAAAAAGCGTCAGCAATTTCTTCTATCCCAAACCCGCAAAGGATACGCAGCGAAAGGCCAATCTGCGCCTCAGCCGGGATGAGCGGGCTGCAAATGGCAAACATCATTTGCAGCTGGCTGTCGGTAATGTTTTGTTCAGAAAGGTCAATGGCGATTTCATACCCATCTTCAGCCGACCGTTGCAAACCGGGGCTCACTTTTTCAATAAAAATGTGGTGATGCTTTAAATAATCCCTGGCCCGGTTTTTAGCTACGGTATACAACCAGGCGACCGGATTATCGGGAATGCCTTTCATGCCCCAGGTTTCGGCAGCAAGCAAAAACGTATCACTGGCTATGTCTTCGGCAATTTCAATATGCTCAAACCCGAATAATTTGGCCAGCACAGCAGTTACTTTGCTGTATTCCGTGCGGAATAAATGTGGGATGAGATCGTTGTACTGGGGCATCTTTACGCAATATTAACCAATTTGTCATTGCGAGCGCAGCGCGGCAACCTCCCGCACGTGCGGGACTTCGCTCGTCCCTCGCCCGCAATGACAAAAGGGCGTGTTTAGACGTGCATCGGCACAATATACCTCACCTCAACATTGCCGCCTGCGGATAAAATGGGGCAGCCTTTGGCCAGTTCGATGGCCTCAGCCTGCGTGTCGGTTTTCACCACTGTATAGCCGAGGATGATCTCTTTAATTTCAGCGTACGGCCCGTCGGTTACCGTATCGGTTTTTACCGTGGCGCCGTCAAAGCTAAGGCGGTTGCCGATGTTAGCCAATTTGCCCTGGGCGGCAATGCTGCCCATCCAGTCCTGCCAGGGTTTACTGATGTCTTTTAATTGTTCGGGTGATGGCATTGCGTCTCCGCTTGGCGGAACGTTCCTGAAGATCAACAAAAATTCTTTCATGATTTTACTAATTTAAATGTTTATACCTCAATGACGACCGCTCTTTTTCATTTTGGACATGCATTAAAAAATTTTTTAGTCCGAAGTCGGAAAAGTCCGAAAAGAAAGACAGAAACACGGAGGGCAAACCAGGCATACTATCCTGCTAACGAAGCGCCAGTCATCTTTCGGACTTTTCCGACTTTCCGGACTTCGGACTCGATCATTACATTACCGGCCGCACTTCCACATATCCGCCAAGGAGCAAAATAGGGCATCCGTAAGCCATTTCAAAAGCATCATCCAGCGATTCGGCTTTTACATTGATCAAACCGCCTAATATTTCTTTTACTTCGGCATAAGGTCCGTCGGTTATGATGTTCCCGGGTTTTAAAATGCGGCCCTCAAAGCTTAGCCGGCTGCCGCTTACAAATTTGTTTTTGGCCGAGATTCCGACCAGCCAAACATCCCACTTTTTGGCAAATTCCTGCATTACTTCGGGCGAAGGCCGGGCATCGCCTGTGGGTGCATTCCTGAAAAGCATTACAAATTCTTTCATCGCTTTAATCTTTAGTTTTTTGGCCGGATGACGATCAAAGGGTTAAATATTGGACAAAATAGTCAAAATAATATTGTGGAGAACCGGGCCTTGCATCATTTGGCATCGCTGTAGAAATAATATTACAAACATCCCATAGTTGCAGTTATCAAAAAGCCTGTATATTTGATTGTACCCGTATTTGAAGCCAATTATTTCCTAACCATAAATTTTGTTAAACATGAAAGACCATAATGTTTCCAGGCGCCGTTTTCTCGGTGCCGGTATGCTTGCCGCCGCCGGGCTGGCGCTTACTTCAAAAAGTTCATTTGCCAATCGCTTGTTTAAGCCGGCAAAAGTCGATTCAAAAATAAATGGCGTGCAGATCGGCGTCATCACTTATTCTTTCCGCAGTATGCCCAGCGATATCGATCACCTGCTGCAATACTGTATCCAATGTAATATTAATGCCGTTGAGTTGATGGGCGATTCGGCCGAAGCGTACGCTGGTGCACCAATGCGCGACAACAGCGCCGATTACGCCAAACGCCTGGCCGACTGGCGCGAAAATGCCCGCCTGGAACCCTTTATGGCTATCCAAAAGATGTTTAACGATCAAAACATCGATATCTATGCGTGGAAACCAAATGCTCTCGGCACAAAAAATACCGACGGCGAAATTATCTACGCCTTTAAAGCTGGCCAGGCGCTCGGCTGCACCCATGTTACCGTTGAACTGCCTACCGACCCAAATCAAACCCAGCGCCTGGGCGACCTGGCCCAGGCTAACGATATGATGGTGGGTTACCATGCCCATACGCAAGCCACTCCCACGCTGTGGGACACTGCGCTTGACCAATCAAAACATAATGGTATCAACCTGGATATCGGCCACTATGTTGCCGGCACCAGCAGCAGCCCGATAGATTTTATCCAAAAGCACCATAAACGCATCCTGAGCATGCACCTCAAGGACCGGAAATTCCATGATGGGCCGAATATGCCATGGGGCCAGGGAGATACGCCGATTAAGGAGGTTCTGCAGCTGATGAAGAAGGAAGGCTATAAGTTCCCCGCCACCATTGAACAGGAGTACAATATACCCACCGGCTCCGACGCTGTTAAGGAGGTTATAAAGTGCCGTGAATATGCAAAAGCGGCACTTGCGTAATAGTGGTCATTAGTCAATTGTCATTGGTCATTAGTGCAAGACGTGTAAACCTAATGACCAATGACTATTTACCAATGACTAATGACCAATGAACAATGACCACCTGGCAAAAAACCCACCTTAATGTGGCCTTTTTGCCATATTTAAATTAGTTATATTTGTTTGTAATTTATTGCCATGAAGGAAATCGCTTTAGTTATACACGAAGATGCCACGCTTTCCACCATTACCGGTGCCATGGATATGTTTATCCATACCAACAGCCTTTACCAGCAAATCGGCAAATCGCAGCCGTTTAAGCTTATCCTGGCCGGAGAAAAGGAAAACAATAGCCTGCTGCCCATCAACCCGCTTTTTGTAAGCTACCGGAGGATTGACGAACTGGAACATCCTGACCTGATCATTGTCCCCGCCTTTTATGGTGATCGGGACAGTATGCTGAAAAAACATCGCGATATGATCAAGTGGATAAAAGAAAAATATGAGGCCGGATCGGAAATAGCCAGCCTGTGCGCAGGCATTTATTTCCTGGCAGAGGCAGGGCTTTTACCGGGCCGCTCCTGCACAGCGCACTGGAGCGATATGGATGATATTGTAAGGCGTTATCCGGACGTAAACTTCCAGTCGGACATGGTAATCACCGACCAGGAAGGTATTTATACCAGCGGCGGCGCGTTCTCATCATTGAATCTTATTCTTTACATGATCGATAAG
>Ga0302140_10007073_pt1 | contig 14066 bp, 17 predicted proteins | sample I_Bog_E1_1_FD_202095 | JGI IMG/M metagenome (GOLD analysis project Ga0302140, IMG submission 202095) | Peat permafrost microbial communities from Stordalen Mire near Abisko, Sweden - I_Bog_E1_1 | ecosystem: Environmental > Terrestrial > Soil > Wetlands > Peat | place: Sweden: Abisko, Stordalen...
TCTCAAATTATATGGACCAAAATTATGTGTTTTTGGTGGAAGGGGTTTTGATTGGTAGTTACAAGGTCAAAGCTTTTATGATCCCTAATTTACAAAATTCCAATCCAGGTTATATTTCAAGCAATATTGAGGAAATGCATGTATTTGAACCAATGAAAATCAAGCCTCATGAGTTGTTGATTGCTCCAGGGTGTCTTAGCACTGTGGAATTAATAGGGGGGCCCAGCGAAAAATCAAAATTGTTAAATAATGTCATTTTGGAAGCTAGTATTTGGAATAAAAATGTGGCGACCTTTAAAGAATTGAGCACTGGAATATATGAGATCTATGGACAATATACAGGAAAGGCTGATATGCTATTTGTTCTCAAATACAAAGATTCAAACAAATTCATTAGTAGTGTGAATTTGGAGATCAATGTAGCATTGGTCAATGATCTACAAATTTTAGGAATGATCGATAGGAAATTACATATTGGATCAGTGGTTAGATTGATAGCAATAAGTAACTATTAAATATGTTCTTGTTTTTTTCGTTTTATTTTAGGCAAATATAATAATGATATCTTTTCGAATCAAATTTGCAATTTCCAATATTCATGGAAATCCACTGATCCCAATGTTTTGTCTATACCAGCTCCTTTGCCCAACTTAGTACATTTTAATCTTTTTCTTTCTATACTTCATTCTGCTTATATTTTGTTTTCAGAACACTCACAAAAACAATCTCAACTTAGAAAATTATCTCAATCTAGCAGTAAATGCTTCTGCTTTAGCTGAAGGAACCTCTGAAATTATATTAACTCTGGAGACCATATATGAAAGAAAGTTTGACTCTTCAATTTTGAAGACTAGTGTGAAGGTGAGAGTGATTGATCCATTGGTAACAGAAATTCCTGTGAACTTTAATCAACATACTGCTCAACCAGCTCTTCTTTTGATCCCTCCAAACAGTGGATATAAATTAGTTACAAATAAAGAAGTTTCCAAAGTAATAACATTATATATTGATTGAATTATATCATCATGAAAAATGTTTTCAAAGCTCAAATTCACCAATTTTAAAGGCCAGGCAGAACGAGAAATTCAAATTGATGAAGTTGGCTATATTAAAACCACTCAAAATAAAGGAAAATATACGTTTTTGGTCGAAGATTATGGAATAGAAAAGCAATTAATGGCAGTAAACATTCTGGTCACCAACATTTATTCAATTATTTTGGAAAACTCTTACAAAGTAAAATCTATTCATTTTAATTATTTTTTAAATTTTTAAAACCAAGGTTCTGTATCTTCCAACTGATTCCGAACTCAAATTGAAATTAATTTTGCAAGATAGTTTCGGCCGTCATTTTCCTCGAAGTAAAAATCTAATTAATATTATAAATATCACAATTTAACAACCATTAATGATTTTAGACATTGATAATGTGGAATTCAGCTTGCATATCACAAATCCAAAAATAGTGGATTTGAAAGTCTTAAATTTCGAGCAAACATTAATAGTGAAAGCAAAATCTATTGGGTCTTCGATTTGTTTCATTTCCCTTGATGAAAATCCGAATGTTTTCGATGTCTTTGTGATCAATGTTGGCTCTATTGTCACACCATCATCTCCTGTTTATGTTCATGTGGGAGGTGCGGTCTATTTTACAGCTAGCTCTGTTCATAGTAATAATGATTATAAATGGATTTCTGAGGATCCTCAAATTATGGATATTACAAATAATGGGAAGGCTTCAGCCTTGAAAGAAGGCAAAACAAATATCATGATAAGCGACACCATTCATCATTTAACCAGAGTCATTGTTTATAAGGCTACAAAAATTTTCCTTAATGAAGCGATGTCCCCCTCGAAAATAACAAGCATTCCCAATAATCCTTATTATCAGGACGAATATCATTTCCATTTTCGAGTGATTTCAGATGAAAGAGAAGTGAAGTTCTTCAATAATGTTGGCAAAGCATCGAATGAACAAATCAATAACAACTTGAAATTCGATTGTGAAGCCAAAGATAATGATTTATTGCAAGTTAAAGGAGAAATCATCTATAGTGAGACGGAAAAACAGCAAGTTCCAATTTGCCATATCGTTATGAAGCAATATGGAAGCAATTATTATGTAATTTTTTGTTTATTTATTTAAAAGATTATAATTTTATCTCAAAAGACTTCAAGATCAACAACCATCAAAACAATTGTCTCATCAAACACACCCAATGTTTTTTATTTGTCTCAGGAATTTAATATTGATTTGATTCCATATTTCCAAATTTCTCCAAGAGATTATTTAGTAGATCTTAATATATTTTTCCAGATTTTTGACATTATTTAGATTGAATTAAATTCTGCAGACAATTCGAGAATGGTGGTGATTCCTTCGGTTGAAGACTTAAATTACCATGCTGATAATGACTTTATCAACCATAATTTGTATAGCAGATTCGTAACTATAATTTTAAAAAAATTCTTTACATTTTTGTTATAAAGGATGCCTCAAAAAACCTATTTTTATTAAATATCACAATTCCAGAAAACAAGGTGATCAAAAGAACAATTGAAACTGATGTCAAAATTTACAATTTCCTGACGAATCAAACAGAAATTTTAAAACTCATTTTTGATCCATCTGCAAATTCTCCAAGAAGTTCATATTATCCAAAAGAAACTGCATCATCGTTTTCTTTGCTTGATGGAATTATTACAGTGATATGTCTTTTAGTTTTGCTTTTGGTTTTGAATCAGTTTAAAGGTCAAAGAGGAACATTAGGGGCTTAAAGAAATGAATTATATTTAATTAAAACAAAAATAAATAGTAGAGAGAATGTTTTAATTAAAATTCAACATTAAAATATGTGAAAAAAACTAAATAAAACGAACAAAAATAAAAAAGCTCAAAACAAACTGCTATATATATTTTTTTTTTTAAATTGAAATTATTTCACTGAAATAATTTATTTAAATTAGAGATTTTGATTTTTTTTTTTTAAATGGGACGCGTTCCCAAGGACTATCTGAAAATTTGTTTTATTAGAGGATTAACATTTTTTTGGTTACTTTTCCTTTCTTTAAATAAGAGCTGATCGGACTTATCCATCTTGTCTTTAACCATCCTTTCATGGTTTGTCAGTACATGGAGACTATGCAATTGATGAATCAATTGTCAACTCAATAATTAAAAAGATTATCTAAAAAATTTGTTCTTTAATTATTTATTCAAGGATATTTTTTGAATTTTCAAAATTAAATTATTTCCTAAAAAAAAAAATCTGAAAAAATGACTGAAAAAAAAACAGATCAAAATAAAATCCACAACATTACCGACGATCTACTTCATCACCCGACTTATTTCGATTGTTCTTATGAAAAAATTGTTCCCCAAAAATTTATGGGTCCTTACTTTTTTCGAAAATTTTTATTAAAAAAACAATCATTTTAGAATCGGAAATCAGCTCGAACCTCCCCTTGCAAAAATTACTCTATTTCAACATTCTTTATTCGATAATGTATTTTTACATGCTTTTGCTGATTTACATAGTCAGAGTAATAAAAAAATTCTTCTTGTTGAACTTACAAATTTGAAATTTGCAAAAAGTTGTGGATATTCTCTAGTACTATGTACGACACTGTGCGCATAATTTTTTTCTTTATAATATTGGCGATTGAATTCTTTAGAATGAACAATGGGTATCAAGGGAATCTAAAAGAGTCAGTATGAAAAAGCACTTATTTTCATTAATTTTTTTTTAGTTTCCAGAACTCATTTCATTCATTTTATTAACAATTATAAATTTGATTTTGAATATTGTGTTGATCATTTTCCAAAACCCTTTTCCTTTGGAATTCGCATTGTTAATTCTGCAAATAATCATTTTAGCTTTGGAAATTTTAGTTGGGTTCATATACTTCTTATATATATTTATTTCTCTATTTTCATGTTAGAATTTATGCCATTAGCAAATTAGTGAAATCTCAAACAGCGTTGTTTTATCTAAGAAGCCCACACTATGATAAGACAAACAAGAAATTCGATTACCAAAAAGTAAACCTAATAATGATTTTTCGTGAAAATAAAATAACTTTGAAAATTAAAGGAAGTAGAAATGAAACGAAATTTAAAAAGACCACATCAAGCAAATAAATTTGAGTCAGGAATTAATTATGACAAGCTGCCAAATGAAGATAATTATGCATGAAAACAAATTTCTATCTATAAATGGAGTTTTTAAAGTTTTTTTTATGTATAATTAAAAAACAAAAAATTTTCCCCCCCATTTAAATATAAATATGTATTTTTCTGTTATTCATAATTATATAACTTAAATAAGTAAATAAAAATTTTTTTTGCAAATAAAATTATGTCGGTCATTGAGTCCTCATTAATCTCTTCCCCTTCAAAGCAAAAATATTCATTTCCCAAAGGCGAAAGATTCAAAGAAAAATTCCAATCAAAGTAAGCTAGAAAAAAAGGTCAATTTTGTTAAAATATTTCCATAAAAAAAAACAGTTGCTCTCAAGCGTTTTATGTCTTGCCTCCCATAAAGTCGACACAAGCTTCATCTCTTGGCCTTGGAAACAAATACGATTTTTCCAAGATGTCTAATAAATACCCAGGTCCTAACGCCTACGAAGTATCTCGAGAGTTTGACCAACGAAAAATTGATAACCGAGGCATTTCCATCGGAATAGGAAGAGAAGTATTTTGAATTTTAAATGCCCTTTTAACAAACAACCTAACAGAATCTCTATTCTTCCAACAAAAACATCAACCCTGGCCCAGGCACCTATTCAGTTAAGGGAAGCTTAAATTCCAGAGATATTTCTTTTGGATTAAAGCCAAACGATGGCCGTTACAACTACTACCTTATATATATTTTAATATTCCTATGGAAAATTTAGTGGTGCCTAAAAGCCTCTTGGGAAATCCAGGCCCAGGATCATATCAAATTAACGCTACCTTAACTCCTGAAGGCAAATATTTCCTCTCAAAAATAAAAAGCCCACCAGTACATAGCTTCAACCCCCCACACTCCAGATCTACGTTTTCGAAAGGTTTCTGCAGAAATTAAAAACCATTATTTTTATTTGCTTTACAGAATCCAGAGATCCAGGCCCAGGACATTATTCTTTGAAAACTGATTTCAACAGCATGGGAAGCTATTTCGTGGCCAAATACAAATCGCATAATGCTTTTAGGTTTTCGAATAGCTGCAGAACAGAACCTTTCATAAAATCAGCTGCCCTAAGTGGGGAAATCTTCTTATTTAATTAATAATTTTATTACTTTTATTTCATTTTATTGGTTAACTAGATCCTGGACCCGGTGCCTATAACTATGTGTCAGATTTCGGAGTATTGCCCCCAATCAAGAGTCTCAAAAATAATTCGACTGTCAGTTTGTCTGCTTCAAAAACAGAACCGAAAGAGGAAAAGAAATAAAAATATCGCAGAATTGATAAAAGTAAAAAAAAATATTAAGCTAGAAAAATATTTTTAAAAGAAAAATTATATTAAAACAAATTATTAAATTTTTTTCTTAGAAAAAAAAATTCCCAATATGAATTATTTTATATAATTTCGAAAAACATAAAAAAGAATAATTTTATTATAGGTCGACTAATTAGAAATTATAATAACGCGCCTTAAAAAATTTTGAAATTTGGCAATGGATTTTACCTTTTTTTTGAACCCAATAAAAAATTTTCTAAATTTAGTGATAATTTTGTTTCTATCTTTTAATTTTTTTTCATTAAAAGAAAGAATTCTTTGAAAATCCTTTCTTTTTATATATTAAGCTTCTTCGAATGCATCTTCGCAATTCTTTCCCTCAACTCCCTCTTCTGAGGGTCATCATCGTCTGAATTATCACTGTCAGAATCTGAAAACAATGCCTTCTTTTTATTTCCTCCGAGATTCTCAACGGGATTCTCCTTTAATATCCCATTGTCATTCTTCGTTTCCATTGGTTTGGTTGGCTCTTTCTTAACTTCTGATGGTTTGGGCATTTCTTTTTTAATTTCCGCAGGGGGATTATTATTAAAAATTGGTGCAGGGTTGTTGACTATCGGTTTTGACATGATCGGTGGGTCACTTTGGGTTTTGACTGGGGGCTCATTCAGGACGAGAGCTTTTTTCTTTATTGCGATCTCATTGTTCTCTTCAGTGTCGAAATTAATCCCTTCTTTTTTGGCAGCCGCAGTTTTCTTCCGACTTTGGATCGGTTTATCCATGCCATACTATACTCAAAGAGTTATTAAAGTAAAATATGCAGATTACTGAAGTGTTTTCAAATGATTGTTTATGTGGTGCTTCCGATGTCTTTTTCTCTTCAATTGGAAGTCCTTGACTGTTTTCCATCGCGACGCCAGTTTCCGGGATCTGTTCCATCTGATTCTCAATCGGTTCTTCTTTGGGCATTTTCGGAGCCAATAGCCCTAAACTACTCAATGCGCCTGCCAGATCCTTCACTCCACTGGCTCCAGCCATTCGAATTTCCATCGCCGCCACGTTTTCCTTGACCACTTCCTTTTTCTCATTAAGTAGCTTCATTCGGTCTTTAATAGATAGGACATTTTCTACAATGGGAATTGATTGGCTTGGTTTCATGGATAATCTGTTGCTTGCTGATGGAGAGTCGCCTTTTATGATTTCAGACTCTTCCACTTTCTTTGCTTGAGATTGACGAACCGGATATTCACTGCGGGATTTTTTGAGGCTAATGGATCCGCCATTGGAGGGAGCAGGACCTTGCTTATTAGCTGGATTGTTGAATTTGGCCATTCTTTCATTGATTGAGCTATTTGCTGAAGATGTATTGATGTTTCCTAAATACAAAAGAGCATTGATTTTAAGGGGAAAGAAAAATTACCAGAGGTGAGGGCCTGTGTGTCATGGAATTTTCGATGCAAATGGCAGTTTTTGCAGGTGTTGAATTCTGTTGCAGCAACATCAATTTGGAAATTGTTGCATGCTTTTTTGCTGTCTAAAACAAAATAATTTAAAAAAATATTTTTTTTCGAAGAAAAAACCGTCCTCTTTATCCTGTTCTCTCTCCTTAACTTTTTCTTGATCCTTCTTACGCTCTTGGTCTCGTTTCTCTTGTTCTTTCTTCTCTTGGTCTCGTTTCTCTTGATCCCTTTTTTCTTGTTCTTTTTTTCGCTCAAGTTCCTTTTCATTTTTATCCTTCTTGTCCATTTCCTCTGCCATTTTTGTGATGACATTTGGCTCTAGCTGCATTTTATTCGATGTGGAAGCTGTTGTTTAATTTTAGTTTAAATTTATTGTTACAGCACATTTTATTTTTTACTTCTGTTATTGGTATTGGATCCTGGGGCACCATGATATTTTCTATGCAAATGGCAATTTTTGCATGTATTAAATTCATTTGCTGTGACATCGATCTTGAAATCGTTGCATGCATCATTTTTTTCTTCATCTTTTGATATCCCAAAACCATTTTAACCTCTCAAAAAAAAAAACTACCTTCATCCCTTTGTGAAGATTTTTTCTTTTCTATTTCCTTTGAGGGCTCAATTGCAGCTGATTTCTTGTCCTGTTCTTTGGGTGCGGTTTCTTTAATATATGACTTTTTTTCGGCCGCTATTGTTTGTTCAAAAAAAATTAATATTGCATTTTTTTACGCTTTAGTTCCGTCTTTTTGAAGTTGGCAGGAGATGGTGCGAAATTTCCTTGAGAAAACATCTTCATTTTATCTTTGAAGCCACCTCCTTGATTAGGTTTTAAGGTATTTTGATTAGAAGTGGCTTGAGAGTTATGGGCAAGTTTTTTTAGACCACAATTTTTGCATGCTCCGAATTCAGCAGCTGTCATATCGATGATATAATTGGAACAAGCTGTGTTTCCTTCCATTTTCAAATAATGCTTGATGAATTAAAATCGAAAAATAAAATTATATTTTTTTGATTAGGGATTTTGAAAAGGTATTACAGAGATGCCGAATTCCTAATTATTGTTTTTAGTTTATAATTTTTAAATGTAGCTAAGTTGAGACCCATCGTTTTTAATTTGTATTTAAATTTTATTTATAATTTATGTAGAAAACCAAATAACCATATTTAATGCAATCTGAAAAAAATATTGAAATTAATGTGTGATTTTAAGCAGTTTTACTCAAGAGTATAAACAGAAAATTGATGTATTAGAAAATATATTTGCCGATCTCAACCAAAAATATCTAGAAGAAGGATGAACTCAAATTAAAGTGCTGTGCCCTTCCGCTTCTTTTCACTTTGGACTCTTTGAAGTTCAGTTTTTACCATTAAAAACAGATCAGTTTGAAGAAATGAGCTCCATTATATCGTATGAAATCCCCTGGATGTCCAAATGAGCAAAATAAATATGTGTGGAAAAATTGAAGAGAAAAATTTTATGAAAGTTTTTTTTTATGAAAGACATTTTTCTTTATCATATTCTCAATATTCCATGATTTTTTTAAAAAAATTAGCTTATTTAAAAACCCCATCAGCATCCAATTTCTCAACATCAGCTTCAAGCTTTGTCATATCGATTCCAGTAGTGTCAAGCCAAGCATCTAATTTATCTCTACTAAACCCATTAAAAACACTCTCTGCAAACAGATAATTTAACAAATTAGCCACTTCTTCTAAATTTTCCACGTTCTTAACTTTCAAGGCTCCGTAATATAATTTTGAAAAAGCTCGAAATTTAGACCGCGCATTAGGAGCTCCCCAAACTTGTAATTCTTTCAGTATTACCCCAGGACCTTTATTTTCGTCTACATAGATTTTCTCAAATTTGTGATCAAGGAATTTGTATTCTTTTAAAAGCTGAACCTCTAATTCTTCTTGCGTTTTAAATTGATTGAAAAATGAAGCATATTTTTTTCGAGTATTAACACCTCCCATGGAATTTTCAAAGCAAAATAAATTTTATTAGATTATAATCTTCTTAAAATATTTTGAAAATCAAAATAAAAATTGGAAAAATATGAAACTATTTCAAAAAAACAAAAAATTAATAGGGATTTTATTTTTTTTCTCTTAAAAAATTCAGTCTAAAAATAAAGCAAAAAACAAAGTTTCAATAAATTTCTTGAAAAAAAATCTGATCATTTACAAAAACTGAAAAACTTGATTTCTTCAATTTTTTTCATTTAAAAACTGTTTTCAAGTTTGAAAATATTTTGAATTATTAAATGTTCTTTAAAAAAGACAAAAATTCTGAAGATGGTCAAAAAGAAACTCAATCTTCATATCGGATGGTTAATCAACCAAGTTTATGAACCTTCTAAGAAAAAATCACAAATAAAATTATTTTTAAGATGGAGACATTTATGAGGGTTATTTAAAAGATGACAAGTTCAATGGGCTTGGAACTCTCTATTATACAAACAAATGTTTTTTCAAAGGATATTTCAAAGATGGTGAAAAAGATCGGGGCATGGAAACATTTCCCAATGGAGATGAATATACAGGAGTTTACAAAAATAACAAATTCCATGGAGAAGGAATTTTAGAAAATAAGAGGATTAGTCATAAATATGAAGGTGAATTTAAGGCAGGGCTCAAAGAAGGCACAGGAACTGAAAAATATAAGAACGGAACCATATATGTTGGTGAATTTAAGAAAAATATGAGGAATGGAAAAGGAAAATTATCTAAATTAGACGGTTTTTTTTTTCTTTTCTTCTACCTTCATAAAAATAATTTTTCTTCAAAAAAACTAAGGAAAAACTTATGAAGGACATTTTTTTGATGGCATGGAACATGGATACGGGGTCCTAATCGAAAGGAATAAAAATAAAAAATTAAACGGAGAACAAGATTCCAATGAAGATAAAACATTGAATGAAATATTTTACGAAGGCGAATTCTGCTTTGGTTATAAACATGGCGTGGGTCGATATTATTTCCAAAAAGGTTCATATATCTATGGTGAATGGAGATTCAATAAAAGCTTTGGAAGCGGTATTTTTATATTTTGTAAATTAAAAATGTTGATCTCAAAAAATTGAAGTGCTAACCTATTTCGCGGATGAAAATCAATGGCATTTATCTTTTTTTGATATCGTGGAAAACGAAACTGTGCTGAAAAAAGGCCAAGGAACACCTCCTCCGAAATTTGACGCTTTTAAATCTTTAATAGATGAGTGTGGGATCAAAAACGAAAAAATTGAGGATGTTTTTTTTTCGAATTCTGTTGAAACATTAGGAATCAAGCTTCAAAATATGGAGGAATTCGGATTTTTTCGGATTTCTGAACTTTATAAGAAAGAAAAATACGATTTGTTCACCGAAGTTTGTAAATTTTAATATAGATTTAAAAAAAAATATTTTTGTAGAGTATAAAACCAGGAAAATTTTACTTGAGTCCTTATTCATCTGTGGCTGAAATAACAATTATTGATGTTTTATGCTATTATCCCTCTTTGATCTTAAAAATGTTTACTCCAAAATACAGTTTAGAGTAATAAAGAATTATTTTATTTGTTTTAAAAAGATATATTTGTTTTTAATTTGTTAACTCTTTTTTAATAAAGCATTGGATATTTTATTTTGAAATTGTATGTTGATGGTGGATGGAAAGAAATCTTTGTGGATGATTATATTCCCTGTTCAAAAAACCAAACTTTATTTAGCACAAATTTCAAAGATGATATAGGCTGGTTGGTTTTGCAAAAAGCGATCTCCAAAATCAATGGAAGTTATTTTTCCGAACATAATGATCAAAGAATCACTGAAGATTTCTTAAAATTAACGACTGCATTACCAACAAAAACGCTTAACTGTGCAAACATCCATAAATTGATAAAGCACTTGGATAAATATGCTGAAAACAAAGTGAAATTAGCTCATTTAAAGGAAGAATATTATGAGAAATATAAAATCCCTAAAAATTCACCTTTCATTTTGAAAAATTATGTCAAAATTAATGAACAGAACGGGATTTTTGTCATAAAAACTTTAGAAAACGAGTTGAAAATTCCAGAGAAACTTGATTTAACTTCAGTGAATCCTGAATATTTCGATTTGTTGAAATCTCAAATCAACATTGAGGACTCTCATTATTATTCTTTGGAGCGCAATGTCTTTCAAGAAATATTTTCAGATGTGTCAATTTTGCTTGGCACAGAGAATAACATCCAAAATACTGCTAAATTCACAATCTCATGTGATCCGAAGGAAGATGTTTTCCAATATGATGTAAATAAAATGTTATTTAAAATCTATGAGATAAAACTTTATTAAATAGAAATACACCTTTGATTTTAAAGTAACTGTCTCGAGCAAAGTCATAATAAATGTGGAGCAACTGGTTCATGCAGAACAACATTTACTTCCTCTCAGGATAAATTTGGCAAAAATCAAGGAAGATTTAGGAGGTGGGAAAAAAACATCAAGTCCTAATCAAAAAAACAAATTAAAATATAGTTATGTCTTTGGAAAAGGACAATTTACAAAAAGAGACTTATCTAAGTTTATTAAAAATAAAATATTTGAAAAAAAAATTAATCAAAATTGTGTGTTTAGGGAGTTATATTTGGAATGTGGAACCTACATTTTATTTTTGGAATTTGAAGTCAATAAAACAATCACCATTGAAAAAAGATACATCAATATCAACATATTCTCACCATTTCTTTTAAAAATCAACAAACGATCAAATAATCCCTTCTTCAAACACAAAATTTATAAAAATGCCATTATGAGAAGTTATGATCTTTCAAGCCATGAAAACAGAGACGTCAAAAATTTCTCATTCGTGGATTTAAGAGATAAAGTTAATGGAAGTGAAGATCTGATCATAATGCAATTTTTCTTGAAAAAAGAAGGAACTTATCTCCATTATCTGATCAACAAATCGAAAAATAGAAGATGGAAACAAAAATTATCATTCAAATTAGAAAATATGAAAATCATTAATGAGTTCGACTCAAATGATGTTTTTTTTATTTATTTTTTATTTGAAAATCTTAAAAAATATTACAGGTAGAAATGATCATGGACCCTGGAAGCAAAGAGTTGATAATAATTCAACAAACGCAAGCTTTGCATTATGGATTAGAAGGAGGAGATGGATCATGTCTTATTGAAATAATTACGGAGGAACAATTACAAAAAGAAAAATCACCAACCAAACTAAAATTTGTTTTGGATTCGAAATAAAATTATTGAAAAACCTTAAATTTATGAAAATTCAAAAATCATTTAAAAAAAATTAAAAAATTAAAAATAAAATGAAAAAATTCATTCCTTTTGAAAAAAATGTCTAAAAATTTAATATATGAAATTAATTTATGAAAATAATATTTACAGAATAAAAATGAATTACAAATTTGCATTCCTTAATTCGTTAAAATATGAATTTTTTTTATTTAAAATGATTAAATGAACAAAATTTTAAAAATCTTTGCTTTAAATATAAGTTTTAAAATGAATTAAAAAACAAAACTTAAAAATATGTATAATTTATGAATTATTTCGTCTACTTGTTTTCTTGAATTTTTTTTTCATAAAGTTCAGAACTCGTTAGGTGACAAACATTTTCTTTTTCTTCAATGAAGGTGAGTGAGTCTTTAAAATTCAAAAAATATATTTATCAAATCGGGTTAAAAGGCAAAATATAGAAATTTAAATTAGACCAATGAAATGAATCAGCTCAAAATAAGTTTAATAGTCTAAAAGTTCCAAAATAATATGGTATTATGAAAGTTATATGATTTCTCAGACAAAAACATTAATTTAATTTTTAAATTATTTCTTCTTCTTTTTTGGTTTTTCTTTCTTTTTCAGAGTGATCTTCTCATTCACTATTTCTTTTAATCGCTTTATTTCTTGATGGCATTTATCCAGCCTATTCTCTTTATCACTGCTATTCTCCTCATTCTTTATATTTGACCTTTTTGATAATGATTTATTAATTTTTCCTTCTTTTTTGCTTTTTTCCCTTCCTCTGGTCACATTTTTCGAATTTCTCCTTTCATTCAAATTCAAAAAAGTTGAGCCTTCTGATTTTTCTTCTTTTTTCACCAAAGTTTCAGATTTCCCATAAATTTCATGATATAAATTGTTGAAGTTTTTGAAATCTTCCTTGTTTTTATTGCTTAGTTTATCCAATAATTGCTTCAATTCATTGTTTTTTTCAATTTGTTGTTGGTGTTGAGCTTCCAATTCATTATAGTTCTTTTCCAAATTTTTTGTATATTCATTATAATTGTTCAATTTCCCATCAACACTTTTGTTTTTTCTGATATTATTCAATTCTTCTTTGATATTTTCATTTTCGAATTTTTGTGTTTGCAGCTCACTTTGCAATTTCCCCATCTCATTCCTAAATTGTTCCGAGATGCCTTTGTTATTGACCTTGATCCTTTCTATTTCCTCCTGATAGCTCCCCAACATTTTGAATAGATCCTCATTGATGTTTTGTTCTTTGAAGCAAGGTTCCACATTTGAAATACTCAAAGCATTTTTATATTTACTTTCCAAAGATTTTAGTTCTTCTTGCATAGCTTTTACATTTCTTTCAGCTTGAACTTGCTCTGTAGTTGCAGTTTTCATTGAGGCTTTATATTTGCCTTCCAAACTTATCATTTCTTCCTTTAATATTTTATAATTGCTTTCATTTTCTGCAAATTTCATTTGGATCAATGTTTTCTCAGATTTCAAAGTCTCTATTTCGTTAATTAAATCAGAATTTTGATTATGAACTCTTCTCAAATCTTCTGAATGATTCCTATTCATTAATGCCAACATTTCTTTAAATTTTTCGTTTTCGTTTTCCAAATGATTCTTTTCCTCCCGAACGTTATTAATCTCCTTATTTAAAATTTCGATTTTCTCCTCCAACAGCTTAATTTTCTCTTGATAAAAATTTGATGAAATGGTATCATTTTTCTCCTTGAACGATTGCAACCTGATGCTCCTTTCCTTGAAGCCATCGTTTTCCATATTTTCTTCCAACGACAAAGGAATCTTTGTTTGTATTGAATTCAATCTTTCTTTTAATGAGCCCAAATCTTCTTGAAGCTTTTGCTCTGTGGCTTGAAGATCATCTTTGTCTTCAAATTTATTACTCAATGATTC
>Ga0302140_10007080_pt1 | contig 14059 bp, 13 predicted proteins | sample I_Bog_E1_1_FD_202095 | JGI IMG/M metagenome (GOLD analysis project Ga0302140, IMG submission 202095) | Peat permafrost microbial communities from Stordalen Mire near Abisko, Sweden - I_Bog_E1_1 | ecosystem: Environmental > Terrestrial > Soil > Wetlands > Peat | place: Sweden: Abisko, Stordalen...
TAAAATCTGTGCATTTTAGCATTTGTACTTCCCTTCCTTAGTTAGGCCAAGCTCCCTTTATTCTTCGACTCTTAATTAAGCTCCTAAGCTCCAGCTTTGATTGTAAAGATACATTCTCTCCCGGTACCAGTGGCTAAGAATAGATCGATGGTGGAAGGGCAAGGGCTTCGTTGAGGCTCTCAAATTGAATCACTAGATCAAAGTAAAAAGTGAAGAATTTTGCTGAGGAAGATTCGGCATGGTAATATCTAAGCAATCTAAAGTACTTCCACCCAACTCAGTCTAAGTAATCTTACATTCTCGCAAACAGGAAGAACAGAACGTCCAGCGTCCCGACTCTCAAATATAGGCCCAAAGTTCGCCTCCAGTCAAGAATTGAAAACTGGGCTCTCGTCACGGTAGCTCAAGAATCCCAGATCGGTCCAAAGGCCACTCCTCGACTTTCCAGATCGTAGATCAACTTCCGCGTCACATCGCGGTTGTTAACGCAAAAAACTGCTTCGGCTTTCATTCTGGTGTACATCCTCCATGCGAGGACCTCTAGTTTGAGCTTTCTTTTTCCCTGAATGTCAATAATCAAGGCTTGTGGATCGATCTTTCGAACCTGATGAGGTAGGTCGCCGAAATTTTGTTCAGGTTTCGAGGCACACCAGATTACTCTGCAGGTCGTTCCAGATAGCTTCGTCAACGTGCCCAAGCACAGTCCAATGCCAGATCCAGTGGTGACGATGACTACTCTGCGAAAGGGTTGAGCCATGCAAAGGACTCCCAAAGTAGGAATCCCGCGTGTCCAGTAGTGGCTTCTCGATCTGTTTATCTTGGCCAGATCATTCATTCGTCTGGTCCAGTCTCCGAGGTTGGCGATTATCAGGGTGCCCCCTCCCATTTCTTCATTAGGAATGCAAGCAAAAGAGTGCTAGTCGCTGAAAGGCGTTTCGGCAATTTTAATTACGCTGCAGTTCTCAACCTCGTCGGGGAGATGCATTCGGACGGCCTTGTTGCTCGATAGTTCTATTTCCACAGTGAGCTTTCCGAGACGCAGCCAGGGTAGCAGCAAAAGCAAGGCTGACAAGACGAAGAGCCAATATGCTGGCAACTGAATAAAAGTTGTTGTTGGGAATTCAGGGCTGGCGTGATCAGCTAGTTCGCGATGGAAAAGACACAGCTCTGAAAAGACTAGGAATAGGGTGGCGACCGTGCCCCAGCGATGAACATATTCGAAAGCGTCGTGGTAGTGGAAGCGGATATAGGGAAATGCCAATATTAGCATTGTAGCAAAGATGATCCAGATACTGAGCGTGCAGGTAAGTAACATTGGGCCGAGAGCTTTGGCGTTCGTGAATATGATTATAGAAAAAGCCGTGAACCAGATGACCGAGGATACAGCTGCTCCGCTCTGGAAACTACCGTATTCGTAAACCTTCGTAAACATGCAGCGGAGTTGAAGTGGCGCCCTCTTAGAGACCAACAAGCACAGTCTGAAAATCGTGTTGATGATGAAGTCTTGCCGAATAAGAACGGCTGCAAGCACATTCGCGGATGCCATCGTCATGAGATCGAGCAGGATAGAAGGATGCTCTGACACTTGATTCATGTCGGTTATTCGATCGCCCTTCAATGTATAGCTGATGAATACCACTCCAAAGCAAATGTTGATGAGGAAGACAACCAGGAAGATCCTTCGGTAGACACTAAAATCTGCCAAGCTTGTGCAGCAAGATGCGTCCTTGGAGAGGAAACGAGGAGTCGTGGTCGAGTCTCTCGTCGTAGATGTGGGATTGCGTATCGCCGAACGACCTCAACTCTGTCCCCTGCATATCCATGATTATGTTCCGTTGCTAAATCTCGAGTGTTTCCCAAGGCGGAGTCTCGTCAATTTGATGTATTCTTGAACAAATCTCGGTATGAGATTGTGAGGAATCTTGCTGTGTATGGATCTGCTGACGAAGGAATGGTGCTGCATTATCTTATTTTATATCAAGCTAAACAATAAGGTTTGAAAACATTTCTATCAAATAGCCTTGTTGTAAAGGCTCACTTTGAAACATGTTTCATTAGCTTCAAAATTTCGTGTTTGCAACGCCTTTGCCACGGGACTTCCTTGATAAGCTCAGTGAAAGCATTGATCGAAGACCGCAGAAGCTGGGGCAGGGAATCAAGTCTTGCTGAGTTATAAAGAATGCGGCAACAATCTGGCTCAGCACCAGTCAGAGACTCAGCATTATAGAAACTCAAGTCACAAAGAATAGTGAGCAGATTCTATTTTCTGCTGTGATGTTGAGGCAATTTGCAGGGATACTTTTGGATCTGGAACATTGGAAAGAAAGTTGAACCACTTGGAGGACATGGCGACTTTGAAAGCGCATGGCCGTTTCAATGAATTGGATCACAAATTCGATCAATTCCGCTGTGAATCCTTTCGCGGTTGAACAATAAAATCCCGAGATATGAAAACAAACACGCTGTTTCTAATCAGGAAGAGACGACTCTGGCTCACATGATCTGACACATCTTTGTGGATAAGAAAAGCACGTGAAACCACTGTAAATCCAATCAGAAATCTTGCAATAGACTCAAATCACAGCTGTAAAGATAGGAGCGCTCCAGCACAGATGAAACTCGCCACTTATCAGTGAGATCAGTCACTTAAACTAGCTGACCGAACCCTGCTCAAAAAGATAAATAGATGTTGTTGTAATTAATTTAGGAAAGAAGCAAGCTTCGGCATCATGTTGTGGGAGCGAGGAAGTGAGTAGAACGATTGACGAAGGATGTCTTTGCTAATGAGCTCCTTCTCTTTGGCTTTTCGGACGGCTATTGACCCTTGTCCTAGCTAGAAGTCTCTTCTCTGGAGGGTGTCTGGCGACAATGATTACCGTAGGATGTGAGTACCGCCCCTCAGTCGTGAAGTTTGAGTCCCGGACTATCGTGGTGAAGTTTGATGCCATCTTTGAGAGGTTGACATGCGACGCCCGTAAGCGAGAGCGGGGGAGGGGCTCGAGGGGGAAAGCGCCACCCACCCGGGTTTCCATGTACATATCTTGAATCTAATCAACTCAAACATTTTTGGCTGTTTCCTCTGAAAGACATGAACGGATCTTGTGGAAGTTTGAAATCATACCACCCATAGTGCGAGATCAGCAGCATCAAGATCATGACACCCAACTTCAAAGCTCTCCACCTTTACACTGCACCTCTCTCCGGCTGCTCGGCTCGAGTCCGGATCACTTCACATCTGAAATCCATTCCCCTGACATACCACAACATCGACATATCCAAATCGGAACAATTTTCCTCATCTTACCTAGCAATCAACCCAAATGGCCGTGTCCCTTCTCTTAATGTAGAGACCTCTTCAAATGAGAAATTCACAATCACTCAATCACCAGCAATCATCGACTTTCTGTCAATCCACTTCCCTGGTCCACCACTTCTACCTGGATTCGACAAACCAAGGGAGCGAGCTAGGGTGATGGAACTTGCTTCCTTGGTAGCTTGTGATATCCAGCCACCGCAAAACAGCAGCATTCGCAAGAAAATCACTCAAGACTTCAGTGGAGACGGTGAGGCATGGGCCCGCTGGGTTTATGAGCGCGGGTTTAATGTCTATGAGACTTTCTTGGAGACAGGAAGGAAGGAGATGGGAGATGGGAAGTACAGTGTAGGAAATGCTGTCAGCCTTGCTGATGTCTTCTTGGTGCCTGCTGTTCAAGGAGGGCTGAGAGTTGGTGTGGATCCAGAAAAGTGGCCCATCCTGAAAGGAATTGTGGATGAGTGTTGGAAGCTTGAGGCTTTTAGGAAAGGAGGTTTAGGCGGCCATGGAAAGCTGGTTCCTTGAACAAGGCTAGCTCATCAAGGTCAAGGTCATGAGAGGCAATGCCAATTCACAGCCTCAGAGAATGAGCCAATGAAGGACTTGCGCCGCATCATGGGTGTACAGCCCGTCCCCTAAGGGCCCGATGTTCTTGATTTTCTAGGACTTCTAGATGACTTCTCGAAGCCGCCAGGATCCATCGGTCCCATATCGCCCAGGCACTACGCCCACTCACATGACCGCATACCTCATCGTCAGCCTTGCATATATATCTTCCCGACGCTCTGTACTCGGTAAAGGATCCCGTGCCTAACATTTAATACCGCAAACGCAGATCATGCTCAAGGGACGTCCTCTTTACGTACAAGAAGAAAGTACCCTACTTTCCATTCGCAAAATCACCCAAATCATACCATCCAGAAAATGGCCAAAGATCTCGACAATTCAACGAAGACGCTGGGTACCTTCTTCTGCTTCGTTCTCATAGCCTACATCTTCTATACCTTGGGAAGCTGGTCCCAGTCCAATTCTCAAGTCATTCCACCAAGCTGCGATCTGTCATGTTGTAGCCAAGGCGAAGTGACAACCTCTAGGGAAGCAGACCAGCCAGAGCCCGAAACCGAGACGATACCCAAAAAAATCAGTGAGGAAAAGGTCTATAAAGAGCTGACGCAGAGTGCAAAGTGGTACGACACATTCGCTACCAAAGCTTTGAACGAAGCGAGACAGTGCGAGAAGCAGATGAGACGAGACTTGGAGAACTGGAATGAGGAGAGGAGGCTGGAGATGAAGGTTTTCAGGGAAGAACAGCTGCGATGGCTGTGGGAGAGCAAGCGGAAGGAAGAAAAGAGTGGATGGTTCGGGGTTATGAGAAGAAAGAAGTGAGAGATATACTGTACAGCGCGATATGTTGGCCATAAAGGATACCCATACTAACTTTTATGCTGTCGGCGGACGATCATCGCTACATATGCTGTGAGTATGAGTTTGATTGTTAATTCGACCTCCTTTTATACAGGGACGGCTCAATATAACGCCCTTACCATGCAAATCTCCTCTTCCCATATGATACAATCTTCGATCCAAAATCTACACATCACCGCCTTGTCATCCACGAAGTCCAGCCACCACTTTTCGGTGGCTCCTCAGTACGGCCCTCCGACTCCAGTCCCAGTCGATCTAAAGGACCACCACTCCTTTGCCTTTCCTTCTCTTCCGCAAAAGCCTGTTTAGCCTTCGTCGAGATCGCCATCTTTTTCTCTTCAATCGCCCTCACAATATCACTTTCCCTTTCCCCAAACGAATCGTCCTCCTCACTCAATGCCTCATACCCCAATCTCCTCTCACTAGTTCCCACATCCTCGCCCTCCTCTTCATTTTTCAGGCCCGAAAATAGCCACTCCTTGCCTTTCTTGAAAATCCCCTTCTTTGCAGCCTTCGCCTTGGCGGCCGCAGCCAGCTGAGCATCATGCTCTTCCTCCCTCCTTATAAAGTTGACCTGCTCTTGTGAAGCTTCGCCCGCTGCAATAGCGAGACGGGCGGACCGGATAGCGTTCTCTTTAAGCGCCTTCTGCTCCTGGTAAAACTCGGCGCGTTTGCGGCGATTGTATATCATCATATCTCCTAACGCATAGCAAGTGAAGCCTGCCGCAAGAACTATTCACACGCCAATTAGCTCCAATTCTCTTCCTATCCCCATCTCCACCCCCAAAAGGCTAAGATAGAGGCATTGTATGAAAAGGAAGGCATACCAGTAGCTCCAATCAAGCTCAACGCCGTGAACCGATGTGCTCGATCAGCCCACACCCGTCCCCTCACCAACACCTTATCAAACGTCGAAATCTGCGCATCTCGCGCTCTATCCGCCGCAGCTCTTAACCTCCTAACCTTCTCCTGCGGCGTCTCTCCTGGCGGCCCCGGTTTCCGCGGCGGTATACTGCCTCGGCCAGGTAGATTTAGATTCGCAGCGGGAGGTTTCGCGGATGCGTGGGGCGTCGTGGACGTGAAGCGCGTGGCGTCTGTTGCTGATCGCGGCATGGTGAGGACAAGCAGTACTTGCTTGCGAGGAAGGAGACGCGAGAAGGGCGCTGGTGGTTGTATTTTACATTTGAGGAGTGTACATCAGGAGATTTTTTTGAGCTTCGATGACCCAAGCATTTTTAGCGTCGGCTTGATCCGCCTTGCTCCGACATCTTCTGGAGAGCAAACGCTCCCTTCTCATCTTCAAAAATTCACAACATATCTTCTTTGGAATTTCAAGGAAGAAGCCTTTCTAACATTCTCCGTTCGATCTGTATAATTTGCACGATATCAAAATTATCTCACCTCGATCACGTGGAATAAGTGAAATTGGTACAGGCAATTTGGCTGTAAATTGGAGACTGCAAGAGCCAACCATCAGCAAAGTCATTTCTTGCCAAGATCATGTCTTCCAACAATCCAACGCCAGATCTGGCATCTATCCTGAAGACCCTCGCTGGGCTCGCACCACAGGGTCAGCAACAGCAAAGTCAACCTCCGCAACAACAACATCCACTTCCCACGCCATTCCCCGCGGAGCAAGTATGGCAACAGAGCCTCGCTCAAGCTACGCAGCCACCTCGTACCTCCACACCCTCAAGCGCCCCCAAGGCCGTCGATCCTGCAACTATCATTGAGTGGTCAGCTGGTCTACGGTGTGTGATGAAGCAAGTCGCAAAGCATGAAAGCATCCTCCAGGATGTTCGACGGGTAGGTTTTCAAGTATTCTTCTTTATTTTCGAAGTCTCACAGCAATTAGATGATCAAAGTTCAGCATGAGCATGAGGAGCAATGGTGGGAGGGTCGAAAGGCTCTCATCGAGAGGCAGAAAGCGAGGAAGGACGGCCAGAAGAAACTGGAGGATGTGCTGTATGTGTTCTTTCCATGACTCCAAGAATGGTTTATTGACGACTTACAGGAAGGCTGTTGGAGGTGATACTGGAGCAGGAATGTCTAACACCAGCCCAGAGGAATTGCAGAAGGAGCTTGAGACATTCGATATGAAGGTTTACAGAGCTCAGATGCAGATGGTCAAGGAGATGAGCACGAAGTTGAGGAGCCTTGGTGTTCCGTTCTTTGGGACTAGAGTTGATTTGGTCAGACCGGCTGGGAAGGAGGTGTTGAGGACGGAGGGGGGTGTTGGTGTAGAGGAGAAGGGGATGATTGACGAGGTCGACCTGGTTAAGCTTCAGAAGAAGATGCTTGCTATATTGGAGGATCTCTGCAACGACTGACGTCCAAGAGAAAGGTCAGATCTCTTACACGCCTCGATTGAGAATTACAGCCACCCAGTTACCAGCTCACACACGTTCTTCTCAACGATGAAAACGTCAGCTCATTCGGACTCTAGCTCGATGGTGAACAAGGTGTATAATTTATATACAGTGGTTGCACTTATTGTCCGATTATCAAATCAATTAGCGCGTGACTTGATCCCCATGGGCAAGCAAACTCATTCCCAAGTTCCACAGAGTCTTCAGCAGTCTAAACCACTCTAAAGACTTTCCGGTGTTATATCAAAATCAAACCAATAGTTAAATTGGCGACCAAGCGACAGGAATTTAAGATGGACTTCCAGAAATTCATCGATATCGTGGCTTCCATCCGAGCAGCCTTGATCTTGACCGTGAGAAAACGAAAGATTGAGATCTTGCTCCTTATCTCAAGCAGTGAAAATTTCCTAGAAGAGGACGACGAAATGTATCTTGTCGACGTTTGGCAAGGCCTAAAATATACTGTACGCCGTACCAACAGTCGCTTGCCAGGCTTCAGCAAGGCCAGGATGAGAGTTCAAGCTGAAGAAAAGGACGTTCTTGACCTTTCTCTTTGCAATTATAATCCTCGACGTAATATTCCCGGCATCCTACAAAGTGAGGCAAGGTCTTGAAGTCGTAAGACTTGGACTGCGCCTTGGAGATGAGAAGAAATGCTGAAAGACTAATAGGAATGACTCTGGCCTCATGCAAAGAAAACTTCTTAGGGAATATTAAGCAGAGGATTGTGTGAAGATAGACTCGGCTTAAGGGGACTGCCCAGAGCTAGAAGTTCCACGCAAGCCCGAGGGTGAATGAGCATTGCCAGTAAGAGTTCGCGGCATCGCTAAGCGCACTCGCATGAGCATTCTCAATTCCCAACCTCGCATTCCCCTACAACTTCTGAAGTAAATAAATCTCTTCAATATTCACCTGTTAGACTCATACATATGAAATTTGAGACAAATCCCCTTCTCCTAGGAAGATGCAAAGGTCAAGCAGATATGGGACAACTTGGACAAGTCATCTACCGGTAGGTCATCTGTTTGCTCGCTTAGCAAAAAGGGGCAGTCATGCACCAGATGGTCATCTTTGCCTGAGCTGACGGCGTTGCCAAAACTGATTCGTGACGTCTACACGTAAAGTCTTCTAAGATAGATTGTGAGGGTTGGAACAAAAGACCGTGATCTTTGCAATGATGTGTAAATTGGATGTACGGAAGATGGTAGCATGGTGAGAACAGAGATAGAAATAGCAAAGCATGATTGCAGCAAAGCAATGAAGTGTATATTCTGGTAGAGAGCCGCTCAGAGGGGTGCTGTCCACGGAGAAAAGGCAGTTGATAAGATCTTTAGGTCAGACTGATGCACAGGCAGTACGGTATGCCGTTATATCGATTTAGCATCGCCGTGACTAGTAGCCGCGAGCCCCAAGTGTGCAGGGAAAGTACTTTCGTTGCACATCGAACGGAGAGAGACTGTCCATCTCGAAATGGTCAACGACAAGATTTTTAGATCAGATTGATGACCAGACAGCCTCAGATGCTTGTTATATCGTATCCGCAACGCAGTGACTGGTTACTGCAGGCTCAAGTGTGCAGGGAAAGTGCTGTGTTGCACGTCGCATTCTCGGAGGTAGGCCTGCGGATTTCCTTATTGATCAATAGTACAGGGCATGAAGCATGCTGTCATGAAGAGGCTATGTCGAGGCCACCCACGCCCACGGGTTGTGGCGCAGAGGGTTTGAGTGGAGTAGATTGAATGGAAGGCTTTGATAACGTCAAAGATTGTGTATCTGCAGTAATCCACACGCAGTGTGTGCGGCAGTGCGCAGACTCGGCTGAAGTGCGCATCCAATCCTCGGAGCTTCCTGACGACTCTGTTTGGGAAAGGACTCTGACTGCCCGAAGTTGTACAGGCCGCGCTTTGAGTAATGGCATGAGCATCTGCTTGATTAGCCTCAGGAACGAGCGTGTTTCTTCCTGACGAGCAAGATTCCAGAAGATAGTGGCACGGTGCCCAGCTGCTCGATTCAACGAATCTCGGTGTCCCTCCGTACCACAAACGCTTCCATCCGGTGGAAACGGCAAGCTTCTTTGGGCCAACGCTCGTACCACGAACGGCTTCTTTGGAAGATCGACGCCGGCGAGGGCAAGCCTCCGCATCAGTTGTGAACCAGCAGCCAGGATTCAGATTCGTGGGAATGGGAAACAGGCGCATGAAAACCTGGGCTTGCATTGGCCGGAGGAAAGGAGGAGAAATGCGTTGAATGGCTGGAGGAAGACCTTCCGCCCACTGCCATGGTCTTGTTTAGGCAAGCTGCGGAAGCGCCGCACGAAATGGACGCCTTCCAGGGGTCTTCTAGCTCTGAGGCCTCCGTTCAAGATGTGCAACAGAACGCCGCCTGCAGGATGTTTGAGGATGGGACGATCTCGTGATTGAATGTTGAACGCATGAGCATGCGAGAACTAGTGGGTTGTAACACACCGCCAGAGAGAGTCACCGGGGCACTCGGGATACTGAAAGTAGACCTCGTCACCTCGATGGCACAGAACTCGGCAGAAGGGGAGCGCCGTTGATACAGCTTAACAGCTTCTCCAAAGTCATGAGGTTTCCCGACCTGGTAGCCACAGACACTGCCCGCCGTGCCCGGACGTTCTTACGGTCCAAACTTACTCGCCAGATGGGACGCTGACTGAGTGATTGTCGTCAAGATAGGCCTAGGTTACGGCCAAGTTTCCCGTCACATGACCGAGACGCTCCTCCCATGCAACCGAGCGCTTGGAATTATCTTCAGATTCCCCGGTCGGCGAACAGCACTTTTTGCGATTTGCAACAAAGAAGATTCTCGTCGCCCTGTTCTCGCCCTGCCATGTGCCTGGCCCGATCCTCCCTACGCCCTTTTCCTCGAGCCTATTCTCAGGCGGCCAATCAAGGGACTGGAGTGGGTAAAGTGGTGGTCCCCGAAAGGGTAAAGAGGATTCTCAGCTGTTGCCCTTCAGCCCTCCAAGGCGAAAAGGGCGACGTCGCGACGTGCAACAAGACTTTTGAGAGTGCGTGGGACGGCTGGGTGTTTAGGCGGTGGTGTGGGATTGGCCCATCACGCCGGCACCGTGGGGTTCCTGATGCAGGAAGCCTTCTTGGATGGGCCTAGGCATCTTGACGGAGGAAACGGGTGGAGACATGAGTTCCCTGAGAAAAACTTCTCGAAGTTCTCGTGAATAATGAGGGGGCTTCTGAAATGAGGTGTCGAAGATGAAATTGTGAAAGTTGTGCCTTCAGTAGCCCCTCCCCGGAACCATAACACTGCTAGCACCGTTTGAGGGACAGGTGAAGTCTGTCAGAACTTGACAGCTAATCACCTAGATTATCTCTAGAGAATCGTCAAGCAAAACGGAACCCGCTCATGCATAGCGGACGCTGCTGTGCGTCATTGATATAAGCTTATCTTCTGGTGACACCAAAGCTGTAGTGGGGTTGAAGGACAGGTCTGGGGTGAACAATGCATAGCTCCGGGACTTCCAGGTACATTCCAGGTGTATTAGGGCGAGCTTTCGAGGTGGGGTTTCTTAATTGCGGCAGCAGAAAACATCTTTACCTGGAATACATCCGCGTTGCCTTGGCTTATAAGCCATTTAGATTGCTGCTAATTGATAGGTATATATTGGATAAAATATTGTCAATTCGTCATTAGCAAATAATGCTGAATCTAGAAAGCTAGCAAGTATGCTCCATATCATGTCCCCTAACGCCATGCACGCTAAAGCGCTATCAACTCGATCCCAATGGGAGAGTACCAAAAACCCACTTATTATACACTAATACGTGATGATATGGCTGAAGTGACCGGGAACCTTCATCCGGCATTTTTCACAGTCTGCACGATATCCCATACTAAAGCTTCTCTTCAGTCCTTGAGCAGGACTGCTCAACTCTAAGCCGGTCCAGTTCCGAAGGCTATGCTTGGATCGTTGATGTCCCTTCTTCGTTGGCGTTTCCTTGTCGTGATGGGGCGAGCTCTCCACTTCCATCTGCATATCTCCAAAGCCTGCCACGATAACACTTGGGCTTGTTTCACCTTCGCTGATGGGACTTGGCAGTCTTCGGCCACGGCGGAATCTATCAACCATAGCCTCATCGTCGGCGAAGTCGACATCGTGGTGCATAGAGGCCTTTTCAGCTCGAATGAACGGTGCGAACGATGAATGAATTGGGGTTGGGATACGGCCAGTGATACTGGTCGATGGGTCATTGTGGAACGATCCCGGCGAGAGATGAAAGGAGTCCGTCATTTCGAGGTCGTCGGAGTAGGCGGGAGCGTCGGACATCTGGGTGGATTGCGAACTGTCGTGGAACGGTTCACTGCTGTTCAGCCATGGTGACGGCGGGCCACTTTGGGTAAGTGTGTCTGTCGTGGGAGAGGAAGAATATGGAGAAAAGAACGATCGTGGCTCTGCGGCTAGTGGTGTATCTTCTGAGTCTGAGTCTGCTGGTGTGATGGTCGGAGGAGCCGGCTGCGAGGTGTAGTGCGTATTGAAGGAGAAGGTCGGGGATACATTGCGAGCTACCTTGGGCGACGTTCGATGAGGTAGGGCAGCTATGTGTCGTTTCTGTTGTTTATCAGCACTGGTTAAGTTCACGTGTTGATGGGAAGCCGTACCGTACGATGCTCGCTGAAGCCTGACAGTGTGGTCTCTTTGTCATCTTCTCTCGCGCGCTTCCGGTTGGTCCACTGTTGGGCAAACATGTTGATGGTCTCTCAGCGGAGATAGATGTCTTGGGTCCAAGGTGGAAGGCCGTGTCGCGTTCGTCTGAAATGCAGTTGGAGGTGGGCGGCAAGGCTGGCTCCCTCACACTGGGTAAGTTGGATGTTGATGTGGGAAATGCGTTCAAGGAAGCGTCAATGGGCAGAACCCTGGAGACTATATCTTCAGGTTGAGCGAGCGCGGAGACTCATCACAAGCCTCGGGTGGGAGAGATGGTGTTGCAGACGGGTTTCAGGTGTGAGGTCGAGGTTTTGAGACGCTCGGAGCCTGGTCGGCGATAGAAGCTTGGAAGGCATCTGGCGAGCCTGGCCCCCTGGTTTGGATAACGTACTTGGTAGGCGAACGCTGCAGGGACAGGAGAAAGTAGTGGGGCATATCACGTGAGCTCTCTTGCTCTTCAGGCCGGGCGGGAAGGTGCAAGGGGGGTGCCTAGGTGCTCTCCGTGTGCGAAACTGCATGCTCCAGATTGGCCAGCTCTCGCCGGACCCCGCCTAAAAAATACGGCGTTTCTCTCCAACCTTTGACTCACTGTACAACATAGAACAACATCGCCTCTAGCAATTAGGATATTGCACTCTGATTGCTCTACATTCTCTCGAGATCATCCCTCACAAATATACTTTCCAAAATGCCTGGCTTAGACATTGAACCAGCCGTCATCGACGACACGCGCAGTCAGTTAACCCCGCCAAATCCCCAGATGCAAACGCAGAGAATTTACTGACCACTGAACATACCACAGTCCTGGGTCAAGATCCATTGATTCCACCCCAATTGCTCATCTCCGAGATCCCAATCACCAGCAACTCGTTGAAGACCGTCGTCCAGGGCCGCAAAGATGCAATTGAGATCATTATGGGCCGATCTGACCGCCTCCTGGTCATCTGCGGTCCTTGCTCCCTCCACGATCCTGCGACAGCCCTCGAGTATGCCGGTCGATTGAAGAAGCTGTCCGACAAGCTCTCGGACGATCTCTGCATTATCATGCGTGCCTACCTCGAAAAGCCCCGAACGACCGTCGGCTGGAAAGGATTGATCAATGACCCAGACATCGACGAGTCTTTCAAGATCAACAAGGGTCTGCGGATTAGCAGACAGCTTTTCTGTGATCTCACGAGTATGGGTATGCCAATTGCTAGCGAAATGCTAGATACTATATCTCCCCAGTTCCTGGCAGATCTCCTCTCCCTCGGAGCCATTGGCGCACGAACAACCGAATCACAATTGCATCGTGAATTGGCCTCCGGTCTCTCTTTCCCTGTCGGATTCAAGAACGGCACTGATGGAAGCTTGACTGTTGCAATCGATGCCATTGGTGCGGCCGCTGCAAAGCACTCCTTCATGGGTGTCACGAAACAGGGTCTCGCTGCCATTACAAGAACCAGCGGAAACGAGCATGGCTTCGTTATCCTTCGTGGAGGCACCAAGGGCACAAACTACGACGCAGAAAGCATAAAGATGGTCAAGGAGACCTTGGATAAGAAGAAACAGAAGCAAGCTATTATGGTTGACTGCTCTCATGGTGAGTCACACTGATTCAGTAGCAACAATTTCATTAATGCGGACAGGCAATTCCAACAAGGACCACCGCAATCAACCTAAAGTCGCCAAGGTCGTGGGCGATCAACTGGCCGCTGGCGAAACCTCAATTATTGGTGTCATGATTGAATCCAATATTAACGAGGGCAACCAGAAGGTTCCTGCTGAAGGACCAGCAGGATTGAAGAAGGGTGTCAGCATCACCGATGCATGCATCAACTGGGAGAGCACAGTCGAGGTCTTAGAAGGCCTAGCAGAAGCAGTCCGAGAACGCCGCAAGCATTCATCTAATGGCCATGCTAGCAAACGAGTCAAGGTATTGGAAGAAGGATCTGCTGATGTGATCAACTGAACTTCGCATTTTTGAGGGATTTCGCATGGCGTTTGGAGAAACTATCTGCCTCTTTCACAAAAGTTAAGCGTGATTTTATTATACACAAATGGATTTAAGGGCCAACTGGGCAAGGGACGGATACGCGATTAATTTGCATGTTTTCACAGGATAGAACATGACCGCATAACCAGGATCAGTCTCGAAACTGCTCTTAGGCAGCTAATAGAATTCGATGTTTAAAAGCGCCTGCCCTATGCTTGCAATATTTACACTATAACCTACTACTTTTCGAGAGATCATCCTTCTCAACCAGCAAATGAGCAACTTCGTCGAAA
>Ga0302140_10007083_pt1 | contig 14057 bp, 8 predicted proteins | sample I_Bog_E1_1_FD_202095 | JGI IMG/M metagenome (GOLD analysis project Ga0302140, IMG submission 202095) | Peat permafrost microbial communities from Stordalen Mire near Abisko, Sweden - I_Bog_E1_1 | ecosystem: Environmental > Terrestrial > Soil > Wetlands > Peat | place: Sweden: Abisko, Stordalen...
GATGATTCGGGATTGGGCTTGAGGAGGCGATCGACGGCGCGCCAGGCGGCGAAGAGTTCGGGGAAATAGCGCTCGGCCAGGGTGGTGGGCGCTAATTTTTCGAGACGGGCGGCGGCATCGAGAGCGGCGGTGACGGCGGTGTGGCCGAGGTAGCGGGTGCGGCGTTCGCGATAAGATTTTTCGGAAACGCGGGGTTGCGAACAGGCGCTGAATCTGCCGGCAGCGGAAATGGGAAGGGCATCGCCGACGTAATGCGCGTAGAGTTCTTCGTAGAGAGCGGGCTGGATGCTCGACCACGGGCCCAGCGTGCGCGAAAAAGCCGACAGATCGCGCAAGAAGGCGCGCTTGGCTTCCTGTTCGCTGATGGTGGGCGGATTAGTGCCGAGCACTTGACGGACGAGGTCGGAAAGGGTGACCACGTGGAAGCGTTTTTCGGAGGAGCAGAAACGGTCGAAGTAGCCGCGCGCCAGGGCGGCGAGATTGCGCGAGTAGGTGACGTAGAGAACGCGCTCGGCGCCGCAGGCGTCGGCGGCGTGCAGCAGGGCCGTGGTTTTGCCGGAACCGGGATAGCCCTTGAGGAGGCGAACCTGCTGGCGGGCGGAAGCGAAACGGGCTTGCGGTTGCGTGAAGGGAAGAGGAGTGTATTCTTCGCGGCGCAGGTCGCGCACGGTTACGGGCATGTAATGGGACTGGAAGGAATGGGGCGCGAGGAGCGAATGATCGTCGTGGTGGCGGATGTCGCGCAGAATGAGGGAGTCTTCGGGAAGGTCGGTGAATTCGCCGGATTCTTTTAGCGGCAGGGCGTTTTTGGGCGCCCACCAGGCGTAGAAGTGGCTGCCTTGGCCGCCGCCCAAGCGCGAGCGGCGCCAGCCCCGATTGAGGCCTTTGGTGGATTTGTAATGGAGGCGTTGGGCATCGACGGCGAGACACTGCAAGAGGAAGGCGGCGCGGCGGCCAATGCCATCTTTGCCGTGTTCGGCTAATTTTTCGAGAAACTCTTGATGGCAGAAGAGCGGATTTGCCGGTTGGCTGGTGGCGAACGACTCGCCCAGCAGGTCAAGCTGTTGCTTTGGCTTCACGATTCACATCAGACATGCGACGCCTGCAGGTCATGTTCTGAATGGGCAAGAGATCCGTTTTCGAAGAGATTGCCGGAGGCGTCGAAGGGCAATTCGAACGGCGCGGAAATGGCTTTGACGTTGCTATAAACCGAAGGTAGCAGATTCGCGCTCACGTCGCAGTGAATTAACTCCATTGTGTTGCGAATGCGGCAATAGGTAACTTCGGACAGGTCTTGCTTGCCGACAGTGGGGACGATAGCGGCCAAGGCTTCGCGGTCGCTGGGGTAATGGATGGGCGTGCGGATTGCGGCGGGGGTGGAGGCGGTGAGTGAATTAATATAGGTGGGTTTCCAATCGACGTCGTTGACCAGACGGTCGTGTACGACGTCGGCGAGGCCGAGACCGACGGCGCTGTGATAAGTGAGAGCGCTCAAGCCGCGGGCGTAGATACGATGCACCAGCGGGGTATCGGGCCACGGATTGTATTGGCCTTGCACGCCGCGATTGATGACTTTGGTATCCATGCCCGCGCCGCTGATGTTCTTGCCGATTTCATCGACGATGAGGATGTCGATCTCGGGGGCGGGCAAGGTGGACATCCAGGATTTGACTTCGCTCAGCAGAGCTTCTTCCTGCGCGACCATGGCCGCCAAGCCTTGCGCGGTGCTGACGACAGTTAAGCCGCCGGTCTCGTGAAAGGCACCCTCTTGAATGGCGAGGCCGCCGAGAATTTTGCCGGTCGAGAACACGCTCGCGCCGACGCTGCGGATCATCTGTTCGAGACCCATGCGATAGGCGAAGGTGTGATAGCGCTGCGCGCCGGCGAATTTGCCCAAGCCGATGGCCATCATTTTGAACAGGCCGCTTTCGATAGCGCCGGCGAAATCGGTATGCCACTTGACGCGGGCGATGAGGAAAACGCCGTCGGCATCATAGGCGTTTTTGTCCATGAAGGTTTCAATGCCATCGGGCGTTTTGCCGAGCGGCACGACCCCGAGAGAACTGATAACCGGGACGCCCATGGTGGCTTCGTGAATGCCGTAATGGGCGAGCACGGTGGATTGGCCTTCGGCAGTGGCTGCGCCGTGGCTGCCCATGGCGGGGATGATGAAAGGATGTGCGCCGTGCTCTTTCCAGAAATCGACGACCGCTTTAGTGATGCGGGCGATATTAGCGATGCCGCGGCTGCCGACGCCGATGGCAATACGCGCGCCTTTGGGGATGCGTTGCACGAGATTGGAGGAGGCTAGCTCCCGGCGGATGTGGTCTTCGATGTCGGGGATGGCGCGATTGGGGAATGACTGCTCGACGTGGACGAAGCGCGGAGAATTCATGTTTACAGGATACTGCTTTGGGGGCGGCTCGCTGGAGTCATTAGCGTGCGGGACATTAGAGTGACGGCCTTCGGGTTACCTTTCTTGTGGCATTAGTCTGAGCATACATAACACGCACAGACAAAAAATCAAAGCCAACATCCGTCTCTTACCTCAGGATCTAAGCCGCTCCTTCATTGATGTGAATATGAAGATCTGCCGCCTGCGGCCGGTGGAAGAACTACCGCAGAGCCAAGAGAAAAAAACGCGAACGCTATCGAACAGGAAATCGCGCGCAAAATAGACCAACTGCCGCGCACCATCTTCACCAGCGTGCGCAGAACGGGCCAACTGGACGTGGAAGCCGTCGAGATGCTGGTACGTTCGGCGATGCATCGGGCTCGTGCCAGCGCAGTGCGCGAGTGGCTTCGCCTTCCGGCCCCAGCGCCGGACCAACCCGCGATTGCCGTCCTTGCGGACAACAAGCCCACTATCACGGGTTGCGCTCAAAGACGGTACTGACCTCAGTCGGTGCCGTGGAAATCGCGCGGCGTGCGGCGCATTCAGGCGCTGGTGGGACAAGACTTTGGGAAGTAGTCGGCCTCGTTCCTTGAGGCCGGCCGCAAGACCGTCGTTGGCCGAGATTGAAGCAGTCCGGCATGTTCTGGACGGTCAAAGGCGCAAACTCCATCCTCGCCTTTCGCTGTTCTCACCTTAACGGACGTTTTGAGGATTATTGGCAGGCGCGTCGTCCCGCTTAATCGCCACTTATATGTCGCGCACCCGACGCGCGGCGTAGAATCAGTGTCGAAGGCGATAACCATGACGAGACGCACTTTTCTGCCTGCTCTGGCAAGCGCTCCAGCGCTGCTAAACGCGCAGGATTCACCGCAACGTGCAGCCAAACCAAAAGGCAGGCTCAAACAAGGCATCACTGCCGGCGTCTTCAAGGGCAAGCAGATGTCCATGGATGAAATGTGCCGTGCAGCAGCCAATCTTGGCATCTATGGTTTCGACCTCGTCAAGCCAGTGGACTGGCCCATCCTCCAGAAATATGGTTTAGTTCCCACAATGCTCCCTCCACCCTACGGCGGAACCATTCCCGATGGCATTAATCAGACCGAAAATCATGACCGCATCGAAAAGAGTTTGCATGAGGGCATCGACATCGCCGCTGCGGCGGTTTGCCCGAACGTCATTACCCTATCCGGTAACCGGCGCGGCATGGCCGACGAAAAAGGCGCCGATCATTCCGTTGCACTATTAAATAAGGTGAAAGCGCACGCGGAAGACAAGGGCGTCACCATTTGCCTGGAACTGCTCAACAGCAAAGTGAATCACAAAGATTACATGTGCGATCACACCGCCTGGGGCGTGGGCGTCATGAAACGCGTCAATTCACCGCGCGTCAAGTTGTTGTACGACATCTATCACATGCAGATCATGGAGGGCGATGTTGTTCGAACCATTCGAGACAACTTCCAATATCTCGCGCATTTTCACACCGGCGGCAATCCGGGCCGCCATGAAATCGATCAAACGCAAGAGTTGAACTATCATGTGGTAGCGGAAGCCATCGCCGATCTGGGTTTTGCCGGTGTCATCTCCCACGAATACACGCCGGTGCGCGATCCGCTTACGTCACTGGCCGAGGCAATCGATATTTGCACCGTTTGAATCATATGCGCGGGCGTAGTTTCTGGCTGTTTTCGTTGTCTTGTCTGGCTATTTTTAGCGCCGTCTGCGCCACGGTGCAGCAGCCGGATTTTGAATTGCTGTCCAACGATCCCAGTAACGTCGGCAAACGCACTACGCGCAAGGAACAACAGCCGGGTGTCTTTCGCGAATATCCGGCTTGGGAATACAACAATTTCCCTATTCCGGACGATTACAACGTGCCGGGCGAGTGGGTGTTTGCCCGCTTCATGTATCGCGCGGTTCCCACCTGGCGCGGACGCTTGGCCAATTGGACGATAGATTATCCGCGCTCCGACCGTCACCTTTCCGCCGCCGTGCGGCGTCTTACCCGCATACAGGTTCGCTCCGCCGAAGAGCCTGTGGCTGCCGAAGATGGCGACGATATCTACAACTGGCCTTGGCTGTACGCCGTTGAAGTGGGCCACTGGGACCTTACTGATTTGCAAGCCGCCAAACTGCGCGATTTTTTATTACGCGGCGGATTTTTTATGTGCGACGATTTTCACGGCAGCGAAGAATGGGCCGTTTTCACCGAAAGTATGAAGAAAGTGTTTCCGGATCGTGCCATTGTCGATCTGCCCAATAGCGATCCCATCTTTCACACTGTTTACGACTTGGATGATCGCTACCAAGTCCCAGGTATGCAGGTAACGGTGACTCACCGCATCGCAGAGAAGGACGGTTTCATACCGCGCTGGCGTGGCATCTATGACGACAAACACCGCGTGATGGTGGCCATTTGCCACAACATGGATTTAGGAGATTCCTGGGAGAACGCCGACGATCCGCGCTACCCCGAGCAATATTCGGCGCTGGGATTTCGCATCGGCGTCGACTATCTCGTTTATGCCATGACACATTAGAGTTAATCACCATCAATGTTTGAGTTCCTCTTCAAATATCCGTTCGATGTTTTTGCGAAGGGGCATCTCGTGCTTATGGGATCGTGGCCCAGCTGGATTTTGCTGCTGCTGATACTGGCCGCAGCCGCCGCACTAGCTTCGCTGCTGATTCTGGGACGCAAGCACTTCACCAAGGCGCTGCGGGGCTATCGTTCGGTTGTACTTTGGGCTCTCGATTGGGCGCTCTTGGCTGTTCTGCTCTTGCTATTGTGGCAACCCGCGATTTCCGTGACCGCGCTCAAACAGCAGCAAAATATCATTGCCGTAGTTTTGGATGACAGCCGCAGCATGGCTCTCAAAGATACCGGCAATTCACGTCAGCAGGAAGCCGTTACCTTGCTCGAGAGCGGCCTGCTCAAGGATCTGCAGAGCCGTTATCAGGTGAGAATTTACCGCCTGGGCGCCACCGTCGATCGCATCGATGCGCTCTCGCAGCTCAGCGCCGCACAGCCTTCCACGCAAATTGGGAAAGGCTTGCAACAACTCGCCAATGAGGCGGCCACTCTGCCTATCGGCTCGGTTGTCTTGTTGAGCGACGGCGCCGATAACTCAGGCGGCATCGATCTCAAGACCTTGACCGAACTGCAGCGCCGCCGGCTGCCTGTGAACACGATTGGTTTTGGCAAGACCGAGCTATACTCCGATGTTGAACTCGACGGCTTCGATGTTTCGAACAAAGCGCTGGAGGGTTCACGGCTCGAAGCGCAGGTGAGCATTCGACAAAATGGCTTCGGCGGCAAGCAGGCGCGCTTGAACCTCTCGGGCGGCGGCAAGGTGCTGGCCAGCCGCGAAATTACGCTCAATCAAAGCGGCAAGCAAGTGGAGAGTCTGGAGTTCAACGCCGGTCCCGGAGGTGTGAAAAGCTTGGAAGTCCGCCTGGATCCGCTCGCGGGCGAAACGAATCTCGAAAACAACCGGCTCACACGCGTGTTGTGGGTGGAAAGCGGTAAGCATCGCATTCTCTACGTGGAGGGTGAGCCGCGTTGGGAATACAAGTTCATTCGCCGCGCGGTGGATGACGACCCGGCTATCAGCGTGGTCTCGATGCTACGCACTACTCAGAACAAGATTTACCGCCAAGGCATTAGCACGCCCAACGAACTGGAAGAGGGGTTCCCCACCAAGCCGGAAGATTTGTTCGAGTACGACGGCATTATTTTAGGCAGCGTGGAAGAAGCTTTCTTCACGGCTGGCCAGACCGATGCGATCAGGAATTTTGTCGATCGGCGCGGCGGCGGCCTGCTGTTTCTTGCCGGCCGCTGGGCGCTGGCCGATGGCGGCTATAACGTTGCGCCGTTTGCCGATTTACTGCCGGTGCAGTTGCCCACGCGCAAAAATACCTTCCAACGGAATTTTGCGGCCGCCGAACTGACCGACGCCGGCAGACGAAGCCTCGTATGCCGTATCGAAGAGGATGCCGAGAAAAGCAATCGTCATTGGGAGATCCTCCCCTATCTGGCGAACTATCAAGATCCCGGGACTCCGAAACCCGGTGCGGTCGTCTTGGCGCGCGTGGATGCAGGCGGAAATCGCTTGCCGTTGTTGATCACGGAAAATTATGGGCGTGGTCGCAGCGCGGTGTTTGCTACCGCCGGCAGTTGGCGCTGGCGCATGCAGCAGCCGTTGGGCGATGTCAGTCAGGAAACGTTTTGGCGTCAGTTGCTGCGCTGGGTCGTAGGTGCTACTCCCACGCGTGTTGTGGCATCGACGCCTAACGCAAATTTGGAAGATGAGAGTCACGTCGAACTGCGCGCCGAAGTGCGCGACAAGCAATACCTCCCTGCAAACGACGCCCAGGTAGACGCTAAAATCATCGGCCCGGACGGCTCCTCTGAGACGGTAGCCATGCATCCAGAACCCTTGTCTCCAGGCGTCTACGCCGCGGATTGGCAAGCCCAGACGCCCGGCTCTTATGTTGCCGATGTGACGGCGCGGCAGGCAGGCATACCGCTCGGGCACGACGCGCTCACGTTTCGGCGCGAAAACGGCGAAGCCGAAAATTTCCATCGCGAACAGAATCGCGAGCTGCTCGAAAAACTCGCTGAACAAACGGGCGGCCGCTACTACCCGCCGGGCGATGCCAAGAAATTAGCCCGCGAAATTGCTTTCTCCGAAGCCGGCATTACCGGACGCGAGATTAAAGAAATTTGGGACATGCCCATCGTCTTTCTGCTTGTGCTGTTGTTGAAATCTTCCGAGTGGCTCCTGCGCCGGCGCTGGGGGGTGGTATGAAAACTCTGCTCCTGTTCATGTGTGCCGCCGTGAGTCTCCAAGCCGCCGACTATTATGTGACTGTTGCCGGTTTGGGAGGCGATCCCGATTACGAAGCCCGCTTCGTCAAATGGGCGCAAGATCTGGAGCGTGAACTCAAAACCGATCCGGATGCTCATGTGATCACGCTCAGCGGTCTTGGCGCAACCAGACAGCAGGTGGAGCAAGCTATTGCCAAAGTGTCTTCTGAAGCCACTGAAACCGATACCTTCGCGCTTTTTCTGATCGGTCACGGCACCTTCGATGGCACGGATTACAAAATCAATCTTCCCGGCCCTGATATGACCGGTGCCCAGTTGGCCGCCGCTCTCAACCGTATTCCCGCGCGTCGCCAGCTTGTGGTGAATATGACGAGTTGCAGCGGCGCATCGCTCGCGTCTCTCACCCGCAAGGGCCGCATCGTCATCTCTGCTACTAAATCGGGCAATGAAAAGAATGCGCCGGTGTTTGCGCGTTATTGGGTCGATGCTCTGCACGACCCTAGCGCGGATACCGACAAAAACGGCTCCGTCTCCGCCTTGGAAGCCTTCCGATATGCCGACCGTAAAACCGCCGCTTATTTCGAGTCGGAAAAGCTGCTCGCCACCGAGCATGCTTTGATCACCGATACCGCGAACCCTACCGGCGTGCGCGATCCCAAGCCGGAAAACGGCCAAGGCCTGTTGGCCGCGTCATTTGTCTTGATCCGTCAGCGCACGGAAAGCGGCAAAGCCTTGTCGCCGGAGAAGCAGCGTTTGGTCAGCAAGAAAGAAGACCTCGAAGCCAAAATCGATCGTCTGAAATATGAGAAGGCCGCCATGGACGAAACCGACTACAAGCGTCAACTCACGGCGCTGCTGCTGGAACTGGCGCGCACGCAAGCGGAGATCGACCGTTGAGAATCTTCACGCTGATCTTCACTCTTTTTCTTCCAGCGGTTGCCGCACTGCCGGGAGACAACTGCAAAGCCTTGCGCCACCACGGGCAGATGAAGGAAGCCCGCGCCTGTTTTTCCGCCTTGGCTGCTAGCGCCGACGCGTTTTCGCAAGCCGAGGGTCTCTGGGGGCTCCAGCGTTTTGACGACGCCAAACTCGCATTCACCGCGGCTGAGAAACGTACGCCCAATTCCGCCCCTCTGAAAACCGAATTCGGCCTGCTTTTTTTCGAGCGCTTTAATTCCGCCGAAGCGGTAAATTTATTCACCCAGGCCGTTACGCTCGATAACAATTACGCACCGGCCTATCTCGGCATCGCGCGCGTGGCCGCCGCTGCCTTTGACCATCGCGCCTCCGAAGCGGCTGAGCAAGCCGCTCAGCACGATCCGAAACTCTATCAGGCGCACGAACTACTGGCGTTTTTAGCTCTGGAAGATAACGACGCGAAGAAGGCGCAAGAAGAAGCGCAAAAGGCCATCGGAATTTCCAATGAAGCGATCGATGCCATGGCTGTGCTGGCCTCGATCGATTGGCTGAACGGCAAAGCAGAATCCGAATGGCTGCCGCGTATTCTGAAAATCAATCCTGTTTACGGCGAAGCCTACTCCACCGGCGGCCATTTCTTTGAGATCAACCGCCGCTACGAAGAAGCGATTCAGTACTACCGCAAAGCGCTTGACCTGAATCCTGCTCTTTGGTCCGCGCGCTCACAACTTGGTGTCAACTTGTTGCGCCAAAGCGCCGATGCCGAAGCGCGGCAGCAATTGGAGCTTTGCTACAACGCCCACTACCGCAACGCCGAGACCGTGAACTCTCTGCGCCTGCTGGATTCGCTGGACACCTTTGAAACCTTCAAAACTGCGAATACAGAATTGCGCCTCAGCCGGAAAGAAGCGCCGCTGCTGCGCCCCTATGTCGAGCCGGAAATGCAGCGCGCCATAGCTACTTATGAGCGCAAGTACCAGATGAAACTGCCCGGTCCCGTCCATCTCGAACTGTATGCGAATCATGACGACTTCATTGTTCGCACTTTAGGGCTGCCGGGGCAGGGAGGTCTGCTCGGCGTCACTTTTGGATTGTCTGTCGCCATGGACAGCCCAACCGCGCGTCAGGCGGGTCAGTTCGTATGGGCCAACACCATGTGGCATGAGATGAGTCACGTATTTGTGCTCAGCGCAACGCATCACCTGGTGCCCCGTTGGTTCACCGAAGGATTGGCCGTCCATGAGGAAGGTTCGGCTTCTCCTGAATGGGGCGACCGTATGACGCCGGAAATTGTCTCCGCCCTGGAAAAGAAGCAACTGCTGCCTGTGCTGGAACTCGACAAAGGGTTCATGCGTCCAAAATTTCCTGGGCAAGTGATGATCTCTTACTACCAGGCCGGAAAAATTTGCGATTTCATCCATCAGAAATGGGGCGATGCGGCCCTGCTTGGCATGATTCATTCCTACGCCGCGCGTAAAACCACCGACGAAGCCATTCAGGAAAATCTGCATGAAAACCCGGCCGCCTTCGACAAGGAGTTTTTCGCTTGGCTGGACCAGCAAACCGCTAACACCGTGAAACACTTCGCCGATTGGAAAAAAGGCATGAAAGATCTGGTGGCCAGCTATAAGGCTGGCAATTTCGACGAAGTGATTGCCCAAGGAGTCAAGCTGCGCGACGATTATCCGGAATACACCGGCGGCGAAAGTGCCTATGAATTGCTCGCTGACGCTTATCAGCACAAAGGTAACAAAATAGCCGCTATTGCCGAGCTCGAGAAATACCGCGCCGCCGGTGGTACTACAGTTGAATCATTGAAGAAGTTGGCGCTGTGGGAGCAGGACGCCGGAAATTTGAAACAGGCTCGCACCACACTTGCGACACTGAACTACATCTATCCCGAAGACGAGGAGACACATCGAAGACTAGGCACTTTGCTGTTGCAGGCGGGCGACGCCGATGGCGCGGTCAGGGAAGGGAAGGCGCTGCTGGCGCTTCAGCCCTTCGATGCCGCGGAATCGCATTATGAACTCGCCAAGGCGCTCAAAGCGGCACACCGCATGGGTGAAGCCAAGGACGAAGTCGTCCTGGCGCTCGAAGCCGCTCCCGGATTTAAGCCCGCGCAACAGCTTCTTCTTCAATTGAGCCAATAAAATGTCAACTACTTCAACCGCAACGGAACTCGATACCGCCGAAGTGCGCGAACGCGTCAAGCGCTTCCAGGACGTCCAAACTCAGATCAGGAGTGAAGTGCACAAGGTGATCGTCGGCCAGGACGAAGTCATCGAAAGTGTTCTCATCGGTTTGTTTGTCGGCGGCCACTGTTTGCTTACTGGCCTTCCCGGCACAGCCAAAACATTGTTAGTGCGCACGCTGGCGCGCACGCTTGGTTTGCGTTTTAACCGCATCCAGTTCACGCCCGACCTGATGCCCTCGGACATTACCGGCACCGACATCATCGAGGAAAATACCGCCACCGGACATCGGTCTTGGACGTTCGTCCCCGGCCCGATTTTTTCGAACATTTTGCTGGCTGACGAAATCAACCGCACTCCTCCCAAAACGCAATCCGCTTTGCTCGAAGCCATGCAGGAGTTGTCGTGCACGGTCCGCGGCAATCAATATAGGATCGAAGCGCCCTTCTTCGTCTTGGCTACGCAAAATCCCATTGAGCTGGAAGGCACCTATCCGCTGCCCGAAGCGCAGTTGGATCGCTTCCTATTTAATGCCGTCCTCGACTATTTAACGGCGGAAGACGAAGTAAAGGTTGTTGACTTGACCACTACCACCACGCGCGCGGAAGCGAACACCGTCACCACTGGTGAAGAAATCGTAGGCTTCCAGCAGTTGGTGCGCATGACCCCCGTGGCCGATTCGGTGGCTCGTTATGCGGTCGATCTGGTGCGTGCTACTCGGCCCAACACGCCCGATGCGCCCGACTTCGTAACTCAATATGTCAATTTCGGCGGGAGTGTGAGAGCGGCCCAATTTCTGGTTTTAGCCGGTAAAGCCCGGGCTCTTATGCATGGCCGTTTTCACGTTGCTTACGAAGACATTCGCGCGCTTGCCGCGCCCGTCCTGCGCCATCGCGTGCTGCTCAATTTTCACGCTGAGTCCGCGCGCCTCACTACCGACGATATTTTGCGCCGCTTGCTCGATTGGAAATCTGCGCCGCGCGGAGCCTAATAAAATTGCCTGTCCAAGTCTCAAACCGCTATCTCGACCCCTCGGTGCTGGCTGGCATCTCCGGCTTGGACCTCATCGCGAAAACCGTCGTCGATGGTTTTCTCGCCGGGCTTCATCGTTCGCCCGATTTTGGCTTTAGCCAGGAGTTCGAAGAGTACCGCGCCTATACGCCGGGAGACGATTTGCGGCACGTGGATTGGAATGTCTACGCCCGCACCGAGCGCGCCTATCTGAAGCGCTACCGCGGCGAAACCAATACCGCCGCCATTGTGCTACTTGACGCCAGCGCCAGCATGGGCTTCGGAGAACCCGTGAGAAAAATCGACTACGCCAAATACCTCGCGTCGTCGCTCGTTTATCTGGCTCACTTGCAGCGCGACAGCGCCGGCCTGATCGTTTTTAACGACGATGTTTCAAACTTCATCCGGCCCACCTCGCGCCAAGGTCAGCTCATGCGGCTCTTGCATGCCATCGACGGAGCCGAACTTGGCAAACGCACCAATTTTGCGCGCCCTTTCTTCGAACTCCAGCAATTCATGAAGCGCCGCGGCGTCACTGCTCTTATTTCCGATTTCTTCGAAGAGCCAGAACTCATTGTCAAAACCGTCGAGCCATTGCGTTTTCGCGGCAATGAACTGATTCTCTTTCACATCCTCGACCCGCGCGAGATGGAACCCAAACTCGCCGACGGCGCTTTGCTGGTCGACATGGAAACCGGCGAAGCTCTCGAAGCAACTCCTGAGTACGCTAGAACCGAATATCGTGAAAAAATCCAGGCGCATATCGAAAATCTCCGCACCAAAGCCCAAGCCGCCGGTTTAGATTATTTCCTGTTGCGGACGGACCGCCCGCTGGATGAAGCTTTGCGCGAATATCTAACCATCCGGCAAGGAAGAATGTGAATGGGATTTCTTTCCCCTTGGTTCCTGGCTGGGCTCGCGGCAATCGGTCTTCCTCTTTGGTTGCACCTTCTACGCCAATTCAAGCGCACGCCGCAACCATTTAGTTCACTGATGTTTTTTGAACGGCGCGTGCAAAGCTCCGTGCGCCATCGCCGTTTGCGCTACCTTATGCTGCTGGCGTTACGGCTGGCTTTATTGATCCTGCTGGCGCTCGCCTTTGCCAATCCTTTTATCATGCGCAGCCGGGCCTCCCAAACGCGCCGCAAATTGACTCTCATCGTTGTCGACCGCTCCTTTAGCATGCGCGCCGTGAATCACATGGAGCGCGCCAAAGAAGAAGCTCACCGGCTGGTTTCGAATCTTTCCGGCGGTTTCCTCGCGCAAGTTGCGGCTCTCGATTCGCACCTCGAAACCTTAACCGCTTTTGAAACGGAACGAACCGGCCTCAACGCGGCCATCGATTCGCTAACCGTGGGCGACGAAACCAGTTCCTACGGCGAACTGGCGCGCGCCCTGCGCCTGCTCGATAGAACCGCCAATATGCAAATCGACGCCCACTTCATCAGCGATATGCAGCAATCCTCGCTGCCCTCCAAGGGTTTTGTCGATCTGCAGCTTGAACCCGGTACCACCCTCGCACTTCACTCCGTTGCCCAGTCGAAAAAAGAAAATTGGGCCGTTGAAAACGTCATTGTCGCGCCACAAATTTTCGATCCCAAACTCAGCCGCCTCACCTCCACCGTAGCCGGTTGGCAAACACCCGCTGCGTCCCGTCAGGTTTCGCTCATCCTGAACAACAAAGTGCTTGCCTCAAAGACGGTCGCTGTTCCCCCCAATGGCCGCGCCCAAGTTGAGTTTCTCGGCTTCGATGTCCCATACGGCGCAAATCGCGGCGAAATTCGTCTTGAACCGCACGATGAGTTGTCGCAAGACGACGTGTATCCCTTTGCGGTCGAGCGCTCCGATCCGCGTCGCATCCTCTTTTTATACGCCGGCGGCCGCAGCCACGAAGGCTTTTATTACAAGGCCGCGATGGAGTCCTCGGCGAGCGCTGGCTTATTAGTTGATCAGGCTCCTTTCGAACAGGGATCGAATCTCGACCTTTCGAAATTTGTTTTCGTGGTGCTCAGCGACCCGGGCGAACTCGATAAAGACGTGGCCGCAAGAATTCGCTCCTACGTCGAAAAAGGCGGCGGCTTGTTGATCGCCGCCGGTATCGATACTGCCCGCAGCGGCGCGGTTGCCATAACGGCCGCCAAAATCGGCGGTGGCAACGCGGCCCAAGCTGTGGGCGAGGTAGACAACCAGAACCCCGCTTTATCGGAAGTAGGCCGTTTCGAAAACGTGCAGTTCTTGCGCAGTGTCAGCGTGCTACCCAATCGTGGTGCAAAGGTGCTGGCCAAATTCGCTGATGGCTCGCCGCTCCTGCTCGAAGAACGCATCGGTGAAGGCCGCGTGCTCACTTTCGCTGGAATGTTGGACAGCTCAAACAGCGATTTTCCGCTCCATGCCTCGTACCTGCCTTTTGTCGTCCAAACCGGACTTTACTTGTCCGGCGCGGACGATAATCCATCCAGCGTAGTCGTTGGTTCACCGGCCACTTTGCGTCACTCCAAAGCCGAGACTACCGCCGCCGACGTTGTCGGTCCCGATGGCAAGCATGAATTGTCTCTGAGCGATGCTACCAAAGCCATGACGTTCAATCTTTCCGAAGCCGGCTTCTTCGAAGTCCAAAGCGCCAATGGCCGCCGCGCGCTCATGGCCGTGCATCCAGACCGCCGCGAATCCGACCTAACGGTCATTCCCGATGAAACGCTCGATCTAT
>Ga0302140_10007084_pt1 | contig 14056 bp, 10 predicted proteins | sample I_Bog_E1_1_FD_202095 | JGI IMG/M metagenome (GOLD analysis project Ga0302140, IMG submission 202095) | Peat permafrost microbial communities from Stordalen Mire near Abisko, Sweden - I_Bog_E1_1 | ecosystem: Environmental > Terrestrial > Soil > Wetlands > Peat | place: Sweden: Abisko, Stordalen...
TTATTTGTTTGGGAAGGTACTTTGGGGTTTTTCCGGTGTAACATTATTGTTTTCAAGTGCATGGGAGGAAAATGGGGGAGGGGTGGGGTAAATTGCCAGCCCATAAACGGGTTGAAGCGATTAAAACAGGAAACGAAATATTTTGGGCGCACTTGACCATGAATCGATTGTGCGCGTTTCCGCGAATTAAACTGCAAAATTCAGAAAAGAATTCTCGATGTGATTCCCCTGCCAAGGATGGCTGGTACTTACACCCGGACCCTCGGTAGTGTAGTGTTCTAATCGTCGTTGAGCGCCGTTCTGGGCTCATGCGTCCCTACCGATAGGATCGATCTCATGCGCAAAGTTCTGCTTGTTTTCAGCCTCCTGCTCCCTTGCATCCTCACCGCCCAGGCTCCCAAGTCTCCAGCCTGGAGGGCCAAAGTCGCAGGCTCCATGCCTTTACTCGGCCATCGTAACTGGATTCTGATCGTCGACTCCGCATATCCGTTGCAATCAAGTCCTGGCATCGATACCATCGAGACCGACGCGGGGCAGTTGGAAGTCATTCGCCACGTACTTTTCGCTATCGATAGGTCCATCCACGTGCGGCCCGTTATCCAGATGGACGCGGAACTGCCTTTCGTTTCCGAACAAGATGCGCCAGGCGCCGCCGCCTATCGAACAGAGATTGCCGATCTGCTCCGTGAATATCCTGTCGAGTCGCTGCCGCACGACCGCATCATCGCCAATATCGAAGAAGCGTCGAAGCACTTCAACATTCTGGTTCTCAAGACCAACATGGTGGTTCCGTATACTTCGGTCTTTATCCGGCTGGACTGCAAATACTGGAGCGCCGACGCGGAAAAGCGCTTGCGCGATAAGATGGCAGCGGCAGGACAGTCTGCTCACTGATTCCGTTGCAGGCGGGCGCACAGCCATGCTATGCATCCTTCCTCAACCCACACATCCTTTGGTATACTCGATGAGTTCACCTTAAGCGGAGGTGGCGAAATTGGCAGACGCACCAGCTTGAGGTGCTGGCGCCCACAAGGCATAGGGGTTCAAGTCCCCTCCTCCGCACCAGATCCTCCTTCGGACTAACCGGGCGAGGGTGAGAAAGCAGCTCAGAAAATGCAGATTCTTCTCTACTTCGTCGTCACCGTGCACGTCCTCGTGTGCCTGTTTCTTATCGGAGTTGTGCTCCTCCAGCAAGGCCGTTCGGCTGACCTCGCAGGCGCGTTTGGCGGCCAGGGATCGCAGACCGCTTTTGGCCCCCGTGCCGCAGCGAATGTGCTGACCCGCCTCACCACCTGGTCGGCAATCATCTTCATGGTCACTTCGATCAGCTTGACTGTCCTCTACGTTCGCACCAGCGGCTCTCATTCGGTGTTTTCGGGCACCAAGGCAGCGCCCGTTTCTGCACCAGCTAAATCCGGAAAGTAACGCACCCTCCTTTGATCGGGTTTTCAACAAGCGGCAGACCAGACGGTCTGCCGTTTTGTATTCCCCCGCATAGCATTCGTCCAAATCACATGAGCCGCTTGCATCACCGATTCCCAATCAAAATATTCTCCTCTTGCTTTGCAGATCATTTCCCCTCATTGGCGCACAATGAAGAAAGTTCGAAAAAGAAACCACCTCATTAGCCCCATGAAGCAAGAAAACAGCCACCGCGCCGCCTGAATAAATGCCCCAAGTACCGATTTCACCTCATCGTATTGAAAATAAACATGTTACGTCAAAATAGCCTGCAAAAACAAAGGACTTACGTAAAACGAGCCCTGACCAATTTGCAAAACAAAGGAGTTACGTCCGACTCTTGCGACAAGAGTGACTGACGCTAGGGTACTCGGTTCCGCGGCACAAATTTATGATTCGTGTTGACATTTATATCTACTAGATATATCTTGCAGCTATATGGAACGGAACCAAACTGCTTTCGTGATTCTCGGCATCCTTGCCATCCATCCGAACCAGTCCGGGTATGAGATTCGGAAGACCGTGCAACAAACCGTTGGATTCTTCTGGGGCGAGAGTTTCGGCCAGATTTATCCGACGCTCAAGCGGCTGCTTGCGGATGGACTGATTATCCCCAGCGCGTCGGGTTCGAAGACCAGGATGACGCGTCAGGAATACTCGATTTCCCCGTCCGGACTGCTTCGGCTTCAGGAATGGCTGGCTGTTCCCTATCGCGAAGATCCGCCGCGCGATGAGTTTCTGCTCAAGCTCTTTTTTGGAGCCGAGGTAGCACCCAACGTCTCCGCAACACATATTCGCAGATTTCAGGAACAGAACCGCAAGGTGCTCTCTACCTTGCTGGAACTGCAGGCATTGGGACGCGCCCGCAGCGCCCACTATCCGGGCTTCCCGTTCTGGATACTCACGTTGAACTACGGGGTTGCCCACCTCCGCGCCTCGCTGGAATGGAGCGAAAACGCGCTTGCCGTGCTAGCCGCCCTGGAGACGCCGCATTCAAAGAATCCACATTCGGAAGAGGACATCCCCGGAAAACCCTGAATAAGCCTTGGAGGTCACCAACCTGCGTGCACAAACGCATGCACTATCAAGGAGATTCGCAACATGCCTACCAACGTTCGTTCCAGTCGTACGTCGCAGATTGTGGCTTGGATTGTTGCCGGCCTTCTCATCGCAGGCTTTTTCTTTCACAGCATCGGCATGTGGACTGGCCCGATCCTGGCAGTCTGGTTCGTCGGAACACAACGGCCTTGGCGCGGATTCCTCTGGATGGTAGCGATCAACTATCTTCCCGGCCTTCTATTCGATTGGCGCAGCTTCCCAATCAAAGGCCCGGTTCCCGCGCTCGAATACCTGGGCTGGAGCCTGCTGATCGTTGTGCTCAGCCTTCTTCCGTTCACATTTCATAGGCTCACCAGCCGACGCCTGCCGGGATTACTGTCCACGCTCCCACTACCCCTTGCGGCGCTTGGATTTCAGGTTTTCACCGAGCCGCTGGAGCATACTGGGTTGGCGATCGCGACTGCAATTCAAACCTTCCTCACCTTGTGGTTTGCAGCCGTTCTTGTCTGGGCGTGGAACCACGAGTTTCGTGTGGCGACGGTTGCACGCGGAGCAAGTTGGTGCGCTACGATCTTCTTCGTCGTCGAAGGTTCGCTGTTGTTCTTCCGCCTGAGCGGGGCGCAAATTTTGCTGCAACCTCTGACCGTTTCCGCTTTCGCATGGATATGCCTTGGCGGAGCATTTGCCTTAAGCATCCTCGCGCTAATTCACTCCGACGGACAGCAGACCTGGGCTCAGAAACCGGAAGCGGTTGCCCTGCTGCGAAGCCCGGTAACCGGCAAACCGCTCTCCGTGGTCAGAGAACGCGGCCAAGAGACATTGGTAAGCGATTCCGCCGAGAGATTCCCGGTACGCAATGGAATCCCGAGCTTCCTCAAGTCTGAGGACCTTATCGGTGACAACGGCAAATACAACCACCTTTATGAGACCATCGGAGGCTTTTACGACGATACACAGCGCTTCTTCGGCGCTTTTCGAGGGCTCAATCTGGACTCATACTTCCTCGACTACATGGGGTTGCTCGATGTAAAGCCCGGCGATTCGGTTTTGGAAACTTCCGTCGGCACTGGTCTCAACTTCAAATACCTGCCGCGCGGGGCAAAGCTCTCCGGCCTCGATCTCTCTCTGGAAATGCTAACCAAATGTCAGGCAAACCTGCGCCGCTGGGAGATGGATGCGGACCTCTACCTCGGCAACGCCGAGCGTACGCCCTTCGCCGACGCAAGCTTCGACGTTGTCTATACCGCTGGAGCCTTCAACTTTTTCACCGATCGCCAAAAGGCCATCCGCGAAATGATCCGCGTTGCCAAGCCGGGCGCCCGTCTGATGATCGAAGATGAAACCGAAGAGTATGTGAAGAGTACGTATGAAAACATTCCGTTCACCAGCAGTTTCTATAAGGATCGCAAAGAAGCTGTAACTGTTCCTATCGACCTGGTGCCGCCGGAAATGGAGGATATCCACCTGGAGATGCTAAAGGAAGGCAAGTTTTACGCGATCACTTTTCGCAAGCCATTGGTCCCGAACAGGTTGATCGAGGTGCCGGCGGTTGAAATTGCGGCAGCGCGTCGATGAGTTGGATGCGGTTTCGCTCTTCCTGTGCAAGAGTAAAATAGCCTCATGATCATGGAGACCTTTCCCGTCGGTCCGCTGCAATGCAACTGCACCATCCTTGGCGATGAAGCAGCGGGAGAGGCGATTGTCATCGATCCAGGCGAAGAGGTTGGCCGCATCCATCGCCGCCTCACCGAGCTGGGCCTCAAGCTGAAACAGATTCTCATCACACACGGGCACATCGACCACGTCGGTGGGGCGCTCAAGCTCAAGAAGCTGACAGGCGCGCCCATCCTGCTGAATGAAAATGACCTGCCTCAACTGAAATTGATGGATATGCAGGCCGATTGGCTAGGCATTCGAGCGCCGGAGACCGCTCCACCGGATGAACTACTCACCGACGGCTTGAAGGTGGGGCTGGATGCGTTTCCGGCGCAGGTAATTCATACGCCCGGACATACGCAGGGCTCCGTGTGTCTACACTTTGCGCCGCTGAATCTGCTCATTGCCGGCGACACGCTCTTTGCCGGGAGCATTGGGCGCACGGACCTGCCGGGCGGCAACTACGATCAGATTATCGACTCCATTGAAGGGCGGCTGCTGACTCTCCCCGGTGAAACGAAGGTTCTTCCGGGCCATGGTCCGGCCACAACGATTGAAGCTGAGCGGAATACCAACCCTTTTCTGCTTACGATGTAAATTTGATAATTCCACAAAATACCGGTCTTTATTTTTCATAAAGATAGCCCATATTTATTCAACAAACACTTGGAGTCAAAGGTCGGTACTATTACCACCTTGATGCGTACGCAAATAGTTAACCAGGATGGTTACTCCGGTACTGAATTCATCCGTGCCCGCAAGCAGGCTCACCACCAGCCAGCCAGACTCAGCCATACCGAAAAAGTATCCTGGATGCAACCAAACCCCTAGATCTAGCAAGGCAAGCACTGTCTGTTCATCGCGTTGGAGAGCGGGAATGCGCAACACAGCATACCAACCCGCTTCTACCTTGAGTCGGTTGACCTGGGGCGCATCGCTCAGTTGCCGATCCAGTTCTGCCAGGTTCGATGCGGTGCGGTTTCGGATCTGCTGCTGGATTGACGCGCGACCCGCCAGCCACTGCGGCAGTGCACTCTGGATAGGCGCGTTCATTGACAGAAACGTGTCTGCGATGACCTCCAGACGATCGAGAGCGGCAGCGGCTGCTGGGCCGGTCGCCACGATCCAGGCGGCTTTCATCTGCGGCAGACCGGCGATCTTGCTCAGCCCGCTCACAACGAAGACCGGGGCGCCCTCTAACCCTGCGGCGAAGCTCGTAGCATTGGCTGCGAAGCTATAGTCCAGAAAGACCTCATCCACGATCAGCGACAGATCGTGTTCCCTGCACAAGCGCGCCAGTTCCTCCGCTTCCCACGGTTTGGTGAAGTGGCCCGTTGGGTTATTCGGGTGCACCATGACGATGGCGCGTGTTTGGGGAGTAACTGCCCTGCGAAGCTCCTCCGGATCGATCTGCCAGCCCTGGTCGTAGATAAGCGGAGCTGCCTTGAGCTGCACATCGTCGAGCACTGCAAGGAAGTCGAAGAGCGGATAGCCAGGCTGAACGACGAGAATCTCGCCTTCCGGGTCGCAAAGCAGGCGGAAGAGATAGCTGTAGGCCTCGCTGGTGCTGGTGGTGAGCACAATCTGGTCTGGACGAACCAACGCGCTGTGGTCGGCGTAATAGTGGCATACGGCTTGACGAGCACGCAGGCTCCCGCGCGGCTGAGGATCGTAATCGAAGGCCTCTGGGCGAGCGAGGGATTGCAACAAATCCACAGGATAGGTGAAGCCGCAACGGGTCGGATTTGAGGCAGTCAGGTCGGAAATCGGCAGCCCAGCCTGTGCGCGGAGACGATGTGCGCGTGCCAGTGCGCTCTCCTCAATGTTCCAGGCCGTTCGCCGTGAAAAGCGCATAGGTCCAATCCCGTCGCACCGTAGACCGGTACGTGCCCTTGAGCTCACTCATGCACAATAGAAGAGGCGTCCTTTTCCACGATACACGGATGCCATGGGGAGGAACCTTGGCACTGCGCGCGGTCGTCTTCGATTACGGAATGGTACTGACAGATAAACCAGATGCAGATGCGTACGCTACCCTTTTACGCATAACGGGGCTGCCGGAGGACCGCTTTGAGCCTCTCTACTGGGCCGACCGGCACGCCTATGACGAGGGCAAACTCACCGGCCTGGAATTCTGGCAAAAGCTCATCCTCGCTGCCGAATTGAACCTTTCCCCAGAAACCGTGCAGGAACTTAACCATTGGGATGCGCGTATGTGGACGACAGAGAATCCCGTCATGCTGGCCTGGCAACTTGAACTCAAGAAGCATGGCTTTCTGACTGCGATCCTCTCAAACATGGGCGACAATGTGCTCGAAAACATGAAGCGGGAATTTGACTGGCTTCCTCGCTTCGACGTCCTTGTCTGGAGCTATCAATTGCGCATGGCCAAGCCTGATCCGGCAATCTATCACCATGTGCTCGATGACCTTGGCGTTCGTCCCGAAGAGGCGCTCTTCCTCGATGACAAGCTCATCAACATTGAGGCTGCGCAGGCGGTCGGCATGCAGGCTATCCAATTCACGAACGTGGAGAAGCTTCGCGAGGACCTGATAAAAGCTGGATTACAGAACGTACTGCCGTTGCCTTAAACAATCTCCCAGTCAAAACTCATATTCACAGACCACGACTGGCTCGATTGCGTCTACGAGTCCTCCCCTCTGCATACAACTGTAGGCTCGATGTTCTAAACTTCTGGCCGTTGCATTGCAATGTTTCACACCGTCTTGTGCTGAGCCGCAAGCCATGAGGTCCGTCAAAGGTCTGCGTCTTGCATTCAAGTTGATCCGTCCAGACAGAGGGTAGGAGTACCGACAGTGAAGTCATTTCAAAAAGGAACAAAATGGACAGCGGCCAAACGGGTCGCTGTCGGAGGGGCGTCGCTTCTGCTGGGCGCTTCCATGGTGCTCGCGCAATCCGTGCCCGTCGTAACTGGCGATGCACGCGTCGATAAATTGCTCAGCCAGATGACGCTTCAGGAGAAGCTGACCCTGATTCACGGCACGCATGAAGATCCAGCGGTCTACCAGGGACAGGCCGGTTTTCTCGCCGGCATTCCGCGGCTGGGCATTCCGGGGTTGCGCTTCGCAGATGGACCTCCAGGCGTGCTGGTGCGCCATCCATCGCAGGGTGAGACGGCGACGATGGGTGTCGCTGCAACATTCAATACCAAAACGGCAGAGGAGAACGGGCTGGTTATCGGCCGTGAAGCGCGCGCGCTGGGCATCGATGTCGCGCTGCAGCCTTTCGTGAATATCGATCGCGACCTGGAGTTTGGCCGTGGGTACAACACCTTTGGCGAAGATCCATTCCTCACTTCCGAAATGGGCGTCGCCGAGGTCAAGGGTATTCAATCTCAGCACGTGATGGCGCAGATCAAGCACTACGTCGCTTACGATTCCGAAGCAACCAACATTTTCGTTGACGATCAGACCCTGCATGAGGTGTATGTGGCTCCGTTCGACGCTGCAATTCGTCGCGCTGACGTGTCGTCGATCATGTGCTCCTACAACCGCATCAACGGCACATTCGCCTGCGGCAATGAGTCGAATCTGACCAAGATTCTTCGTGATGAGATTGGCTTCAAGGGATTCGTCACCTCCGACTGGGGTGCGGTTCACGCGGTCAAGTTCATCAATGCCGGTCTCGATATGGAGATGCCCGGCGAGCCCACTCCAGGCGGCTTCCCGATTCCTTCATTCTTTGATTCCCTGCCCGTTCCACCTCCGGCGAATATGGCCTCCATGGGGGACATCATGGAAGGTTTCTTCGGCTATATCCCCGAAGAGCCGAAACCCGTCATGGGAAACTTCGGCGACTTCGGCAAAAAAGAAGATCCAAAGAAGATGCCCGAAGCTATGAAAGACGGTACGGTCGACGAAGCGACAATCACGCGCGCTGCCGGACGAGTGTTGTATGAGATTGTCCACTTCGGCTATCTCGACGGACAGTCGAAGCACGACATCACGGCGCAATCCATCGAGGCTAACGCAAAGATCATCGAGAAGACTGGCGAAGAGGCTGCTGTGCTGCTGAAGAACGAAGGCGGCGCGTTGCCCTTGAAGGCTGCCGACCTCGATTCGGTTGTTCTCATCGGCCCCACTGCCGGGCAGATCGACTCCATTGGCATCAACGGCGAGCGATCTGTCGGAATGCCGGAGCGCCAGGTCGGTCCGTATGACGCCCTGAAAAAAATCACAGGCAACGCGAATACCAAGTTCGCCGTCAATGACGACATGACCGGTACCACAGTCCCGGCCGCGGCGTTGAGCCACGACGGTAAGCCTGGCTTGGTCCGTACCGGCGACGGCGCAGAGCAAGTCGATGCTACTGTCGACTTCACTTCCAAGGGAGGAAATGCGCTCAAGGCGAACGCTACGGTCACCTGGAAGGGCACGCTGACGGCGCCCCACGCGGGCATGTATTGGATCTATCTCCAGGCCCTGGGCACCAATGCCGGCATCAAGCTGGACGGCAAACGCCTAGCCCACACTGGCGTCATGCAGGGCGGCGTCCACGGAGATATTCTTCAGGCTAACCAGGACAACGCTGTTCCAACCACCGACGGGATTGACAACGTTCGCCGAGCGATTGAATTGACAGCCGGGCCGCACGCTGTTGAGATCTCAACGACTCCCGACACCTCTGCCGCGCCGGTGCAAGTCCGCCTCAACTGGTATACCCCCGAACAACGCAAGGCCGACCACGAGGCTGCTATCGCTGCGGCAAAAAACGCCAAGGTCGCTGTTGTTTTCCTATGGACGCGGCTGCGTCCAGTCTTCGGGCTTCCGGGCGATCAGGACAAGCTGGTGGAGGAAATTGCGGCAGTCAATCCCAATACCATCGTCGTATTGAATACGAGCCAGCCGGTTGCGTTGCCATGGTTAGACAAAGTGAAGGCTGTGCTTGAAATGTGGTGGCCAGGGGATGAAGGCGGCTGGTCGACAGCCAACCTCCTTGCAGGCAAAACCAGCCCCGCCGGCCGTTTGCCCGTAACCTGGGCCAAGAGCCTCGCGGACTACGCAGCTACCGATCCGAAGCATCCTGAACGGTCCATGAAGGGCGTCGATGGAAAGACTACTTACAGCGAGGGCGTCAACGTCGGCTATCGCTGGTTCGATAAGGAGAAGATCGATCCGCTGTTCGCGTTCGGCCACGGGCTGAGTTACACCAGGTTTGAATATTCCGGACTGAAGGTGGAGAAGAAGGCCGATGGCGGGCTTGAAGTCAAGGTCCACATCAAGAACACCGGCAGTGTGGATTCAGATGAAGTTCCGCAGGTCTATCTCGGAGCGCCGAGCGAGATTCCTTCGGGCGTTCAGTTCCCTGTTCGCGCGCTGGTAGCGTTCGACCGCGTTCACTTGTCCGCTGGAGAAGGCAAGACTGTAACTCTGCATGTTGCGCCGAGGCAGTTACAGTATTGGTCAACCGCTAGCGGTAAGTGGTCAGCCGCAACCGGAAAGCGCACAGTGAGTGTCGGCGCTTCTTCACGCGATTTGCGCGTTGAGCAGGCAATTAACTAACTCAACTGAACACGTACAGAAGTGCCGGGGCTTTGTCCCCGGCATTTCTTTTGTAGAATTCAAACCGGTGGAAGTTTGAAAGGAAAACTCTGCCTTGAAGCGATTGAGTCTTAAACTGGGCCTTGTTTATTTCCTGCTTTCCGCACCACTATTGCAAGCTCTGTCTACATACTCCGTCGATACCGGTGAGTGCGGCGGTGAGCCTATTCTTCAGCCATCCATATCGAAAACGCCTGTCAAATCAAACAAGAGCGAATCCGTCAAGTTCTACGGACAACTCGAATTTCGTCGGAGCGCGGAAGATGCTAAGAGCGAGCACTGCCACGTAACGGCCCGATTGATGATCGGGATGACAGACGAGGCATTTCGAGAAGCGAAGCACGTCGAATGGGACACTGAAAACGGAGAGATTGCGGGAATTGATTTGGTTGGATTCTCGCCCGACGAATCTAAATTCGCCGCCGACTTCTGGCTTGCGGAAGGGGATGGCAAGACTCATAACCCAGTTATTTACGATTTACCTTCTCGCACAACTGCCTATCGATCGCTTGGTGATCTGATACAAAAAATAATTCACGGCTGCGACCAGAATGAAGACTTTCTTGGAGTCACAAATTCCGCAGAAGCAATTTTCGCAATCCCTCCGAGTGAATACTCCGATACTCCCGATTGCGGCGACAAAGGCTTGTGGCATTTCAATTTAAAGACTGGCCGCGTGTACCGCGTGAAAAGAATCTCAGGAATCCATTGGAAATGACAGGTTGCTCATTCTTGTCGAAGGTATCAGCCCAATGCTGTTGTTTACGAAGCCAACCCTAGACCCACCAGGTTAGCCGCCAGAATAATCACAGCCATCCCCACCCAGAGTATCCGCACCGGCTTGCTTCCCACTCCGGCCCACTCGCCCAACGCCAGCCCCACCAACCCTCCGCAGAGCACATAGATACTCATGTGCAGCATCCAGTTCACATACGATAACTCCTGCGGAATATTTGCCGCACCCCATGCGTAGAAGAAGAACTGGAGATACCACATGATTCCGCCTGTTGCTGCCAGCGTTCCATTCCTCATCAGGGTTCCCGTTGGCTGCGCTAGATCGTCCGTGAGCGAGATTCGTTTCAGCACCGCGAGCCGAATGAAGCAGTAACTCAGATTCACAACCGCGCCGCCTCCCATGATGAATACATAACTCGGCAATGCAGCATAGAGCGGGTTCACGCCAAGATGCAGCGCCGTCGCTTCCATGGGCTTGGCCGCGTCGATGGCAAACGACATACCTGAGGAGAAAACGCCGCAGAGTATAGCGAGAAGTAACCCCAGCTTCAAGTTGAACTCTCTCAATTCTCCGCGTGTCTGCACTTCTTTCAGATGGCCGGCGTATGAAACAACTGCCACTCCGATCAACGCAACCAAAACCCCGGCCATCGTCAGCAAGCCGCCCTTGGTGGTGAACAGCATCGCAGCCTGGCCGTGGCGAATCGGAGGGATCAGCGTACCGACAACTAATGTAACTCCAATGGCAATGCCGATACCGAGAGACATGCCGAGGTACCGCATTGTCAAGCCGTAGCCAATATTGCCGACTCCCCACATAGCTCCGAAAAGAGCGACTGGCAGGAGGACGTGAGAACCAATCGAGGCGTAGAAGTCAACGAAGCTCGGCAACAACAACAGGCTTACGGAAATCGGAAGCAGGATCCACGAGAACAGTCCCGCAACGGCCCATGTTGTCTCCCACGACCACTTCTTGACCTTCTCAATGGGCGCATAGAATGAGGCGGCCGATGCCGCTCCGACTACATGCCATCCGATTCCCGCGATGATGGACAAAGTTGTTTCTCGCTTTCGATTCCCTAATCGATGCCTACCTGGAACGTATAACTCCCGGCCTCTAACTCATAGCCTGCGTGGCCTTCACGAGTTATGGCTTTCGCCAGTTTGCTTTGTGTCAGTGGAGCGCCATCCAACTTATACTTTGCTGCCTGCTGCGCACTTAGCTCCAGCCAGCCCGTTGTATTGGCCGGAATGGCCAGATGCCACTCCGCAGTTGGGCCCGCTACCGTCCAGTCAGAGTGAATCGGCCCATAGGAGGAAGCGTAGTCGAAGTGAATGCTTCCCAATCGCGAGTCAAACACTGGGTGCAACGCCACCGTGTGGAAACCGGCATCAAGCGGGGACGTATCGACGCCTGCAGCGTAACGATAGATCCAGTCCGCAACCGCGCCATATGCATAGTGATTATAGGAATTCATGCTGGGATCGGCCTTCATCTGGTCGCCGTTCCAGCGCTCCCACATGGTCGTTGCTCCATGGCCGACGAGATAGCCCCACGATGGATATTCGGTATTCAAGAGCAGTTTGTAGGCCAGCTTTATGTGGCCGCTCTTGGTAAGTTCCTCCAGAAGATAGGGCGTCCCGAGAAAGCCCGTGGCGAGTAGACCATGATTGGCTTCGATCTTATCGGCCAGCTTTTGCGCGGCCTTTGCGCGGAGTCCCTCGGGCAGAAGATTCATGTGCAGTGCAAGCACATATCCAGCCTGCGTGTCGCCGCCGTTGCTCTTGGCGTTGGGGTTGTTGATGCCTCCAAATGGCGAAGGACTGTTATCCGCGCCGGCCACAAAACCATCTTCATGCACATACTTTTTCTGAAAGGCTGCACGCAATTTTTCGAATAGCTGCGCATACTTTTGCTCATCTTGCGTGCGGCCGGTTGCGTGAGCCATCTGGCGCATCAATGTCACATCATAGGCCCAGTACGCTGTGGCAATCAGGCCGTAGTCTGTTTTCCCTTCTGGCGAAAGCCAGTCTCCGAAAGGAATGCCGGACTCGTGGATCCAGAGGCCATCGGGATTCGCAGCGTCGATGGCTGCAAGATATTTCTCCATCGCGGCCCAGTTTTGATCGATCACGCTGGTGTCACCGGATTGAATCCATGAGGTCCACGGAATAACTACGCCGGCATCGCTCCAGCCTGCACCTGACGACGAGGACTGGGATGCAGTTCCCGGAGAATAAATACCGTAGTATGGAGTCCCGGCTTGTGTGCCGCGCATGTCTCCGCCGAACTTGCGCGAGAAGGCCGCCAGGTCCATGTTGTATGATGCAGTGCGCCAGAAGACCTGAGCATCGGCCATCCAGCCGAGCCGCTCGTCGCGCTGCGGACAGTCGGACGGGATGCCCACAAAATTCGAGCGCTGACCCCAGACAATATTGCTCCACAACTGATTGATCATCGCGCTGCCGGTTTCCAGTTTGGCAGTGAACGGCGCGTCAGTGTGGAAGACGAGGCCGGTAACAGCATCCTTGGCGGGCGCAGCAGGAAGGCCCGTCAATTCAAGGTAGCGGAAGCCATGAAAGGTAAACTGCGGCGTGAATTCCTCCACGCCATTGCCGCTCAAAATGAAATGATCTGTAGCCTTGGCAGTGCGCAGATTATCGGTATACAGCGTTCCGTCCGCGTTCACGATTTCCGCAAAACGCACCTGAACATTCGTGCCTTCTGGTCCCGCTACGCGCAGCCGCTCAACGCCGGAAAAGTTCTGACCGAAATCAAAAACGTATACGCCGGGTTTGGGCTCCGTCATTGTCTTCGGCTCGAGCGTGCGCTCGACGCGAATCGGTTCGAAGTCCTGCGCTTCGATTGTGACTGGCTTGGGGTCAATGGCGATCGTGGCGAACCACGACGAAGGGTTGTATCCGGGCGTGTCCCAACCTGGTGTCGCAAGGCGCGAGTCTTGCGTTTCACCGTCGTAGATTTCCGAATGCTGAATGCTGGTGTGGTTGGCCAGCCAGGTATTATCCGTCGCCACCCATTCCACACTGCCGTCGGTGTGCTCGATGCGCAACTGGGCACGCAGCGCGGGTGGCGTATCGCCGTAGTTGTTGGGCTGCTGGAACCACTCCAGCGAATCTTCATACCAACCTGGCGCAAGCAATGCTCCAATCGCATTGTCCCCACGCTTTACCTGCGACGTCACATCGTATGTCTGATACTTCACGTGCTCGCGATAGTCTGTCCAACCGGGCGACATCACTTCGTTGCCGACGCGATCTTCGTTGAGGATGATCTCGTACGCCCCAAGCGCCGTCGCATAGAGCCGCGCAGACTTCACAGGCTTATCGACAGAAAATGTCTGGCGCAGCGCTTTGACGGAATCGGGAATCCAGGGGTGACCAGGCGGCGCGTTCATCGGCCCCGGGCGCTGCGACCAGACTACGGCAGCCTTCCATCCCGCATCGTCGAATGCCTTCTGCTGCCAGCCTGTCGCGGCGTGGATCGCTGTCTTCCACGAAGTGTCGCTGACAAATGTGGCGGTTGTTCCGTCTTCGTACTCGACAACCAGAGTGGCGATCATCGG
>Ga0302140_10007086_pt1 | contig 14054 bp, 7 predicted proteins | sample I_Bog_E1_1_FD_202095 | JGI IMG/M metagenome (GOLD analysis project Ga0302140, IMG submission 202095) | Peat permafrost microbial communities from Stordalen Mire near Abisko, Sweden - I_Bog_E1_1 | ecosystem: Environmental > Terrestrial > Soil > Wetlands > Peat | place: Sweden: Abisko, Stordalen...
GGCAGCACGGGCCGATACGCTATCGATCCGATGCCGCTTAAGCATTTCCGCGACCTTGCGGTTGGGCCATTGATTCACAGGGAAGACACCGCGGCTGAGAAGGAGCATAAAGGAGAGCTGAAGCGGAGGCGCGCCAGGGACAAGCAAACTAACTACGCGGCCAAGGCCGGCGTGGATTTGAAGAATCTGAAGCAGACTGGCTGGGGAGTTATCTTTGCGAATAACCTGGACAAGCCGGCAATTCAGGCCATCTACGAGGCGCTTTCTCCGCTGCTGAAACTTCGCGAAAAACAGGCGGGCGGCAATAAAGATGCGGGCGGACGCTATCGCGAGTTTCTCGGTCCCGATGCATACAGGCAAGGGGAGACGAAGCAGGATTTTCTGCTGCGTCACAAAGTAGGGCCTGGGCCTGTGGATACGGACGTGATTCCGTATTACCTGCTGATTGTGGGCGACCCGGAGACGATTCCCTTCCGCTTTCAATATCAGCTTGACGTGCAATTTGCGGTGGGGCGGATTTACTTTGAAACGCTGGGGGAGTACGCGGCATATGCGCAGTCCGTGGTTGCATCGGAGAGCGGCGCGCTTGCTTTGCCGAGGCGGGCAGCCATTTTTGCAACAGCCAACGATGGGGACGCCGCAACGAAGCTGAGCCTGGACCAACTGGCGAGGCCGCTTGCGGAGTGGGCTGAGAATCCTGCGACCACCAAGCTGCCCTGGGTAGTGGATAAGTATCTTGGTGAAGAAGCTACCAAGGCGCGGCTAACTGGGTTGCTGGGTGACGAAGCGCCGGCGTTTCTGTTTACGGCGAGCCACGGCATGATGTATGACAGTGGCGATCCGCGGCAGTTTGCGCAGCAGGGAGCGCTGCTGTGCCAGGACTGGCCGGGGCCGGAGTTTGAGGGGCCTACACCGAATAGCTTCTTTTTTGCCGGCGACGATGTTGCGGCCGATGCAAAGATTTTTGGCACCATTGCGATGCACTTTGCCTGTTTTGGCGCGGGCACGCCGCACTTCAGCGATTTTTCGCCGCCCGGGCAACCACCGGCGATGGCGCCCATGAGCTTCCTTGGCAGGCTGCCGCAGAAACTGATTGCGCATCCGCGCGGTGGGGCGCTTGCCGTGATTGGGCATGTGGAGCGGGCATGGGGCTGCTCCTTCTCATGGGATGATGCCGGGAGTCAGACCGAGGTTTTCAAGAGTACGATCAAGTACCTGATGGAAGGCTATCCGGTGGGATCGGCGCTGGAGTTTTTCAACGGACGCTATGCGGAGCTCTCCTCCGATCTGTCAAGCCAGATAGAAGAGGTGAACAATGGCAGGGACGTCGATCCTTACCTGCTGTCAAGCCTTTGGACCGCTAACAACGATGCGCGCAGTTACTCTGTGGTTGGAGACCCGGCGGTAAGGCTTTGGCTTGCCGAAGATATGGAGCCTGCGAGCCGGCCTGTGTTGGAGACGATTGTAATGCCGGATATTCAAGTAAACATAGTTGCGCCGGTACAGGCTGCCGCGGCGGCTCAACCTGTTGCGCAGGCTTCTGATTTCGCCGATCCGCAGCAACCGGCATTGGGGCAGCAGCAGAGCACTGCGCGATTCAACTCCGCGATGGTGGATTACGCGTGGGGCGACTCGGCGAAAGCTGCGGCAAGCTCACTGAAGGATGCGGCGCAGACCATCGGCGCGTGGCTTGCGGAATCGTTTCAGACAGTAACCAGTGTTCAGGTGAGCACTTATGTGAGCGATAACATCGACGATGTGACATATGAGGGTGGGAGTTTCAAGGGTGCAAAGCTGCGCGCAATGACAATCGCCAGTCTCGACGGCAATACCAAGGTGTGCGTGCCGGAGCAGCAGGACAAGGTTGACGATGCGCTGTGGAAGATTCACTCGGACATTTTCGACAAGGCACTGGCGAACCGCGTGGAGATGCTGAAGACCGCGGCAGCGGCTATCGCGAGCCTGGTGCCTGGAGGAAAGCTGCTTTGACGGTCGTGGATGCCCGGCTCGAGACGATATTGCAGTTACGAGACGAGATTGACGGCATCGACCGGGCTGCGCGCCAACCTGTGGCTTCAGGCCAGGCAAACCAGGTGAGTTACTCTTTGGGGAGTTTTTCAAGCTCTTTTTTCTCGGAGCAACGTAAGTTTGCAGAGATTCTGTCCGATGTGGTTGCAACGGTAAAGCGAGTGTGTGCGCGGCTGGCTCCCACGGCTAAGGTTGAAACAGCGGCGGAGGGTGTAACTGCACGCACGATGATCCACTTCAACGGCCGCACCGCTTCAGTGTGGGTAGGCGCGCCATCGCCGCAGGTGGCCAGTGCGCACATCGCTTCGCTTGAGAAGACGCTGCAGTTGCGAACCGCGGTTGCGGGGGCTGTTCTTTCCGCCGGAAGCGCGATCGCATCGATCTCCATGGCTGTGGCCAACCCGCTGACATTGCTAAGTGCGTGGTCATCCGCCAAGGCGCTGAAGCTGGCGTTGGATCGACTTGCCGCGGCGGTTGAGGCGGCCTGAAGGCGGAGGTATCTTGAAAGTGAGGACTTCGATCGATGCTGAGCCGATACGCCGATCTTGAGATCGTGTTCCGCAGGCGGGACGAGCGAACGTATGGATTGAGTTTTCGCTATAGCAGCCCAAACGACGAGGCTTTGCAGGCGGCGCGAACGGAGCCGGTGATCGCGCTCGATTTCTCGGCGCTGAGCGGCGACGATCCTCAGGCCTATTCCGAGACGCTGAGCCGAGCATTTTTCACGCCAGAGGTGATGGCGGAGTTTCGTCCTTTTCGGGTTGCGACCGAGCGCAGCGGATTGAGCTTGAGAGTTCGTCTCTCCATCGATCTCACGGTGCCGGAGTTGCATGGCGTTCACTGGGAGACGCTGCGCGATCCCGACCTTCCGGCGGGCCAGGAGAACGCGCCACTGTTCATGGGCGAGCATACCGTGGTGTCGCGTTTTTTGAGCAGCGGCGACTGGCGGCCGGTTCGACTGAGCGCTAAAGCCAAGCTGCGGGCGCTGGTGGTTGTGGCAAACCCAAGTACGTCGAGCGACTATAAACTGAGCGCAATCGATGTGAAGGAGGAGACGGATCGAATCGCGGCGGCGATGGCCGGCATTGAGATTGTGCCGTTTCGCACCGAGGGCGCTGTACCTCTAACGAAGCTGGCCGAGACACTGCGCGAGGGCTTCGACATTCTGTATCTGGTTTGTCACGGCAGGCTGCAGGGCCAGGAACCGTTTCTGTATCTCGATGAGGGACCGGCGACGGCGGGGATCGACCTGGTGCAGGCGATTCGTGAAATGGACAAACGTCCGCGAATGGTTGTGCTCGTATCGTGCCAGAGCGCGGGCAGGTGTGGCGTGGCGCTCGCAGGCTTGGGACCTCGGCTGGTTGAGGCAGGCATTCCGGCGGTGATCGCGATGCAGGGCAACATTTTTGTGTCGACGGCATCGAGTTTCATGAAGCGGTTTTTCACCGAGTTGCTATCGGATGGACAGATCGATCGAGCTATGTCGCTGGCACGCGGCGAGGTGCGCAAGACGGACGACTACTGGATGCCGGTGCTGTTCTTGCGGCTGCGCGACGGCCGCATCTGGTACGAGCCCGGATTTGGGGGCAGCAGCAAAGAGGAATTCGATAACTGGGAGTCGATCTGCATCAAGGTGCGGGAAGGGAGATTCTTTCCCATCCTCGGGCCGGAGATGGGCGATGAGTTATTTGGCGCCACGCAGGAACAGGCTGACCGGCTGGCAGAGAAGTATCGGTTTCCACTGGCTCCGCACGAACGCTCGAACCTGGCCAAAGTGACGCAATTCATCAGCGTGGACAAGGGCCGGGAGCATGCATGCGAAGCGCTTGCGATCGATATTGTGAAGAGGCTGGGAGGAGTTGACCCAGGTGAGTTGCCCGCGCGGTTACAGGGAGCTGTCGACGGGTGCCGCGCAAATCCCGGCAATGTTTACAAGCTGCTTAGCGCAACGGAGCTTTCCGCGCCTATCTACCTGAACGCGAGTTACGAGACCATGCTGCTGAGGGTTTTGAAAGCGGAGGGAAAGAATCCGGAGCCGGTTTATGGTGCCTGGCGCGGCGCAGAGGTGGTGCAGAAGCCGCAGCCAAAGGCACCGATTCCCACCCTGGAGAATCCATGGGTTTACCACATCTTTGGTGTCTTCGGAAAGCCGGATTCGATGGTGCTGACCGAAGACGATTTCTTTGATTACTTGATAGCTTCATCGCAACTGAAGTTATTGCTGCCGGCCCTGGTGAGCAAGTTGATGGAAAGCTCGCTGGTGTTTCTTGGGTTCCGTTTGGATGACTGGAGGTTTCGCGTTCTGTTTCGCCTGATCGTGACCCAGCAAGGCGCGGCAGCGTTGAGCGGGAGATGCCACGTGGGCGTCCAGATAAACCCCGGCGAGCAAAGTGTAGCCGATGTAAACAGGGCAGTGAAGTACATAACCAAATACTTTCAAGGAGGTAACAGCACCAATGCTCCGAGTATTTCAATATACTGGGGCAGCCCAGCCGATTTTCTGCGGCAGTTACAGGAGCAGATGGTTGCTACGGCCGGGCAGGCCGGCATGAAAGTAATAGAGAAGGATCCCGATGATTGGCCCTGAAGAAGTGGACGGAATCCCGCCAAATCCCTTTGTAGGCCCGCGGCCGATCGAGAAGGGCCAGCCTATCTTCGGACGAGACCTTGAGATTGCGCAGCTCTACGACCTGCTTTACGCAGAGCGAATTGTGTTGCTCTACTCGCCGTCTGGAGCGGGCAAGAGTTCTCTGGTGCAGGCAGGACTGATTCCGCGGCTAGCGCAGCAGTTCGACGTGTGGAAGCCGGTGCGCGTGAATCTGCAACCGCAATCGGACATGGGCGGGGTGAATCGCTATGTCCGCAGTTGCAACCTTGGGTTCGAGGCCGGTGTTCCGAAGCGGCTACAACGCGAGGAGAGTTACCTTTCTTCCCTGACGCTGAGCGACTATGTGGCGGGGCGTCCTCAACGGCCTTCTGCGCCCAAAAACATGGTGTTGATCTTCGACCAGTTCGAAGAGGTACTCACCGTGGATCCGCTTGGAGTGGAGGCCAAGAGGGAATTCTTTTCGCAGTTGGGAAAGCTTCTCCAGGACAATCAGGGCATCTGGGCACTGTTCGTCATTCGCGAGGACTATCTCGCTCCGTTCGATCCTTATGCGGAGCAGCTTCCGACGCACTTGAAAAACCGCTTTCGGCTCGATCTTCTGGGGAGGAAAGCGGCGCAGGAAACGATCGACAGGACGGTCGAATCCGCAGGCCGCGGTTTTGCGCCCCACGCGCTGGGCAGGCTTGTCGATGACCTGGCCATGATGCAGGTGCAGCAGCCGGGAGGCGACTTCAAGAGCGAGCCCGGCCGGTATATCGAACCGCTGCAACTGCAGGTAGTTTGCCGTAACCTGTGGGAGCGCATGTCGCCAGACCGCAGGGTGATTGAGGACTCAGACATCGACTCGTACGGCGATGTTACGAGCGCGCTTGCCGAATACTACGAAGGCGAGGTGGCAAAGGCGGCCGGCGCTGTGGAGCGCGTGGATGGGTCCATTCGGGAGTGGACCGGAGGCGATGAGCGAGTGGAGCGCTCGATTCGGGAATGGGTGGGTGGAATGCTGATTACGCGGGGAAATATCCGCGGGCAGGTTCTACTGGAGGCGGGAAAGAGCGGAGGGCTGGATAACAGCCTGGTTGAGCGCCTGATCCAGGCTCACCTGGTGCGCGGGGAACAGCGAGCCGGCGCCACATGGTTTGAACTTTCGCACGACCGCCTCATCAAGCCTGTGCGGGAAAGCAACAGGGCGTGGTTTGAGCAGCACCTGAGCGAACTGCAGAAGATCGCTTCATTATGGAGAGAGCAGGGCAAGCCGGAGGGTTTGCTATTCCTTGGCAAGAGCTTGAAAAAGGCGCGAGCGTGGGCAAAAAAGAACCATCCGTTGACTATGGTGGAGAACGAGTTTCTGGCTGCCTCGGCAACCAGGAATCTGAGAAGACAGACTCAAATCGCAGCCTTTTGTACCGTCGTGGTGTTAGCAATTGCGGCAGGTGCGATGGCGGTGTGGGCCCACCTCGAGCTCGCCAAGGCGAAGCAGGCAACCGCGGCAACCTACCTGACGGGCGCCGAGGCGACCATGGAACAGCATCGGCCTGCGGGGATGGCTCTGGCGTTCTTTGCCAAAGCATACAAATACGCGCCGGATTCGATCAAAGCTCACGCATGGATGACGAGCCTGCTGACGGAAAAGAAATGGTGGCTGCCGAGGCTTTCCTTCGATAAGAGCGAGGTGATCAGCGCGGATCTCAGTGAGGATGGGCGGCTAGCGGCGACAGGGCTGAAAGATGGGACGGTGCAGATTTGGGATGCGAACACAGGCAATCTGCTGCAGACGCTCAAAGGGAATGGCCCATTGGATTTCCTTCTTTTCGACGAGCCTGGAGCTCGCCTGATGATAGTATCCGGGCATTCCGCGCAGGTCTGGGACACCAGGATCTGGAAACCGCTGGGCAGATTCGAGCATTCGGGCGATATTTTTTTTGCCAACTTCAGTTGGGACGGCAATCTGGTGGCTACGACCTCCAACAACACCGCCGCGATCTGGGACGCATCCACCGGCAAGCAAGTAGGAGCGACCCTGGCGCACGAAGGAACTATCAACTACATCACTTTCAGTCATTCCGGAAAGTCTGTTCTTACGGCATCTGCCGATGGAACCGCAAAAGTGTGGAATGCGGCAACGGGAACCCTGGTTGGATCTACGCCGACAGGCTCGGATCTTCCCTGGATGAACAGCGTCAATATCAGCTGGGACAACCTCTTCATTGTGACGACCACCTCTGGCGGCGCAAACTCGAAGGTAGAGGTATGGGCTCCGCCGCTGCAGACTGGCGGCAACCTGAGACTCTTGAGCACACTGAAGCACAAGGATGACGTGCAATATGCCGAATTCAGCCCCACGGACAGCAACACGGTTGTGACCGCGTCGTATGACAACACAGCGGCAATCTGGAATTGGCATTTGTGTGATCAGGCAGACCCAGAAAAACAGGACACGTGCAAGGTGCAGCCAAGGGTTCTGTTACACGATGACGCCGTTCGGACGGCTCAGTTCACTGTCGACGGAAGCCGCATCGTGACCCAGTCGCTTGACAATCGAGTTCAGGTTTGGGATGCGGTGACAGGCCAATCTATCGGAGGCCGCATACCGCATCGCGGCAACGTGAACAGCGTCGGAGTCAGCCGCGACGGACAAAGGATTTTGACTTCGTCAGAAGGCGCGGGGGCTCAGGTTTGGGAACTTGACGACCCCGGGATCGGATCCGGAAAACCGATTGAACCAGCCGGGTTCGTTGCTCAGGGGGTGGTGCAAACCCCGAAGGGTCTCCGCATTATTGGGATCGAAGGGGAATACCTGAGAATGCTGGACAGTACAGGCGCTTATGTCGACATGCGTATCCCGGTTGGCGATTCCGATGCGGAGGTTATTGCCACCGGATGTGAAAGGTCGCCGGATGGATGCTGGTATGTTCTGCGGTATAAGACGACCTATCAGGCAGACGGAAAGACGGTTGCCGGCTATGTGGATGCCCAGGATTGGGACTTTAGAACCGGCAAGCCGATCGGTCCGCCGCTGTCCGGGTCCGGGGCGATCGACCTGTCCCCGGACGGAAAGCGCATTTTGGTTTCGAACAGCACTACAGACAGCGTCTTCGATGCAACCACCGGCAAGGCTCAGGGCCATTTCACACACGATGGAATTGTGGGACATAGCTTCAGCCCCGATGGCTCCAGAGTGATTAGCGAATACTTTGGGGGCGCGCAATTATGGAATGCCGATTCCGGCAAGCCCATTGGCAACGAGATTAGGCATGGCGGCGCAGTGAACGACGCGGAATTTAGCGCGGACGGGAAGCTCGTAGCTACCGCATCCGACGACCGCACGGCGCAGGTTTGGGATGCCTTTACTGGCAAACCAATCGGCAGCCCGCTGCAGCACGCGGGAACCGTTGTAAGTGCGCAGTTCAGCCCCGACCCAGGGGGAACATATGTGATGACTGAAGTAAAGAACGGTTTGAGTCAGGGCCTGATGCAAGCATGGGAAGTGAAGACCGGAAGAAGAATAGGCGCTCAATTCCATATTGCAAACACTCGGGCCGCGCCGTATTTCAGCCCCGACGGCAAAATGGTTGTGACGTCGAACTCGGTGAGCGCGCAGGTTTGGGACACAAGAACAGGCAAACCCATCGGGGAACCCATAGGGTTGGGCGAAGACGTCTATGCCGCGTCTTTCAGCGCAGACGGACGAGAGGTCGAAGTTACTTCCCGAATCGGCGGCGGCTACTACAGGATGCATATGTATCGCTTGGCGCCGGCTCCAGGAGATGCCGACAACAGCAAGCTCATGGCCACACTTGCCGAAGCGGTTGGCGGATACACGATCGACGAAAAAACCGGTGCGGCTGAGGTGATTGGCCCAGACAAGAGATTCGCAACCATTCAGCAGTTGCGAAAAGAATACAAGATCCCAGACAAAGAGGGCATTTTACATTTCTTTGGTGAACAGCTCACCGCACCTTTGCCGGATAAGCGCTGATATTGGAGCTAGCCCAAAGAGGATTGCCTTAGCGATCACCGCTTCACGTTCCGGCCGTATACCGGATTTCAATGAGAGTTATGTCGTCCTGCGCCGGGTTGGGAGCTTGATACCTGGCCACATAATCCAATATCCCGTCAATATCGCGCTGCTGGGCGATTGCGCTGAATCCCTGGTCGCCAAGCACCTCGCCGGTTCTGTTCTCGGCCTCGGTTACGCCGTCGGTGGTAAGCAGAACGCGCTCACCGGGGCGGAGTGAGTCAAGCGCTGAGTTATAAGTTGCCATGCTGACAAGTCCCACAACGGTGTTAGCTTCTTCCAGATGCCGGACCTCGGCGCCGAGGATGGCAATGGGCTGAATGTGGCCGCAGTTCATATACTCGACGCGCCCATCCGGAAACAGACGCAGCATAACCAAGGTCGCGTACTTGCCTACGTCGCGAGCGCATAGAAAGCGATTCACCATTGCAGCGATATCCGGGAGGCTTTGCCGAGCAAGCAACTGTGTGTGGATGATGCCCTGGAGGGTGGCCGCCACAATTGCAGCTGGAACGCCTTTTCCGGAAACGTCCACGACACTGACGCATACCGAGTCGTCGAGCGCGGCAACGTCGTAGAAATCGCCGCCGATGGCCAGGCAAGGCACGGTCCGGGCTTGCAGCGCAGCGTAGGGCAGCACCGGCAGGGCAATGGACATCAAGCCGCTGTGAATCCGGGCCGCAACGGCAAGCTCTTCGCGTGCCTGGCGAGCTTGCTGCTCCGCTTTGGCCAACAATGCGTTGTGAAGCAGCGCCGAAGCCTCAATGGCGATGGTGTCCAGCACCTGATGGTCGACCGCGCTGAGGAACCCGGGCCCAATCTGGCTGTCGAGATAGAGCAGTCCAAGCAGTTGCGCCGGAGCGTTGGTGGAGGCGCGCTTGCGAAGCGGAATGCAGTAGATGCTGCGAATCTTGTTCGCCATTACGCTTGACCATTCCGATGCCCGGTCGTCTGTGAGTGTGTCGCCGACGAAAAATTTCACTTCGCTATCGATGGCCTTTTGCATGGCTCGGCGCGATATGGTCAAATCTTCTTCAACGATTTTTCCCTCGGCGCCGAGGCCCTGAGCAAAATGCATCTTGCCGTCTTCACACAGGAAGACGAAGCCGCGCTCGACACCGGTTAGCTGCAATGTCAGTTGCAGCAGCACGCCGAGAATATCCTCGATGGCGCCGCCCTCGTTGAGGCGGTGCGCCGCATGAAGCAGCCAGTTTAACTGCTCCATCTCGCGCGCCGCAGTGCGAAGCTCGCCGGCGGGAAGCTGAAGTTCCCGCAGCGAAGTGAGCAGGTCGCGGTCGCCAGCTCGGGAGGCGTGTTCGCCGCCAGTGGATTCGTCGTCCCGAGGAATATGAAAACGAATTTTGGGGCCGTTCAGCGAGCCCATCTGCAATACATCTTCTGGCTTGAGCACAGCCCGCTGAATTCGAACGCCGTTGAGAAAAGTGCCGTGGGTACTGTTCTGATCCACCACAGCGTAGATGCCCTCGTCCCGCATAATCACCGCGTGCTTTCGGGAAACCGCGGGGTCGTGCATCACCACATCCTGACCTTGCGACCGGCCAATCGAAGTAGCCGCGCGATCGAGGACGACCGTGTGCTGCCCATCTGTGCCGGAATAGGTTAGCGCTGCGGAAGGCATCGAAATCATCCTATTGGATTACATTACACGACCGCGCTTGTGGGCAAGAATGAAATGGGTTGTTCTGCAGATGGATGCCGCACCAGGCACTATCCATGGACCCGCATCCATGCGGCTCAGGGAACGAACTTCAAGGAGTAAGTGGAGGCCGGGTCGACCAGTGCGTGCAGAATGCCGAGGGAATCAAGCTGGTCGTGCGTGGTCTGCCAGCGCTCGGGAGTCATGCGTCCAATTTGCGCGCCGGTGGGATCGCCGCCGGTGATGAATCCGCCATCCCGCAGGGTCACAGCGGTGTATGCCTCCTGAGCGGGATTCAAAGCGGGGTTCAGCTTGAGCAAGAGGGCGTTGGTGGCGTCGGGATCGTGGAGGTATGCCTGCCAGCCGCGAATGCTGGCGCGAACAAACCTGGCCACAAGGTCGGGGTGCCGGGCCGCAAATTCACGGGTAGTGAAGGTGACTCGGTAGGGGTCGTACCCAGAGGAACTGATAGGGAGGGTGCGCACCTGAGCGCCAGCCTGCCGGGCAAAGAATGGTTCGCTGGTAATAAATATCTGCTGCACATAACTCGGGTCGGCAAGGAAGTTAGCAATGGACAGAGTGGATGGTATCTCGCGAACCTGATGCAAGTTATAACGGAGAATAACGTACTTGAGCCATGTTGCGCCGGTTACAGCGGCGATAGAGTGACCTTCCAGATCCTTGAAGTCGTGAATGGACGAGTCCTGATGGACCATGATGGCCTGAGGGTCGTGCTGCATGGTGGCGGAGACCGCAATGAGGGGAAGGCCGTTTGAGTTCCACTCGAGGACCTGGTCGCTGGAGCCGAGTCCCAGGTCGGCCTTGCCGCTGGAGACAAGCTGAGCGACGCTGCCATATTGCGGCATTGGCAGGATGCTCACATCCAGGCCTTCGGCTTTGTAGTAGCCCAGAAGCTGCGCCGCGAAGAAGCCGCCATGCTCGGGTTGCGGATACCAATCGAGCTGCAAGCGAATGGGTTCCAGACCGCTTTCAGTGGCGGGTTGATGGCCGCGGCAGCCCGCGAATGCAACCAGAAAAACGATCGCGGCATAAGGAAAGAATCTGCTTGATCTCAACGCGGCCCTCATTGTGTCCAAGAAAAACTTTCTATGTACGAAAGTTATCACGCAAGCTCTGCGGCCGCATCGGCATTTCTTCGCGCGCCCAGTTGTGCGGCGAGTTGAAGGAGCGGCTCGTCGCATCCGCGAGCGGCAGCCAGTTGCATCCCTCCTGAGACGCAGGGAATAGAGACAACCGGTACGCCGGCCAGGCTGAACGGCGTGGTGTAGCGAAGCAGGCGTCCGCGAGTCTTGCTGTGGTCAGCGCCGGCAGCGAGGCGCGCAACAGGCACTGCGGGAAGCAGCAGCAATTCATGAGTGGCAAGAAGTTCGTCAATCCGCGCGCGGAAGGTTGCGTGACGTTGGCGGAGGGAGGCAATTTCATTCGATGCGATGCGCGCGCCCCACTCCAATCGTTCGCGGATCGAGGACTCGAAACAATGGAGGTGGCCGGCGTGAATGCGCGCTGCTTCCCACGCCTGTATGGGCGCGAAGATATCGAAGGAGTCAGCCCACCAATCGGCGCTTACTGCGGACGCGCGCAGACCGAGAGCTTCAAACCCGCGGATGGTTGCGTGCATACTCGAAACGATCTCTGGCTCGCAGTCATGAAGAAAGCTGTCGTCGATGAAGGCCAATCGGGTGAAGGTAAAAGCGGGACGAGCTTCCGGTGGCGCGAATATGCCCGCCAGCAGCGGAGCGTCTTCGAGGTCGCGAAACAGCCAGCCCATGGTGTCGAACGACTCGGCCAGGTGCGCGCCGCCGCGCCAATTGCCGCGGCCATGAGAGGCGCGATAGCCGGCGAGCGAACAGAGCGCGGCGGGTGCGCGGATTGAACCGCCAGTATCTGTGCCGATGGCTGCTACGGCCGAGCCCTCCTGCACGCTGGCCGCGGCGCCGCTGGATGAGCCGCCTGTGAGTGCCGCGGGGTCGGCGGGTTGCAGGCAGTCGCAAAATTCGGGATTCTCGCCGGTTATGCCATAGGCCAGCGGATGCAGATGGGTCTTGCCAGTAATCACCGCTCCGGCCGCTCGGAGATGTTCTACCAGCCACGAGTCGCGCACTGCCGGCCCATGCAGGTCGCGATAAAAATGCACGCCGCAACTGGTGGGAGCGCCGGCAAGGTCGAAGCAATCCTTCACGGAAACAGGCAGACCCCAAAGCGCGTCCCGCCCATCGCCAAGCGGCCCACCGCCGACGAGGGGCAAGGCCTCGGCGCGCGAAGCTTCCGCACGTGTCCATGCCGCATCCCGCCAAAGAAATGTATTGCGGCCCGGGTTCCCGTTAGCGCGCGCCAGGGCCTGGTCCGCAAGAATCGATGGCCGCAGGGTTCCCTTCGCAAGCGCATGGCGGAGGCCGCGGATGGTCCATGGAGCAGTCATCATAGAAAGATTGTAGGGGTTAACAGCACCCGCGCGGGGCATGGAATTTTTATCGCGCGCTTGAGCCGGACTCCGTGCTAGTTTCAAGTATGGGAGTTACATCCAGAGCGCCCGGCTCACGCGCGAAACACGATGCCGCTCTTGACTTGGGTCCCGATCCGATTCTCGACTTGCAGCGGATGGCCACGCTGGTTGCCTTCACGGCGCGATCCCTGAGTACGGCGAGCCCGCGGCCGTTCGGCGCTTCCATCGTTCATACGGATTCCGGAAGGTTGTTGCTTCGCGCGTTGAATGCGGTCAAGCAGGAGTTCGATCCAAGTTCGCACGCAGAGGTCCGTGCCATCCGCAAGGCCACCAAGCGCCTGAAGGTGCTATCGCTGGCTGGATATACGCTCTACACCACCTGCGAGCCTTGCCCCATGTGCATGAGTGCGGCGTTGTGGGCGGGCCTGGATCGCGTGGTCTATGGCGCCACGATCGAGGACGCAAATCGCCACTGCAATCAGATCAGGATTCCGGCAACGGAGGTGGCCGGGCGCAGCGATATGATTTGTGCAGTGGACGGCCCGATTCTGCGCGATGAATGCTATGCTCTGTTTACCCATCCCCAAATGCTGCGAGCATTTCGCCTTTGGTCTAACCGCAAAGTAAGTTGAATAAAGAGGTCTTCTGCAATGCGAGACGGACTTGCGGCAGAGTTATCTGAATTGATCGGCGATGGAGCGCGAGTGTTAAGCGCGCCGGCGGTTCTCGATCGCCTGTCGCACGACTTCTACTGGTATTCGCCGGTGCTGCGCCCGTTGCTTGCCGGCAAGGTCTGCGATGTGGCCGTGCAGCCGGTCAACGTCGAAGAGGTGTTGGCGGTGCTGCGCTACGCGGGGCGTTACGAAGTTCCAGTTACGGTGAGAGGCGCGGGCACGGGCAACTACGGGCAGTGCGTTCCGCTTGAAGGCGGCATTGTGCTGGACCTTTCGCAGATGGAAAAGCTGGAAGCGATAACTTCCGATGGCGTAGCTGTGTGCCAGTCGGGGTTGCGCCTTGGCGCGCTTGAGACGGAGGCACGCAAGGTTGGATGGGAGCTGCGCATGTATCCGTCAACACTGGTGAAAGCGTCGCTCGGCGGGTTTCTTGCGGGCGGGTCAGGGGGAATTGGCTCGGTGACGCACGGCGGGCTGCGCGACTTCGACACAGTGCGGGCGATTGAGGTGGTGACCATGGAGGAGCAGCCGCGCGTGGTGTTGCACGAGGGCGCGGGAGTGCATGAGATTCTGCACGCATGGGGAACCAATGGGGTGATAACGCGGAT
>Ga0302140_10007087_pt1 | contig 14054 bp, 8 predicted proteins | sample I_Bog_E1_1_FD_202095 | JGI IMG/M metagenome (GOLD analysis project Ga0302140, IMG submission 202095) | Peat permafrost microbial communities from Stordalen Mire near Abisko, Sweden - I_Bog_E1_1 | ecosystem: Environmental > Terrestrial > Soil > Wetlands > Peat | place: Sweden: Abisko, Stordalen...
GGTCTTCCACGGCGTAAGGATTCTGAAATCTTCCGCGCCTTGATGGAAGCCCTCCTGCACCTGCTTCAGCCGTCGCTCGAATTCTTCAGCTTCTTCGACTTTCGCTTGCCACTCCAACCGGTCATCCGGGCGGCCTTCTTGGTTCGCAAGCGCGGCTTCACGGCGGAACACTCCGAGTGCTTCCCTCAGGTAGACACCTCTCAACTTCGCCATCCGATCCTTATCGAACCGGTGATAGTGAACCAGTGCGGAGAACGCCGCCGGTCCCTTGCCCTGCTTGCTGGAGACGTGCCAAAAGATCGGTCGACTCTTATATAACGAAGCGTGGTAGTCGAAGTAGACATTTTCGAGCCACTCCCGGATACTCTCAACGCGGTCGTAGCCCTTAACCTTTGCTTTCAACTCATTGACAATTTCAACTTCGACTTCATTGGCATCTCGTTTAAGAAATAACTTTCCCAATTCCTCATGGATCCGATCGAGAAGCGATAATTTGCCAACAACAGCCATGAATGGTACAACTCCGTCTACGTCATCTTCCACGATCCGTTTTACGGCATAGGAGAGCAGGCGCCAGACGTGCTCCATTCGCTTCTGTTCAACGGTCTTGCCTTCCATCTGTGGCCAGACAATCTCAGGCGGGCGTTGTTGTAGAGCTTCCCTTATTGCCGACCTCGTTTCGTCCGACACACCATATAGCCGAAACACCTCATTGTTGAGCTCCTTGAACTGTTGTTCAACGAATTGATCCTGTCGCAACTCATGGTTTGCTAGAGCAGTCAGATTTTGCCGCAAATCCGGCAGCGAACCAGCAACGTCTGCCCGAAGCAACCACGGGATACTAAACCGCGTGGAGATTTCGTTTCCGATGTCCCATTCGGCCTTCGCCGCTTCAATCGTCTTTGCAAATTCAGTAATTGCCGATCTTTGGGCTGACTGTGGTTTGGGAACTGGCAGCTTTTTCACAACTCCGACTTCGTACGAGCCGAACGACATCAGAGATCGCAGGACGAACTCAATCAGGTCACTGTTTAGCACGCCGAGCAGGAAAGCATCATCCCGTCTATCCGAAGGCTGAATGAATCCGCTTTTGTCGGAAAAGATGCATCCAATCGGTAACGAACGAAGATTGAAGCCACGCTGAGTTCTTCTCGGCCAGACCAGTCCCGACTGAAAATAGAGATCAAGCGATTCAGGACGTTCTATTGGGCGTCCTGTCCTCCCATACCAATCGTAGAAGCTCTTCCTTTCATGAGACCAGGCAACCCTCAAAGCGACATCGTAATAAAATCGGCAGAAATCGCCTCCTTTTGAAAAGGGCTCCCAAGATAGATTTGGCCGCTTCACCAGGGTTGACACTTCCCAGTGGAAACGAACCAACCGCTCGTCCTCGCCCGTAGGAGCACCCCGCTGCGCAATGCCCCAGCCGGGCTCGATATTTGGGTTGGATCGGAAGAGCGGTGCTACCAGGCCCACAGAGTTGTACGCAAGCGGCGATCCCTCAATAGCTGAGAAGTCACGCCGCGAAATATCGAATCGGACTTGATTGCGAGCTGGTCCCAAACTGCTCACAAACATTTCATGTCGAAGATCTCCATGTCCGTTGCCGGGTTTGAATCTATCAAGGTCAAAGAACGAGGCCTTCTCGCCCTCTGTGACCACATAGTATGCGCGGCTTGCTTGCTCAAAAGAGGTCCTAATCCCCTCTCGTGCCTGCGTGGCCTGAATCGTCGATACCATCAATCTTCGACGAAGATCAGGATCAGCGAGTATTCGTTTCAGATCAACCCGTTTATTGCTCATCGGGCGGCCCCTCAAACTCTGCCATCGCTTCTTCTTCCCACTCCGAAATCAACCCGGCAAGCGGTGCGTAGTTCTTTTGTAAGCGCCCAGCCTCACAGGCTGCATAATAGTCCGGCTCATGACGATGTTGATCGTAGTTGTTGAGGGAAAGGAGGCTATTCTGCATCAGAATCAAGTTTCCGAGAGTGAACGCCGAGCGGCCATTTCCTTCTCGAAAAGGGTGGATCGCAAGAAACTCGTTCATGACCTCACTAACAAACATATACACTTCTTCATTTTCTTCAGCGACAAACGGAGTCTTGCTCAGCGTCTTCATCTCGAATTCATCTATCACTGGCTGAATGCCAAACTGGGGCAACGGCCATTTTGTCGGACCATTCCCTTTATGCAAGGCGACAGTGCGCCACTCGCCGGCGAACGGATAGATATCCCCCATCAGTTCGCGGTGAACCTGTCTAATCAGGGCGGTGGTGATAGGCGTTGGTTCAGGTCTTTCCAAGATGCTAAGCGCAAACGCCTGTGCTCGTGCCACACCCTCATCCTCTCTGCGTAGGATTTCATCGCGGTGAAGGCATCCCGCGTAATTCAAACAAATGCCGTCCGCTGAATCGATATGGTCCCAGTGCATATCATAGTTACGCCATGGATTAGCGATGACCTGAGGCGCCGTTGGAATTGCGACTCCTTCGGCCAGCTCATCTACTTGTTTAGCCTTAAGCTTTCGCTGTCCAGAAGGCACGATATAGAACTCCTCAACTCGGGAGGCTTGATAGTACTCAGCCGTGTTCTTCCCTCTCCCCGTCTTGAAGCGAAAGCCAAAATCCTTTTCCTCCCAACGCCATCGGATTTGAGTCATCGCGTGCCACCCTTCAGAACGACCGCCGCCGCCTCAACTGTGGCATCATCCAGGATTCCATACCCTAAATCAAGCATGAGAATCATCGGATTTCGTTTAAGAAGAATCTCTGTTCGTAGCTTTTCGAAATCCTTGAGATTCACAAACGTACTTGAGACCAAAGCGCCGACATATCCCTCGGGTTGCACCAACTGGGTTCCGCGGTCAATAAAAGCAGAATAGATATTATTCTTGGTCAACTTGTACGCAGCGCTGATGAACTCTTTCACACTTGGGACAAAAGAACCGTACGGCGGATTCATGACTACGGCGTCGTATTTCCGCGACAGCAGTTCCAAGAGCCTAACTCCGCGCGCCGTGTCTTCCGCGAAGAGCCTTTGAGCGGGATCGACTTCAGACCGCGCGGTATCCTCCAAGTCTGCAAGAAGCTCTTGCCGGATATGTTCGGCTTCATCCTCCAAAACGCGACGTTCCAACTCCAGTTGCTTGCGTTGGCCCAGTTCCGCCTCCGTGACGATCGTTTGCAGCACAAGTTGCTCGCTGTCTTTGGGAGCGCGGATTCGCGTGATGCCCTTCGCCTTCGCCTGACGGTCCACCCACTCGTCCAGAACGCGCGTCACGCTTTCGCGCACCTGAATCAGGCTGCCTAACTCTCCTACGTTCTGAAGGTTTTCCCAGATTGTCTTGAAGAGCGCCTCCTGGAGGCTGCGCGACCCGAGTCTCTCCCCTAAGTCGGTGACCAGGGATCTAATCTGCCCCTCGCCGATGTTGACCGCATTTGCAACGACGAGATTGGACTTTCGCAATTTCACATTCAACGGAGAGTAGCCGCTGCTGGCGGCTGCTTCCTTCGCTGTCAACAAAAGCGACAAGGATGCGATCTGGATGGCCCGGGCGTCGATGTCGATGCCGTAGAGGTTCTTCTCGATAATGGTGGCCGGTATCAGCTGTGGATCACTAAGCGATGGTTCGGCTGGCCAGCCCGGCTCACCAGCATGTTGGATTTCATCGAGGTACATCTGGCGAAAGAGGCCAAACGCATATTGGCCAAAATGCATCGTGCCACACGCTGGGTCGATCAACGCGATGTCGGCAGCGCGCTTGAATTTTTCAACTTCGCCGTCATCTCCAAGCCGTTCGTAGCGAATCCGCTCGCCTGTATTTGGCACCAAGTAGTTTGCGATGGTCTCATACCAGTTACCTTCGCTCGGCAGCGGAGGAGGCTCAGTTGGCCTAATCGACGAATCGGGATGCATCTGCAGCCACAGCCGCCCCAGGGTATTGTCGACCAGCGCCTTCACGACCCATGACGGCGTGTAGAACTGGTTGATCACAGAGAGTTCATAGGAACTCCGCGGTACGCCCTTGTTCTCTTCGCGAACCCTCTTCTTTTCCTCGCGGTTGAAGAACTGATAAACCCATCCGAGGAAGTCCTGGGCGCGGTAAGCTGCATCTGGCAAGTCGCTGTTGATCATTTCGATTACTTTGGCCAAGCAACCGTGTGTAGGCCACAGACAAGAGTATTCGTGATCGGGATCAAACAGAATTCGGATTTCAGAAGTGATGAAACGGTACGCTGCCGTCAGGCCATCCCGCAAGAGATTCTCTTCGGCGTCGTCCCCATACTTATATTTGCTTCCCTCTGCCGCGCGAAAATCGCGCAGAAATCGCGATCGAGCTTGGCCCGGAACATAGGTGATGATCTCAGTCGGCTCCGGCGAACCATGCGGATTCTCTGGCGGTGGAAGATATAAGAGCCCACGTACCTCCATGCATTTGAGGCCGACCAACCTGTTCAAACAGGTGTAGCTCAGCTCCCGGCGGACATTTTCGTAGCCCTTCTGATCTGATCCCTCCGAGATTGACTCGCGCTGCAGAAGTGCTTCAACGTGAGTTCGAATCTTTTTGTCCTTCTCTGGAAGATTCATCTTCTCAATCGGGATTGGTTTACCAGTCGAAGGAACTCCGAGTCGCTTCAACTCGGCAGAAAAGTCCTTGTCAAGGACTTCACGGATCTTCGGCACCCAGGCCTTCACGGCATCCTTGAAGTCGGTCAAAACCGTCTTGAGTTCGCCGTTCACTTCACCACCACCGTAAATCCGTTGCGAATTTGTGACTTAATTTGATCGCCCACCTGTTGGAGTGCCGTATCTACTTCGGTCTCGATCTTGAAGCGCTGACCAACCAGCGCCGAGGAAGGGCGCCACTCCCACAACTTCTCACCGGGTACTGGCGGAGTAACCGTCAATGCGCGCAAGTCGGATTCAACTTGCGCCAGATAGCCTGGCAGGGCGACCAATGCTTGCGCTAGGGAACTAAGACTGCGCTTCGCTGCCGCATTTATAAGAGACGTGGCAGATCCCAGCGAGAGGGCAGGATAGTCACATGGGCCACCTGGTCCAAATATCTTCTCGACCACGCTGTCGCGCGTTGCAATCGGCGCCGCCTTATAGGCGGTGCCGCTCCGAATAGCGGAAGCCACATTCTGCGTTTCTTGTTGGACCTGGGTATACGCATCGCGGTAGGCATCGCGGTAGGCGCGATGGGCATTGTCGTATGCGAGCTGGTAGTCGGACCACCTCTCCACTACCGACTTTTCTTCCACGATCGCCTGCATATCCTTTAGCGATCTGGCCAGCGCTACCTGCGAGGCGTGCGTGGCGTCAACGGGATGATTGGTCGCCAGCTCTGCAATGCGCCGCGAGGTATCGAATTCGAGGTGACGCTGCTCGGCAAGAAACACACGTAGCGCGTCCAACGATAGGTTCAGAGACTTCCACTCTTCGGCGTGCTGCAGGAAGGTATTGACCACCTTGGTTGGGTCTTTTTCGGTGATCGGTTCCGTGAGTACTCCGATGCCACCCAAAACAGCGTCTTTGATAGGAAGACCGCGATCCGCATTGGCTTTTGCTTCCAATATCCCAGCCTTGAGGGCTTCTCCCAGTTTTCGCACAGCGGCCGCAATCGCATTTCCGGACTCAGGTGTGCCGGTCACGCCCATCGCAATTAGATCTTTTTTCGCGCGCTTGATCTGGTCCACCGAAAGCTGGGTTTCCGCCACTCGAAAAACAACATTCTTGAAAGTATTGACCTTGAAGAAGAGGTCGTAAGAATCTTTGTAGTCGTACAGGGGTGTGGGCCCTGCCGATGTGGGCCTTTCAATATAGAGAGCTCCGGCGCGGAAACACGCCGCGAGCACCAACCGCACCAGTTCACTGGACCAACCAAAGGGTGGGCGCTCGAAGCCACGAAAGCCCTTGCGGTCAGGGGCTTCGAGAAGAATGGAACCGACCGGGTCAACATCCACATCCTCAAGATCCGAGATCACCTCAAGCACCCGCGACACAAGGGCCGATTGCTGCTGCAAACTGCCTTGGGTGTCGAACAGATCCAACCCAGGAGCAACCGTATGCAATGTAGAAGTCGCCGGATTAAGGACAGATTTCAGTTCCCTGGCGAAGTCACAGGCACGGTCACCAACACTGAAATTCGCGTAGATGTTAGGAATGACGGCACTGAGGGTAGTCTGGACGGGCTCCTTGAAGTCCGCCTGGTCATCGTCGAGTTCGAGTTCCTGTCCACCAAAAAAAAGGGTTCCCTTTAGGAATGCCTTAGCCAGATCCTTCACGAGTGCTGTTCGGAGATCGTCACGCTCTTTCCGTTTCTCCGATAGAGCGTCTTGCGTGTCAGTTGAACTGTCATCCGTGAAGCGCTTGTCAGACGTGACCTTAACCAGCGCTTCGTACCGTTTGAACCGCATCTCAAGATTCTCTGGTGTGGCGGCAGCCCAACAGATGCGGCGCCCCTTCGTGCCAGCGGCCTGGTTCTGTTGCCGGATGTCGTCGATTGTCTGCTTTCGCCCGGGAGCAAGCGGTCCAATAAAGTGAACCTCGAGTTCTGGTCCGGTCTCTACGGCTTCTCCGTCCAGATACACGCCATAGGGGAAGGTGGCCTTCGTCGCGCCATATGCGACCGTGAAGTTTGCGAGCTTCCGCTTGGTTACCAGATCGGCCTTGGTCATCTCCTGCGATGTGCGTCGCACCGCGGAGACGCTGATGCTTTTTGGCCCTCCTGGCCGAACCATCTCCTGGATGGTTTGCTCGATCGTCCGCTCCTTCTCATTCAGGAACTTCCACTCGCTCGTAGCCTCGTCGCGCGCCACGTAGCCGGCTTCTTGCAATTTGTCGAGGGTTTGTTCGACCTTTTCGCGAAGCGGCGGAATCTCGGTTTTTAGATCGCGCACCAGTAGCTTCGCGAGAGTCTCCGGTACACGCGGTACCCATGTGACCTTCTGCAGCAGCCAGAGGACCTTGAGAATACGGGCAGGGTCGATTGGTGTTCCTGGAACACGCTCATCCGACTCGCGGATCGAACGAACGCCCGAGGCACCAAGGTATTCCTGAGAGAGAAGATCGTTTTCTACGGCATCGAAAATCATATCGAAGCTGACGATAGACCCGAGTTCGTCATCAGCCACATCCTGGAGCGCTTCCATGACCACCGTTATCATGGACCGCACGCCGCCGGAAACCCGAAAGCCGGCGATCGCTTCGAAGATATCCTGGGCAAGACGAATCTGGTGCGGCAGCAGGGGATAGCAGTCGATGAAAGCCCGCTCAGAAAGTGTGCCGAGATGACGAGTCGCCTTCAGATCGGCCAGTTGCGCAAGGTAGCCTTCCTGGTAAAGCGCGCGCACCTTTCCTTCTTCGGATGGGTGCTTCTTCAGTATTCGATCAGCAACCACCTTATTTATCTCATCGGAGATGAGTTGAGGCTTCAGCTCAAAGCGCGCATTTAGGCGGCCGACCAGAGCAGGTTGAAAGTTGGTGCGGTCGACGACCTTTTCCAGGTCCAACTGGCTGGTGCAAATCATCCACACCTTGCCTTTGCCCTTGTTGCCGATCATCTCTGCCAGGCTATTGACCTCTGAGATTTTGTCTCCAGAATCGCCGATGAACGAGCCCATCTCGTCGACAACGAAGACCAAATGCTGCACTTTGCCTCCGGTGGCCTTCTGTTCGTCCACCCAGGCAACCAGTTCGTCGGCAATCCCCTCCGGTGTGATTTTTTCATGACGGAACAAATCGTCGAGCGACCTTTTCGCCTCGTGCACGTCCTCCCATTCGCCCGGGTCGATGCGCGGAAGGATGTCGGCAAGCCTGCGGCGAACCGTCATCAAATCATCGCGCCCTTCTGCGCTCTTCCAAGGGATACCAAATGTAGCCTGGTAATCCGTCTCCAATGCGCCCAGCAGGTTATGTCTTGCGAGACGGCGCTCGATCCTCGCCACTATAAAGTTCTCCGACAGTCCAATGCTGCGATAGAACTCACCCAACAGAATTTCGCCGACAGATGAAGGATTATTCAGTGCTTGACGACTGCGTATCTCGAAGGCCAACGTCTTGATCTGAGTTGTCTGTTTGATTTCGCCCAGCCGTAATCGAATTTCCCGCCCGCGTGGCGTATCAGAGAGATGCTTCAGGAAGACATCCATGCAACGCTCACCGGAACCGTCGCCGAGGTCTTCATTCTGAAGGAGGTACCCAAGCACTTTGGCGAAGTGAGATTTTCCGGAACCAAAAAATCCAGATACCCACATTCCCATGACGTCGCGGTGGCGGCCACCCCGCCGGAGTGTTTCGCTGACCTGGGTGAAGGTATCGAAAATCTTCTTGAGTTCATCTTCGATCTTGTCGGTTACGACGTACTCCCGGAACTCCGAAGCGAGCGCAGCGCGGTCGTAAACTTTCACCACGCCTTCGATCTTCACGCCTATGTCTCTCTTGATAATCTCGCGAATCGTCATTTTGAGCCCTTCCCGTTACTTCCAGAACAACTTCACTGCGAGGTAATTGCCGCCATCTGGCTGGTTCATGAAATGCAACTTTCCGCCGCGTTCCTCCCCCGGAAACGCCAACACAGTTCGACACAGAACGTCCCGAAGCTCGCGCAGGACTTCGCCGAAACGGACCAAGGGATGCAAGGCGACGGTGGCATAAACGATCACTGCGCAACCAGGCGACTCCTCCGCGAGTTGGGAAATGCGCCTGCGCAAAGCGTTCTCCACAGTTGTTGACAGGCCTTGCTTCATCCACCTGTAGTCATCGAACTCGTCTTCCTCGAGATTCTGAAGAGTCTTCTCGTTGAGCTCTTCAAATGGAAAACCCGTTAAGTCAAGTAACCGAAATGGAATATTCTCGGCCTTCAATTGCGGAACAAAACTATCGATGAGGTACTCGCGGAAATCCAATTCCTTCTCGGAAGGATAGATCAGGAGGACTGAACTGTCGGTCTTCACACCACCATTCGACCGAAGAGGTTCCCTGATAAGTTCCAATAGAGCCGAGAAGAGTGCTTGCATTACTCTGCACCTCCGATTTTTAGCTCGACCACATCAGCTTGCATTCGGAACCGCAGCTCGCCTAGTTGATTCAGTTCACCTAGCGCATCAATTACTTCCGCACCTTCAATGGCCAATAGCCGAAAAACCGGTGATGCCAGGATCTCAAGGTCCTTAACGCTCGCCAAACGCAGGACCCGCACTAGAAGCCTTACTGGCGCAGCGTATAGCGCCGGGCGCTGACTGAATTTCTTGCTCTTTCCGCGCGCCAACCCGAAGTCACGAATACTCGCCATGTAGTGCTGGGCGACGTGGAGTTGCGTGTCCTCGGTCCACTCCCTTACTTCTGGGTGTCCCGTTTCTCCTGCACGACGAATAAAATTAAGTACTTCTGCCACTCGGAGTTCAGCGGGCGCTCGACGGAGATATATATAAAGCCATTGCATACCCAAATCAGCCACCAGGCGATCATTCAGAGCCAACAATGTATAGGCGGTGAGCCCGCGTTCTGAATCGGACTTGGAACGGCGCCACTCGCTCCAAAACGCCCCGTACAAGGGCCTGCGCCTGTCCATCAGGTAGCGTTTCCGAAGCTCCGCCCACAGCTTTGCACGCCCGGCAGTCGACGTGCGAGTCAGACAGTTCCCTTCGACGACGAGTTTCCGATATTCTTCTGATGGAAGTGGATCGGGTCGATCATCCAACAGAAGTTGAAGATCGGTGAAGAGCGCGGACCGCGAGGAGAGCCGCGACGAATATGGAGCACGTGGATCCAACGCGGGCACCATTAGGCTCCGTTCAGCGTCGGTCGTTATCTCGCCGAGAGTTCCCATCCTATTACTGTGCCCCCTCGGGTTCGCTGGATTCTTTCTCAGCACTGCGGCCGGACTTGACCCACTCGTCGATTTCAGCCACCTTGGATTTCCAGGATCTTCCAACCTTGTGGGAAGGAAAACCTCGGCCTTCAATCCACCTATAAACGGTGTCCCGGCTCACACCGAGATACACTGCAATCTCATCGACAGAAAGCCAACGGTTTTCCATGATTTGCGGCCTTATGCACTATTATGCAGCATTTTGCGGCCTTATGCCGAACGTTTGCTGATGTAGGGGACGCCCGGCGACGGGTTTCTGATGGACAGCATGACGATAGGAATTCGGAAGCGGGCGCACGAGAGAAGACGATCAAGATTCATACAACTCTCAGATGCCATCCCCGACGCACTTTCGCACCGAGTATCCGACCAGTGCTGCCGCAGAAGTTCGCGCCAGTCGACCGCGGCCTCAGCCGCTCCTTCCAGGTTTGCCCCGTGGAGCTTGAAATGATGCGCAAGCACGTCCACCAGTTTGAACTCCACGGACTCTTTACACCAGACCTGACGGAGATGTGAGCTGCTGACTCCATTTTCTTCAGCCGCACGATCAACAGCGTGAAAGATCGCCATGGAAGCAAGGTAAGCAAGGCGAAATGAGCGCGGATTTGCGCCGGCCGATCCAGGCTTCGAAGATGCTTGCCACCGAATGGAAAAAGTTTTCGACGCGCTCTTTAATCTCAGGAGTGAACGCGCCGGCGATCACCGGCGGCAATGCCGGCAGGTTTTCCGAATCAGCTAGCGACTCGATATCCGACGTCCGCCCCACCGCGTTTGTAATGGTTCATCTGTCTGATAACAGAATTTATCAGACACATCAATTGAGAACTCAGCCCAACCGTATGAGGTCGTTGCTTCAGCAGAGGCATTAACGCTGCTTTTAGTCACGAGAATGGATATAGTTAGAAACCATGGCGAAGGGCACTCCGGCAACACCAGCTCCATCAGAGCGAACGATTGACGACATTGCAGAGGCAATGAGCCCGCACGGCGGAACTCCGAGGCGTTGCTCCGTGCTCCTCGGAGCCGGATGCTCCATCAGCGCAGGCATTCCGTCTGCCGCTGACATTGTTTGCCACATTCAAACTCATTTTTCAGCCGCCTATGCGCGGGCGTTTTCTCACAATTATCCCGACTGTATGGCGGCGCTGGAGCGCGGTGTCAGGCGCGACCTGGTCGGGAGCTACATCGACAAGGCCAAGATCAATTGGGCTCACCTCGCGCTTGCGCAGCTGATCGACGGCGGCTATATCGACCGCGTTTTGACGACGAACTTCGATCCGCTCGTTTCTCGGGCATGCGCTCTCGTAAACTGCTTTCCCGCCGTCTATGATTTCGCGGCCTCGCGTGTTTTCAATCCTGATCAAATCAGTGAAAAAGCTATTTTTCACTTACATGGGCAGCGTGATGGCTTCGTTTTGCTCAATACGCGGGCAGAGGTGACAAAGCACCAAGGTCACATTCAGCCGGTCTTTGAGGATGCTCACAAAGGCCGGATCTGGATCGTGGTGGGTTATAGCGGCGAGAACGATCCGGTATTCGATCTGCTCGCGAAGGTCAAGACCTTCGAGTATGGCCTCTACTGGATAGGCTATGGTCCAAAGCCTCCGAAGCACGTCGAAGACAAGCTGCTTGGGGAGGATCGCGGTGCTCACTTTATAGGTGGATGCGATGCGGACGACTTCTTTGTCACACTTGCTCAAAAGCTTCAGTGCTTTCCGCCGCGATTCGTCACCCAGCCTTTCTCACATTTAAAGGCAACGTTCTCGATGTTGACCGACTACAGCGCTCCCCGGAACGACAGCGACGACGCGCCTGATTTCAGGCAGAGCCGCTTTGATGTGGCTTCGGTCGTTCGGCCCCAACTGGACAACCTCATCCGGAGCCGGGAGCAGTCCCTCTCTGCGGAGTTTTTCTTCCTCTCGGGCGAATATGAGCGTGCCGTCGCATCGTTTGGGAAAAAGCCTCTGAAGACACTCTCGCCCAGCGATGCTGACACCTTCGGATGGTCCCTCCTGATGCTCGGCGACCGATTGCATTCCGCTGCCAGGGTCGATGACGACAAGGCAAAATACCGGACTGCCATCAAGCACTTTAAAGTGGCTGCCAAGATTCCCAGCACGTCATCCGATGCGCTCTACAACTGGGCCAATGCTTTGTTCGATCTATCGATGGCAGCGAGGAACGGCGCTCCCGAAATGATGACGAGGTCGGCAGAGCAGTTCATGCTCAGGGCCGTCGCCAAGTATCGTGAAGCCATAGCCATAGATACTGTTTTTGCAGACGCGCACAACAATCTCGCCAATGCGCTTTCCGACCTCGCCCGCGCTCGCTATCCGCGAGAGGATAATGGCATGTCACGGGAAGCGTTTCGTCACTATGAGAAGGCGATCAAGAAAACAGAAACGCCCCATATCGTTCATAATAACTACGCCAAGGCCCTTCATGATCTCGCCAGAATTACGAAAGACCTGCGGCTTTATAAGAAGTCGTTGGCTCATTTCGACATCGCAGCGAAGTGCAATCCCGACTACTACAGCGTGTTCCTCAGTTGGGGACATGCGCTGTCTGATTTGGCGCGAATAACCGGATCGGCAAAGGACTATGCGGCAGCGGTCGAGAAGTACCGTCGCGCCGCAGAGATTGATCCGGCGGACACGGCAGCTCATCACAGCTGGTACTACACGCTGCTATCACTGGCCGACATGTCAACGAAATCAAAGAAAGAGGCATTTCTTGACCAAGCCAAAGCAGTCTCTCGTGAGCAGAAGCGCAGAAGGAGACTTCGTGAAAGGTCGGAATCTATCGCAAGCCGCATCCATGATGTGGATGCCTAACGCGATAATGTATTTTATCGTCCACAACTACTTTCTGGGTCACTTGTCCGATAAGCCTTCTCGGACAAGTGAACTACGCTGTCATTGGGTCAAACCCTCAAGAAACTGTTGATTCCGACAGTTTGTGGACGATAAGGAATGCCATCCTTCTGCCGTGCGACGTCGGGCGATCATCCGCGATAATCCGGTTTATCATGTCAGAGAGCACGGCGGGCAGATACGCAGGCTCAGTATTCGTTTTCAAAGCGAGTTCGTCCGGCGGATCGCAGCACAGTGATCGCATGAGGACGTACGATTACCGCTTGACTCCGGCAAGTTGGCCGATATCCTTTGGTTATGCCATGATCCGGCAATTGCGGTCGGGAGGACGCGCCTCGTATGAGCTACAAGACATATTCCATCAAACAAGTCATCGCTGACATTGATCAAAGTAAGATCTATCTTCCGGCGCTACAAAGAAAATTCGTCTGGCAGAAGCATCAGATCGAACTTCTCTTTGATTCGCTAATGCGGAACTATCCTTTCGGGACATTCCTGTTTTGGCGATTGCAGCGACAAAAAGCTGAGAGCTATGTGTTTTACGACTTTCTTAAGGAATACGACCAAAGGCATCCCTACAATCGCCGCAAAACAGGCGCATTCCTGCATCCAGAGATTACGGGCGTGTTGGACGGCCAGCAGCGCCTAAGCTCAATGTATATAGGTCTCATGGGCACCCATACGGAGAAGGCCCCGTATAAACGGAGCTCGAATCCGAACGCCTATGAGAAGATGAGCCTTTACCTCAACATCCTGTCCCTCCCTTACACCATTGATTCGGAAGACAAGATCGCAACGCTAGAAGGTCAAAACTTCGAGTTTCGGTTTTTGACCGAAGCGGGGGCCATGTCTGGTGTGACCCGCAAGGTGGTGGCCGATGAAGGAACCGCTCCCAGAGATGAAGCGATGTTCTGGATGAAGGTCGGACAAGTTCTCTCATGGGACGAGGAACCGGAGTTCGACCGCCTTATAGATGGTTTTCGAGAGCAATCCCCTACCGATGAACAGAAGGCCGAGTTTTTACTGCCGCAACGGCAGCGCCTCATAAAGCGATGCTTGGACACTCTGCACAAGCGCATCCAGATAGATGAGTTGATAAACTACTTTGAGGTCGCGAAGGATGATCTTGAGGACATCCTGAAAATCTTTGTTCGAGTCAACAGTGGAGGCACGGTCCTGAGCAAGACGGATCTGCTTTTTTCCACCATCGTCGCTACATGGGACAATGGACGCGAACTGATTGAAACCCTTCTCAAGACCATCAATGACATGGGTGACAAATTCAACTTCGGCAATGAGTATCTGAT
>Ga0302140_10007095_pt1 | contig 14041 bp, 14 predicted proteins | sample I_Bog_E1_1_FD_202095 | JGI IMG/M metagenome (GOLD analysis project Ga0302140, IMG submission 202095) | Peat permafrost microbial communities from Stordalen Mire near Abisko, Sweden - I_Bog_E1_1 | ecosystem: Environmental > Terrestrial > Soil > Wetlands > Peat | place: Sweden: Abisko, Stordalen...
GTGCCTCACCGACCGGCGAAGTGGTCTTCAACGACGTGCGCGTGCCATTGACGCACCGCATCGGCAACGAGGGCGAGGGATTCCTCATGGCGATGCACACGCTGGATCGTTCGCGTCCGACCATCGGTGCCCAGGCGGTCGGCATCGCCCAGGCCGCGATCGACTTTGCTGGCAACTACATGAAGGGTCGCAAAGCCTTCGGTCGACCGATCGCCGACCTGCAGGGCCTGCGTTTCATGCTGGCCGACATGGCGATTCGCACCGAGGCCGCGCGCGCACTGGTCTACCAAGCCTGCGCGACGATCGACGCGGGCGATCCCGACGGCAACCTCTCGTATCTGGGTGCGGCGGCCAAGTCCTTCGCGTCCGACACGGCGATGAGCGTCACCACCGACGCCGTCCAACTCCTCGGGGGCTACGGCTTCACCAAGGAGTTCCCGGTCGAGCGTTTCATGCGCGACGCCAAGATCACGCAAATCTACGAAGGAACGAATCAGATCCAACGCGTGGTCATCGCAAAACACCTGCTCAAGTAGTAGTTCCAAAGAATATCCCCGTCCTTCGCGGGCCAGAATTTCAATTCCATCCCTACTTCATCCCTACTTCACGACCGTTGGGCGACGTGGCGACAATTCGTGAACGACAACCGGGCATCTGGGAGGTCCGCTTCTTCGCGGGTCGAGACCAGAGAGGCCGACCAATCCAGTTCAGCCGGACCGTGCGCGGGACGAAGAAGGACGCGCAGCGTCTTGCCGCGGAGATGACCGTCAGGGCGCCAACTGCGTCTGTAGCTCGGGTCTCAGTCTCCGAGATGCTTGATCTGTGGGCAGAGAATACGAAGGCATCCTGGTCGCCCTCGACCGAAAGCAACCAACTCAGTCGAATACGGCTGGTCAAGTCCGATCGCATCTCGAATCTCTCGATTTCGAGAATGACCGCCGTCGAGGTCGACCAGTGGCACGCGCGCCTCGAGCAACGAGGAGTGGGTGAGTCGGCCATCCGTAATCGCCACCTGGTGCTGCGCGCCGCGATGACACTCGCGGTGCGCTGGGGATGGGTCCCGACGAACGTCGTGGCCGTGGCCCGACTCGCGAGGCGTAAGTCCCAACCTCGGGGGACGCTCACCGACACTGAGGTACGTGCGGTGCTTTCGAGCGCGTTGTCACTTGTCGCGGCGGGTCGCATCGAGCCCCAAGCCGCACTTGCGATGCGACTAGCCGCTGTGACCGGCGCTCGTCGGTCCGAATTGGCTGCTCTCCGCTGGGAGGACCTCGACGCGGGACACCTGGTCATCGACTCGAGCATCGCCATTCTTCGAAGCGGTGATGGATCGCGTAAACCGATATTGCGCGATGACCCGACGAAGACGGCGAACCGACGAGTGATAACACTTGATGTCGCCTCGATTGAACTCTTAGCATCACTGAACGCCGAACATGGATTCGGATCTCCGTGGATACTTTCTTCGAGAATCGAACCGGTCAACCCGGAGCGCGTCACCGCTTGGTGGCGTCGAGCTCGCGATGGTGCCGGCCTCGACGCGAAATGGCGCTTGCATGACTTGCGGCACTGGTCCGCGACGACGTCGATTGTCGGAGGTCACGACATCCGGACTGTCGCCAATCGCCTGGGCCACGCCAATCCATCGATGACTCTGCGCACATACGCTCACGCCGTCGAAGCGGCGGACGCACCGATTGCCCTAACGCTGAGTCGGGTCCTCGATTTCACGGATTCGCTGGATTTAGATGTCAGCGCGACACTGGACGATGAGGTCCTCGATGGCCGAAACGGGGACCAAGACGCGCCGACCTAGTCGAACGGACGTGAGGAGTCCGGACGCGACAAGTTCGTATGCGTAGGAACGAGAGACACCTATGACTCGCGCGGCTTCATTTACGCTTATCAACGCTCTCGGGAGCTGTTCATTTTGGATCACAGGGTTCCTCCGTTATTCTCGGCGTTGCCTTTTGCGTCCTTGCAAGCTTCAAGTGAGAGTTGATGCAGGAACTCGGCGATCGCCGTGGCGCGCGGATCGTCGTAACCGCGACCGTCGTAACTGAACGAACCTTCGACGGGGTCGTCGGATTGGGGCGATTTCATATGTTGCGCACGGGCGTCGCGCAGGTCCTGAAAACGCGTGGAGTAGTGACGAGATTTCGTAATTAGTTGTCCGCGGAAACCGAAGGCGTGCGCGTGCCCGCGGGTGTTCAAGTAAGTGAGCAACGGATCTTGGGCCAGGTCCCAGGCGGTCAAGGCGAGCTGTTGAAGATGCGAAGGGGTGTTGAGTTTCAGTATCTCGCTGCGGGAGTTGAACCTCCGAGCGAAGTCCAGCGAGCCGTCAGCTGACTTCGTGGCGTATTTGGCTATGTAGGCCGCGATGCGAAGATCGTCGCGATTGAGCGTTGACGCATCGGCCACCTGGAATTGCCGACCCCACGACACGTTCCCACGGGGAGAGGAGACCGCAAAATCCTGCACCACACTTTTGATGCTGCTGGCTAGCATTTCGGTGGTCACATTTAGCGGCGGACGGCTGAAGGGTTCGCCGGGGCCGTCCGCGCGCAGAACGACATGAAAGTGAGCGAGGCCCCGACGCTGGAATTCGGCGACTTTGAGGTAGTTGAGTTGGACGAGCCGTGAGACATCTTCGAAGGAGACACCGAGTGCGATCGCGAGGCGACGTCGGATCTGCTGAAAGGTTCGATTCCACAGACGTGAGGACTCCGCGTTCCAGAGAACCGCGTCGGCGAAGTGGTAACAGAAGTCACAGAGTGGGCTGCCAATCTCGGGGTCGGAGTCGTCGTGGCGGCGCGAACACGCCAGTGAGCGACGGTGCGCGCAGAAACGAAGTGGACCAAGCTGACACGAGCCGTCGCTTTTCCGGGAGTGCACCGTACCGAACGAAGGGGCCGTGAGGGTGAGGAACAGTCGCGGATGATCGCTGATCGAGGCCGGCACTCCCTTGCCACCGATCAGACCGGTCGAGACCACGATCCAGGCGTCGGCCTTGTAGAGATACGAGCACGAGGCACAGAGCACGGCGCGGCGGTCCTTGCAGGCGACCAGCAGAGGACGTTCGGTCACCTCGCCGGTGGCGACGTTGACGAACTCTCCGCGCAGTCGGATCGGGTGCGAACACCCTCCGGCCTGTTGTATGTCCTTCACTAGTTCATGGGTCGACTTTCGCTGCGTCATGCTGGCTCCTCTCGGAGAGGAAAATAAATTGCTCCTCTACTTATAAAGCCACTCCTAAAAGGCAAAAAGGAACACAAACTTTGTTGCACATTCGAATTAAGTACGCCGTGGACACCAGCGGACAGCCGTGGACACGTTTGCGAGGTTCAAAAGTGGGTCCCACTCCCCTCCGCGCGTAACTCTTTCGCAGATTGTGTTACTACCCAACGTTCGCCATATGTCCGCTTTGGACGCATTTGAGCTCGTCATATGCGAGAGTCATCGAGACCGTTTTCGGTCAATTTGACAACGATCACCGAAAGGGCAGTTCGGTGCAGGGCTCTCAACGAATGTCTCACCACCGACGAAACGTCGAATTATCTGATGATTGACGATCTTCAGGCTGGGCCTCTGGGCGCTGCGCGCCAGCGGCCCAGTGGAGGCGAGGCAATTAGTGGATCAGAACTCGTACGACGTGCTCATGCGTAACTTGCCTTTACGTCCTTCAAGAGTCCTGCACCAGTGCTACACGATTTTTAGCATGTAACTTTCCGCGCCGGTGCTGTCCGATCCGTCTATGTCCAGGTTTTGCCCACCTGCGTAGTTCGTGTAGCCAGAGCACGCGGTCGGGCTGGCGTATTGCCAGAGGTAGACGGGTACATTAATGGAATCACCACATAAATCTTGACGGCACGTCCCGATCAGACTCCAGTTCAAAGATGATCCCGGTGGGCAATAGTTGGCGTCTGGCGAGTGAGGCTCGTATGTCCAAAGGCCCCAACAGGCGACATACTCGTCCGGGTACTTACCGCACGCTTCGTTAAGTGCAGTTTGTATTCCTGTGGTAGGGACGTAAACCCCGCCGTCGTCATAGAAGGGACAGTACAGTCCAGCTTCGTAGGGATCTCCTTCAAAGGAGAAGTTGAATACTGTGCCCGCCCAGCCAGCCCAATAATCGGGCGTCAGAAGATTTGGATTCGTTCCGATTGGCTCGTTATCCAGGTACACAATGACCACGCCTGAGGGAGGTACCTCTAACTGTCCGGCGGTAATGGCGTCCGATATTTGAGTGCATGTCTCGTTGGCGTCGCTGACACCATTGTTGTACCCCGTGATCCCAGAAACTGACTGGTCAGTTGTCGAAGCCCTAATGGGAGCAATGCTCGTCAACTTGCCTCCCGTCGCAGACTTGGCACTAGTGAATTCTGTATGCGACCAACTCGAACTGCTGTCGAAGTAGCGACCTGCGAAGATCGGGTATTGCCCTTTCCAGTCGTACCAATCAGTCCAGTTGATGTCGTTGAGGTAACTGGCTGTATCAACACCAAGTCCCATTAGTTTCTCCTTCCACTTCAATTGAGACGAGGCATGATCCCCGCCAATGACACATATAGACAAGAGGTCTGTTCGCAAACATCCATTCAGCGACCAACGCTATGGTGCCTCTCATTTGCGAACGTATACCTCACATTGACTTTCATCCGAATTGAAACACAAACGTAACCTTTAGCTATTCCGGTGCCTTCGATCAGCAGTGATGACTTTCAACATAATCTTCAGGCCAAAGTCTGACCTCACCGGAACTCAGACGTTTGCGAATGACTTTCGAATCAACTGAGACGAACAGCAGTATCACATTGTCTCATTCAGAGATCGAAGATTGCACTTTCACTGATCGTTTAGTTCCGTTACCATGCGCCTATCGACAGCGTCATCCAGCCTGCAACGAAGGAGTGTCATGGGACGTCAAATGAAGCGATTGTCAACGGTCTTCGTAGTGTCAGCAATATCGATGATGCTCGGAACGCCCTCTATTAATCAAGGCGGCGGCGCAAACAAGGCTTCTGCTTCGACAATTCGTCTTTGCAATGGGAGCAATTTCGTGGGCGGTTGGGTAGGAGCCGAGGGCGCCGGAGGACTTTCAATTTTTGACATTGGGTTCATCAATGAAGGACACGAAACCTGCCGACTCGCCGGCTACCCAACGATTCAGGGCTACAAGAATGGTCGCGAGTATCTGTTGATGACTAAACACGTGACGAACCACACATTCGCCATATCTTCGACAATTGTCGCGCCAAGAATGAGTGGCGAGATGGTTATTACCACTTCGGCACTTTGCGATGCCTTGAACACGGGCAGCCGTACGACAATCAAGAAAGTAATCGCCAAAGACACCTATACGGTGGGTGTGAAATTTCCACATTCGAATGACGAGATATATATTTACGGTCTGAGTGTTGACGTGGCATGCGGTCTGAATATCACTCAGTTGGGCTGGCGATAGGAAAACTTTCGCGCGCGATCTCGAGTTTCAACCATTCCAACTTCCTGTATGAGTCAAAATTCTGATTTCACTTGGCTTCCCAAATACGCGAACAAATTCAAGGCGCCAGTGCAGCGGCGCCGTCCAGACCCATTAGAACTGTTGCTTCAGAACCTAAAGGGATCCCTTTTATTCGACTTGCTCGCTAACGATGTCGCTCGGACTTACCGTTTAAGTACGCGTCGAAGGTCTGATCGCATCGCAGACGTCAGGACCGAGAATATCTGCATCCTCAGAATCGTCACTTCCAACGCTAAGTAGCCAATGATGTAGCCAGAGACTCACGAAGGAACTCAGTAATTCCAACTTCGTCCACCGAGGAAGTCCTCAATATGTTCGTTCAGAAGGTGCGAGGAACTGAATTTCGAAGTCGCCAGCGCGAGGACACTCGTGCGGGTCTCGAGGAACGATGTCAAGATGCGAACCCGCATTGAACTCAATGCTTGTACCGACAGCACGATTGAGCCGACGAATCGGAACGAATTGACTTCCTGACTTTTCGCTCTTAGCCTTCGACAGAAAGGCGATTGGGGGGAAGTGACATTTACAAATTTCTATTATGGAATTGACTCAGGTAGCGCGGGCCCGTTTCCTTGTCCGTGTCCACAGCCAAATGAAAACTATTACATCGGACGAGTTGGAGGTGGCATTACGCCCGACAGGAGCGTGGGCTGGAACCCTCAGACCGCCCAACTCGCGACAAAAGCGCGGACATTCGCATATTGGGATATAGAAGGTCCAGGGAAGATTCCAACAGGTCAAGACGCCTCGGCTTGGGGTGGGCAACAAGCTGCCGCATTCTTCAACGAAGTCATGGACGGCAGTGCCTCGCAGTATGTTGGCGGTCGAACCTTTTTTGGCGATGTTGAGAGCGGTAATTTAGGCTGGGGTACCGGAACTGCAACTCAGAGGCAGCAGATCGTTTCTGGTTTCTTGTTGGAGTTGTTTGAACTGAATTACACCGCCGGTCTCTATGCGAACTTGACCGATTGGGACAACATGTTGGGGACGACCTGGTCGCCGGACATCGAATTTGTCTGGTGGGTCGCCGATGGATTCCCGATGATCACCACATGCGCCGGCGCCAGTTCCAAGTTCAATTCGTTAGCCGATAGTGGTGCCAATGTTCGAGGTGGAATGAAAATGATGATCTTCCAGTACAACCTGACAAACAGCAGCCCACGAGATTTGGACGTAACGCCATACAATGGCTACTTATCTGGCACATGGAATGCTACGCCAAATTGACAATGCCAAATCTGCTGATTCCATCCGCTGAGATTCATCATCGTTGACGGTTTCGGAATTGTATTGCCATGTCTGACGACACGACTGTTCTAAGTTGAGGTAATTTCTTTTATATGCCGACACCATTGTTGCGAACAGAGTGGTTGTCTTGAAGTCATTGTTTCGTCGAAATCTGATTCGGATATTGGGAGTGGTCGCGCTCATCTGTTCATCGGTGTTGCCGATGATCTGTACTCCTTCAAACGCATTTGCAGCCCATGCAATTAAGCGGTGCAACTATGACCAATTAGAAGTTGCCGTCGCTTGGGGGCCCGGGGCCGCTGCGGGACACATAGGAATTCCGTTCCTTATAGTCAACAAGGGTAAGGACATCTGCAGTCTCAAAGGATATCCAACACTTCAGATTGCCACTGAAATGAAATCTCGCAAGCCAATCAAAGTGGTGGATGGCGGCGGCATGATTTACGCAGCCGTGAAACCGAAGTTTGTGGTACTTAAGCCCGGGGCCGACGCTTCATTTGGCTTTAACTACGTTGACGCGCTGAATCAAGAAGACGCGGCTGGACCTTCATGCACTGTGCAGTCCGTCTATGTCACACTTCCTGATCGCTATCCCGACTTCCCAATGAATTTTGAAACCACGGTTAATTTCAATGCATGTCACTCGGGATACGAGGTGTCAGTGACGTCCATTCAAATGGGTCCTTCGCCGAAAGAGGGCTAAGACTTCAGATGGGTTACGTTTGAACCTAGACAAAGTATTTCAGCAATCTCTTAATTGTGGGACAGTCCATCCCATCAAACCGAAGTTTCTGATTTCACTGATTATTCGCCACTAATCGCCAACTGACGAGTTATTACCTCGAGTCACACTTGTCATCGCGCCATTGTGGACCGCACAAGCATGAAATGTGACGCCTACCGTCCGAATATTGTTATACCCGCGACAACGGATTCCAAAGTCTCACGATTGCGAATCTTGTGCTGCCCGGTTTTGACCAAACGTATTTCGACGCTCTCGCGGTGGGAGCGAGACGCAGAACTATCACGTTGTCCACCCGACGGCTCACAAATTGGGAATGAACTAGTGTCCCTGAAGTTCCCATACGAATCCTGCGCATTGCCAACGAATAGATAAGACTTCCTTGACCAGGAACGCTGCATCGAAGATCTTGATGCGAAGTCCACCCTTCCAAGCTGCAATCGACTTGGAGAGTCTCCGTAGGTGTCGATCCATGTGCGACGCCTTGCAGTCGGTTAGAGTTCTCGACGTTTCCAATGAGCCTCCTTGATTGTGAGGCTTTACTGATTCACCGATTTGACTCGAATATCTGAAACCCCACGCTCGCATCCCTACTTTCATCCCTACAACTCGGGAGAACCACCCTTGATTCAACGGACGCTATGGACGAATTTCCAGACAATTACGCACGTAGTGGACGAGGTAGACGGTTCTGCAAGAACACGCAAATCTACGAGGGCACGAACCAGATACAACGAGTGGTCATCGCCAAACACCTGCTCAAGTAGATCAGCCCTTTTCGATGTTTGCGGGACTGAAGAGGCCGTATTGAAAAGTCGCGAATGCTCTGCAATGGAAGGACGCGCGTGAGCCAGGACCACTTTGGCGACGACGTCGCCGAGACCTACGACTCGGACGTTTCAGACGAGTTCGACCCGGCGGTCATCGCATCGATCGTGTCGTTTCTAGCGGACGGGGCGACCGACGGTAGTGCACTGGAGTTCGGCATCGGCACCGGGAGAATTGCCCTGCCTCTGCACCACCTCGGCCTCGACGTCGAAGGCATTGATCTCTCTTCTTCGATGGTCGAGCGAATGCGACGCAAGCCGGGTGGTGCTGAACTACGGGTCGCGATCGGTGATTTCACCTCGACGTCGATGGATCGGACCTTCGATCTCGCGTATCTGGTCTTCAACACGATCATGAATCTGACGACCCAAGAAGAACAGGTGGCGTGTTTCGCCAACGCCGCGGCACACCTGCGGCCGGGTGGTCGTTTCGTAGTCGAAGTGATGATCCCGGACCTACGACGCTTGCCACCGGGGGAGAAATTCCGTCCGTTCAAGGTCCAACCCGATGCACTCGGCTTTGACGAATACGACGTGGCGAATCAAGGGCTCGTCTCGCACCACTACCGCGTTCACGACGACCGAATGGAAGTGCACTCGATCCCCTTTCGTTACGTCTGGCCGTCAGAACTCGACCTCATGGCGTCGATAGCCGGGATGGCGCTACTCGATCGGTGGAGCGGATGGACGCGAGAGCCCTTTACGAGTGAGAGTCTGAAACACGTCTCGGTGTGGGAGAAACTGCCCTAGCGACATCGAGACGGCTCCGAGGTCGCTGGCGCCCGCTCAACGCAGGGCCTTCCGGCGCCACCGTCCGACGTGGCCAAAGCGTTGTTCGACGCTCTGTCGCGACGTGGCGAAGACCGACGCGAGCACCGTCAGCGAGGTCAAAAGGATCGCATTTCGAGCGACGAAGTCGCGAACGGCGAGGTACGTCGAGGTCTCGAGTGTGTTGTGGAAGAAGAGCCAGGGGATGCAGAAGTTCACGAGCGCGAGGACGCACGCCCGACCCACCCAACTGTGCAGTCCGACCTCTCGGATCACGAATACCAGCAGTGGCGCGAAGGCGAAGTAGTGGTCCCACGCCACCGGTGATCCAAGGACGCTGGCGTAGAGGATGCAGACCATCGCCGAGATCTCACAGTCCATCTTCCACAACTTCTGCGATGCGCACAGTCCCAGCGTGATCACCAGGATCGAGAAGACGCCGTCCCAGGCCCAGTTGAGTAGGCCAATGTGAAAGGGCGCGCGCATGAAGAACGAGGTGATGCTCGAGCTGGCGTAGGTCGCGGCGCCACCGTTGGCGAATCGTCCGAACTCCTTGTGACCGACGATCAGGACACGCACGAAGGTTGCGAAACTTGTGGGCCAGAGGATCCACGCGATCGACGTCGTCACCGCGGTGGTGAGCAACGCCGTTATCGCTTCGCGAAACTGGCGACGCCAGAGCCACATAATGATGAAGACGACGGGGTAGATCTTGAATGCCGTGGCGAGTCCGACCAAGACCCCGCGTCCTCGTCCTTTCACGACGAGCGAGTCGAGGACCACGAGCAATAACAGGATCGTCGCCGTCTGTCCCCATATCAGGCACTCGACTTCCAACGGCAAGACGACGATCGACGCCAGAGCGAACCAACACCCAGCGCCGAAATTCGTTGTCCAGTGTCGAGGCGTCAGGTGATTGAGACAGACCGCGAGCGACACCGCGAGACAGAGGATGCTCAACCAGGTCCACAGAAATGGAATGGTTGACGTGGGTAGCCACACCAGCGGCCAGAACAAGAGGATCGCCCCCGGTGGATACGTGAACGCCTCGACGCCGAAGGGCACATAGATGTTCCCGGTGTGTCGCAGCGTCTGGAGATTGGTCACGCGGCCCGTGAGGTCACGGAACACATAGCTGTAGCGTCCGGCGAAGGTCCACGGATGAAAGCCGTGCGTGTGCGCCACGAGGATCGACATGACGAGTGTTCCGAGTAGTCCCAGGACCGCAACTCCGATACCAAGGACGCTGGCGCGTCGAGGTCGATCGAGAAGTGTCAAGGTCGTCTCAGCGCTCGTTCACGCCGCACGAGCGCGGTGACCCGGATAGCGCATTCGCCCCGTGCCGTGACTCCATAGACGCTCCCTCATGCGCACCGGCCTCATCGCGCAGTGGCAGTACCGTGCTCGAATTCTCTAAATGCCTGCGGCGATCAAAGTGAGATTTCCCTTGTCTTCAACGTGGCGCCGATACCGATGTTGTCGGAGTCGCAGCGAGTTGGGCCGCGATAGCGTGGACTATGTCCGATCGTCATCGAGTTCAATTGATCCCCTCACCGTTCACTCAATCTAGGACGTCCGAGTTCACGGCCCGGGTCGCGAACATCGACTCGCGCCGGTCGCGCCCGTTGGATGGACGCTCCTGGGAAGGGAGTAATAATGTCCCCGATCACGGGTAATGCAGCCGAAGTGGCGCGGCGCGGGTTACTCAAGATCAGCGAGTCGACGATCCTCAGCACCGTCGACGGACTCGACCTACGCAGTCACGCGAAGATCAGCGCCGTCGTGGGCATGCCACTACGAAACCTTCAGCAACGTCACGACGTCGCGACGTTCGCGGCGAGCGCGCCGATCGCGGCCGTGACCGCGCTCTTAGAGCTGCTCGCCATGGCCACGCTGGAAAAAGTCATCGCGGCGCTCGGCGATCACGCGGACACACCGAACTTCGAACAGCTCAGTGACGCCATCGACTCGGTCCAAGGCGAAGGTGCTTCGATCGACGGCGTCGTCGCGGTCCTCGCGTTCGCGATCGTCGAAGAGTTTCCGGCGGCGCCTCACTGTCGCCGACTCTTCGAAGAACGAGCCGAATTCGCTCTGCCCGTACTACCGCAGGTCGCGGTCGCGTCCTCGCTGCTCACACCGAAAGAGACGGACCCCGAGATCAAAGAGCAACGGCGGCGCCGTCGCGAGGAGGAGAAGAAACGCAAACGGGGACCGACGTCACAGCGCCCACCGCGCCCGACGAAGTCCAAACCGTTGCCGAAAGCGACCGCGGCTTCAAAGGAGCCGCAACGTTCGGTGCAAGACGTCGTCGAAACCCGCCGACCGATGATCTTCACGCCGGCCGAACTCGACCGCTTCGATCCCGGGCACGCTCTCGCGGGCACGGTCGTCATCGTCGACGTCCCCTTCGACGCCACCGATCCCTCCGCTCCCGAACAGAAGTCGAAGGAACGCCCGGCCCTCGTCGTGGCGGCCAGTCCTGACGGGCTACTCGTGCGACCTGTTTACTCGAGTATCAGTCCCTCGAGGCACGTGTTGCAGGCGTGGCGTCGACTCGGACTCGATCACGTCTGCTACCTCGACGACACGCGTGTCGCACTGAGCGTCGCCCCTAGTGAGTCACTGGAGCGCGTGGGTCGACTAACCGATCTCGAGTGGAACGCCCAACTCTGACCTGGCGCACGAGGAGAACCGCGCCGGCGAGCGCGAGCACGACGCCCGCGATCTGAACTCCGAGTGAACCGCTGTGGGACTCCTGGCCGAGCAGCAGACGTTCGTCGGTCGAGCGCACGAGACCCCAAACGATCATCGCGACGCCGGTGATGACACCGACGTGCCGGTGAGGGCGACGGTGCTCGATCGCGATCAGCGCGAGCCACAAGAGTGCGTCTTCCGCGCCCTGGATGAGTGGCACGGGCACGCGCCTGCCGACTTGACCGGCGTAGTGGATGCCGAACCATTGATGCGTCAGGTGTCCTCCGCCGTTCACCATGAACTGGGGACCGAGTACGCGTCCGAGCGCCCAGCCGGCGATCAACGCCGGCACGAGCGCATCGGTGAAACGCGCCAATGAACTCTCGGGCCACCATCGACGTTGTAAAAAGAGGCCGACGGGCAGTGCCAGAGCGATGCCCCCGAAGCTCGCGAGACCGCCCTGCCAGACGGCGATCCAGCGTGCGGGGTGATCGGAGTAGTAGCCCCAGTTGGTCGCGATGTTGGCGAGGCGAGCCCCGAGGAGACCGGCGATGATGAGGGCGAAGGCGAATTTGCCGAAGGGCGCGACGTCGAACTCGGCGCGTGCGAGTCGTCGTCGTGCGTAGAGAAAGCAGACGTAGGCCGCGATAGCGAGACCGAAGCCGTAGGTGTGAAAGACGAGGGGGCCGAGATGAAACGAAGTGGGAACGCCCGACACGGCTAGCCCCGCGGGCGACCGAGACCGAAGAATCCGTAGCCGAGTCGGACCGGGACGACGTGCACTCGCGTGCCCGTCATCTCGGCCTCGATCATCTTGCCGTCACCGACGTACATCGCGACGTGCTGGTCACCGTCGTAGCCGTAGAAGAGGAGGTCGCCGGGCTCGATGTCGACGAGCGGCACGCGCTCGGTGTCCTCATACATCGCACCGGAGTAGTGCGGGAAGTCGATGCCGGCCGCTTCATAGGCGAGCATGATCAACCCGGAGCAGTCGACGCCGGACCTGCTCGCGCCACCCCAGACGTACCACGTGCCGATGTACGACATAGCGGTGCGTATCGCGATATCGGCGCGCGAGTCCGGTGGGGGATTCGTGACGCCATCGGAGAGCGACTGCGCGTTGAACGACGTGACCTCTTTGGCCGACGCGGCGGCCTCGGCCTGGGCGATGTAGGTGGCGATGTTGCCCTTGACCTGGGCGAGCGCGTGGTTGAGCGACGATTGATAGACGTTCGCTGAGTGGAACGACTTGGCGGCCGCGCGCGTGAGACTCGCCGCGCGACCCACTTCAGAGGCCAGGAGGCTGCGCTCCTGAGTCAGTTCGATCTTGTAGTTCTTGAGGCTCGACAGGGTTGCGGCGACGTCGCCCTGGGCCAGCTGGTTGTAGACGTTGGTCGCGCCGATCTTCGAGGCGCTGTTGGAGAAGAGGGGATTGTTGCTCGCCGCCGACCCGTTGGTGACGTAGGCGAAGATCGCCTCGGCGCGTAACTGTGAGTCGCCCTTGGTGACATCCTTCTTGATTACTTTGACGTCGGCCTTGGTGTTGGTGATCTCGCTGGCGATCTTGTCCAGCTTGATCTTGGCGAGGTCGTACTTTTGACCCAGATAGTCGACGTGGGCGCTGATCCGATTGATCTGTTTCAGGAGTTGATTCGCACGAGCGCGGTCGGTGCCCAGTGTGGAGGCCGAAGCCAGATGCGAGGAGGAGGTCACAGTGCCAAGACACACTGCGACCACAGCCAGGATGGAGAACATCCACCGGAAGCGCCTGAGTTCCCTTGCTGGCCGTAGCGTCGGAGGCGCAAAGCGCACGACGTCAGTCACGGGACAAGGTTACTGGTTCGTTACGTTCCCGTGCAGGCTCGACTTCCGAAGAACTCCTCTAATACCTGATCAGCAGTGGTGAATGGGCTTCACATCGTCGGTAATTCCGAGGTGTCGTCGGACAGATTGGCGTCCGAGAATAGGCTCGGCGCATGTCGAATCGTTCGCGCGCGTTACCGCGCCGCTCCTGTCTGTCGACACCTGGTTCCTCGGAGCGCTTCCTCGCCAAGGCCCCGACGGCGACGGCGGACTTCTCGTTCCTCGACCTCGAGGACTCCGTCGCGCCGAACGAGAAGGTGAACGCGCGCGCCAAAGTCGCCGAGGCCATTCGCACCCTTGACTGGGATGACCGCGTGCTGTGCGTGCGCGTGAACGCCTGGGACACTCCCTGGACCTACGGCGACGTGATCGACG
>Ga0302140_10007101_pt1 | contig 14039 bp, 11 predicted proteins | sample I_Bog_E1_1_FD_202095 | JGI IMG/M metagenome (GOLD analysis project Ga0302140, IMG submission 202095) | Peat permafrost microbial communities from Stordalen Mire near Abisko, Sweden - I_Bog_E1_1 | ecosystem: Environmental > Terrestrial > Soil > Wetlands > Peat | place: Sweden: Abisko, Stordalen...
TTAAACAAAGAAGTAAGTAAAGCTCTCTTATATATATTGCGTATATAAAGTAATAGGCTAGTCGGAGGCTAAGTACGTGCTTAAGGCACGTGCACGAGCTAAAAGCTCGCCTTTTAAAAGCATATACTTAAGTAGGGTTTCTTAGGCTTTTACTATACCAGCTTAACTACATCTAACGAAAATGAGAATCTTCTGCTGCATTAAAAGAGAGCGGGGGCAGACTCTCACGCACGAGGGTGTACAGCAGACTCCGACCGAAGCACTAAAGACTGTAATTATACCTCGAATCCATGCCGACCACAGCTTCTCCCAGTCTGGCTGGACGACGGTCGCGCCAAATGCAGAACTAATAATGCGATATCAAGTTTTACTTGAATCGAGTAAAGCGTTCTTCGCCCTCCCAGGAACCGAGAAAGAGGCCTTCAAGACGAGACACGGAAGTGAAGAAGGCTGGAGCCTAGTAGAGGGAGAAAAGGAGTTTATTACAATCCGATCGCTGGATAGAGCTCCTCCGCATTTGAGAGACGCAGCCACGGCCTAGTATGTATGGCCATTGCGTCACTTTCAGAATTAACCCCTCCTCTCTTGGATATCTTGCAACCCCTCCTGATCCACCCCGTATGCAACTAATGCCGAGATAGCTGGAGGGAGGCCGGGGCACTCTTAAATCAGATACTCGGAAAAATTGCAGAGAGGTATGTAAACACATACCAGAGGACCATTCAGCGCAGGCTTTCTTGATTTGAAACGTACAATAACCGCTAAGAGCAACCTTTGCAGCCTAGGTCTTCCCAGTACTAGCCTTACGGTCTTCTCGGAGCCATGCATAGAATTGAAGCGGGATGCCACGCAGTCAATGCTTCGATTATTCCGTTACAACGTCCACGGAGAGCATTCTAAGATCGTAGCGGAAGGTATCTTATCCCTCACCAGCTTCAATTAGCATGGACCTCTAGCTTACATTCTCCTTCAGCACATAGGGACCTCGGGTTATTAAGCCTAGTAATAAGCAACAGACCTGGCTTGGAAGTTTGCGATCCCAATGTTCAACGGTGGTTTCCTCTGTAAGTACTTTTGCGTTGTATCAGGTCCGGAATGGATGATTTCTGACTACTGACCTGAATACCTGATAGCGAGAAAACGTACAATTCTCCTGTCCTGCTCGCGGGACGTCAACTCGAACGTCTGACAAATGACCGCTATCATTCCGGAGGTCATCGTGTTCGTTCATATCCAGATCCGACGCCAGATCAAGCTAGAGAAGGTCCTGAACCTGAAACATCATATCGCTATTCCGTGGTTTTTATCTTGCGTGCACACGCGCCGATCCCTGTAAACACCGATGAATTAACAACCCCAGTGACGGGAATATTCTCCAAACCGCTCAAAGGGGTCAAAGCAGGAGATCTGCTCAAGAATATCCAAGCCGCTCATTTTAACATTAATGCTGGGATCGAGGAGCGCGATGAGCAAAAGAGGAAGTTGGCTGAGAAGAAAAAAGACAAGGAAGTCAATGTGTAGAGAGAAGAGATCTATAATGGAATCACAAGCAGCTCCAAAACAACAAAGGTAGAGCACCCGGCCTGAAACGTATCGGGCCCCGAGAGGGGAGCTAGGCTTGAGGGGAAGTTGTTCAAACCACATACACGTACAACGGACACGGAAGCGCTCAAGCATAGCTCCATTAAGACGTGGGCAGCGTGAAACGAATAATTCAAAACTTATTGAATGTGCAGCTCAAAGCTTGAGTATACCCTATCTATTTCTAGGTGAAATGTCCATCTTTTCAAGTGCCTCTCCTGGAAGAAATTTTTTTTGACCAGACTCTGAACGAGGTCAAGCAGCCATGTCTGGCAGTTATGAACAGAGATGCGCGATTTTGCTATCTGGGAAACGGTTCAGCAATACAAAATTGGCACAAACGATATCGATGAACGTAGAGATATGCTTACTGGTTGTAGGGCAGATCTCAAACTAGGACCAGGAGCGGGCAGCGTAACTAAATGCTAGAAGTCAGCCACTCATCGGTGGGATTCAACCTTCCAATGAGAAACACGCGGAGAAAGAGGCCTTCCTGTGATATGAGTCTAAAATAGGGGCGTGGAAATGCAGAAATTTCAAGGAGCAGGGGAAGATCTGACTCCGATCCAACTTACGCGCAGTTTCCTCTAAGATGTCTGCTGGAATCGTGTTTGTGGAGAACATCCCATCTCCATGTACATCAATAACAACGCCGGTGTTCGAGTCGACTCAACAAAGAATGATTATAGACTTAGATCAATTATCTTTGGTAATGTTACAGTTTCTCTTGAATTCATGCACAAAGCCTCCACTTGCACTTCCCTGGACGTGAATAATCTTTCCCATATCTTGTTCCTTGCAAGATACATAGGGAATCTAGAGGGTTTAGTGAGCAGCGAAGAGAGGTAAGTGATATACCACAAGGTAGATCGGATGAGACGTCGCCATTCCACGAGTGGTGAAGTGATGTTTTGCTACAATACCTCGATGTTGTAGTTGTGTGGTCTCTTGTTAGAAGAAAAAGCCAGACGGGCTTTTGGTAGGCTTGGCAGTTAGGGCTTGTGTGGTTGCCAAGAACGACTGACAAAAGTGGCTTGACAGGTCCACGTGAAGGTACGCAAGAAGATCTGTTGTCTGTTCCTATCCACTCGCCAAACGAGGGGTTGACCAATGCCACGCCCACTTTGACCAAAAAGCAACCTTTTTGACTAATAAATCGCGTTAGGTCAACACATTAGGACTTTCACCAAAGGTCGTGTTTTTATGATTACGATTTATATAATAAACGCCGTCCCCTCCCCCTAATCGCGAGGAGCGCTGTGCTGAGAACGCTATATTGTGCCGAGACCCCTGGAGCACTATGCTAAGCGAGTGTCGTATGCTAAGAGAGTGCTATAGTTTAAGAAATTGCTGAGAATATGACCACTAACAGTGCTGTGCGAACGTGGAAAACCTTACCTTTGGTGAACGTCCTAATGTATTGGTCGAATGAGATTTATTAACCAATCTAGCGTTGTATTGGTCAAATTCCAATTTGGCGAGTAAAGCGGAACAGATCACGTGAATCAACGCAGCCACGTTGCCGGCTGTTCAGATATTTATGGATTTCATCATTGAGGACCAATTCCACACAAAATGCCTGTGATTTCCGGATCTACAGCAGGCGCAACAAAGGCACCCATTCTGTCCGGATCGGCTATTGGCGCAGCCCTACTCATAGGCCTCCAGTTTTCCTCCCGAATTCTGACTTTTGTCGTCAATCAAGTCCTCCTCCGTTACCTGTCTCCAGAGCTCCTCGGAATCTCCACCCAACTCGAACTGTATTCGATTACCGTCCTATTCTTCGCGAGAGAGAGCCTGCGTAATGCAGTCCAACGGCAAGACGATACGACAGATGAAGGCTCCAAGAGTTTAGACAAAAATCCCGTGGATGCGACTACCTCTGCAGGCCGGAGCCAGACAATTGTGAATCTTGCGTACATCTCAATTGGCCTGGGTGCGGTCTTCGCCCCTGGATTTGCGTGGCTGTATCTTCAAACCACCCCGGCTCAGAATCCTTCCGTCCTAGAGACGCCATACATGCGTGAGAGCCTATTCGTCTATGCCCTCGCAGCTATTGGGGAATTACTAGCTGAGCCCTGTTATGTCATTGCCCAGCAGAAAGCTAGGTTCGAAGTACGCGCAACAGCAGAATCAACCGCCACAGTGCTGAGATGCCTCGTGACATGCGGCTTTGCGATCTGGGCATCACGAAGCGGTATAGACATTGGGGTCCTGCCCTTTGCTTTAGGCCAGGGAGTATACGCTGTATCATTGACGCTTATCTACTACTGGAAATTTTGGAGCATAAGCTCCACGAGTCGGTTCTCTTTGATTCCCACTCGTATCTCGAGGTAGGTGTCTTCTGTCTACGCCTTGGCCATTTTGATTGATCCCTTCTAGTAATTCAACAATGTACATATTTTCTTACTTTTCGCAGCCACTCTTGTCGTTGAGTGGAACCTTCTTTGTTCAGTCAATCATCAAGCACTTCTTAACGCAAGGCGATACGCTAATCATTACTTCACTTGCTTCGCCCCGAGCGCAAGGCATGTACGCTCTTGCAAGTAACTATGGTGGATTAATCGCGCGACTGCTTCTTCAGCCGGTGGAGGAAGTGAGCCGCAATCATTTTGGCAAGGCTCTATCAGCAGTCAATGGAATTCCTTCCAAGGAAGCAATCTTGACTTGCCGGGATCAACTACTCCGGCTCTTGCGTGTATACGTCCTTTTGTCTATCTGTATCCTTGCTGTTGGGCCTACTACAGCGCCGCTCCTCCTCAAGGCGATTGCCGGGTCAAGGTGGTCATCTTCCGGAGCAGGGTCTGTCTTGTCAACCTACTGCTACTACATTCCGCTGCTCGCAATCAATGGGTTAACGGAGGCCTTTGTATCTTCCGTGGCAACGGAACCGGAACTCCACCGCCAAACCATATGGATGATCGGCTTCTCAGCGGCCTTTACTGGTGCAGCATTTACATCTCTGCAAGTACTACGCCTAGGGGCTGAGGGCCTCGTATGGGCTAATGGAGCCAATATGCTCTTTCGAATTATTTGGAGCGCAGCTTTTATACAAACCTATTTGAAACGATATGGTGCCGCACTCGAGCCCAAGCTCTTGATCCCCCAACCAATCACCATTGCGGCTGGAGTCGTGACATATGCGGTACTGGTGCAGCTGCATTCTACATTCAATGATGGAGTTCTGGATTACGTGAAAAGTGGAGTAGTTGCAGGTTTGTTTATCATTGTGCTGTAAGAATTCCTCATCTAGAAACTATTCATTATCTCTAGCTGACTGAAAAAAGCTGTTTCAGTGAGCGGGCATTTCTGCTCGAGTGCTTCCACACTTTTAAAGGTCTAAAGCAATGAATCATAACACGGATCTAGTCAAACTTGATCTTTTTGGCAGTCACTGTTCTATCCACATCCCTTGCGAATGCACCATACGCATCATGCTCCTTTCTCTTGACTGTGGTTCCGAATTTCAATAGCTCGTCTGGCACTGGCTGGTTCGCGGCTTTGAGAACATTAATCAATCTGTAAATGCGATTAGCGTAGGGTCCGAGAATGACCTGTTGGGCACATACGCTCCAGACTGAGGCTTGTCATGCTCGGTAAATAGAGTAATGGCCAGCCCCTCCTTTCCAGCCCTTCCGGTTCTGCCGATTCGGTGCACATAGTCTTCAACGGTAAGAGGAAATGCTACGAGCGTGGTCTTAGTGGGAGGTTGCAAACAACGTCCCCGTTACACGGGATGACTTACTGCAATTAATGACCAACTTAACAGAGGGGATATCTAGGCCTCTGGCTGCAACATCTGTTGCAACAAGTATTGGTGTGTTTCCCTGTTTGAATGCATCCAGACTCCTGGTCCTCTGCTCCTGGCTCAAGTCACCGTGAATTCCTGCTACACGGAACCCTTTGGACCTGATGAAGCCCTCAATCCTGGTTGCCTCCTTCTTATAAAGAGCAAAGACCAAAACCCGGTCATCTTTCTGGCCTCCACTCTGATATTGCTTGAGAAGCTGCAATAGTCGGTATTCCTTATTTCTTGGGTCAACGACTTCGACCCGTTGCACAATACGAGCATTGGCACGTAAATCCCCAGTCGGGTTGTCTCCAATGCTGAGCTTGACTGGATCGGACATGAAAGTTGCTGCTAGTGAGCGAACGGACTCCGGCCACGTCGCTGTGAACATGAGTGTTTGCCGTTCCCCGATGGGGGGAGTCGTGTTGATGATCTTGCGAATCTCCTCTTCGAAGCCCTTGTCAAGCATTCTATCAGCCTCATCAAGAACGACATATTTCGCCTTACTCAGATTCGCACAACCCTCGTTGATGAGATCATTCAAGCGACCTGGAGTAGCAACAACAATATCTGACGTCTTCAAGGATTTTCGCTGCTCGTCTTTGGGGACTCCGCCGTAGACACAGACGGCTCTCAATCTGGACACCTTCGCTAATTGCATGATTTGGTCATAGCTCTGCATAGCTAGCTCACGAGTTGGTGAAACGATGACCGCCCTTGCTCCTGTATTTCGCTGGTTTTCTGGCAGTGACAGTATACCGCGCACGCAAGGAACTGCAAAAGCCATAGTTTTCCCGGAGCCAGTCTCAGCAACACCAATTACATCCCTTCCAGCCAAAAGGAAGGGCCACGCCGCAGCCTGTATGGGAGTAGGAGCTTTGAAATGTTTGAAAGGAGCTTGCTGTGTAGGATCGGTGACGGGTAAGTACGAGAATTCGGTCAAAGGACGTAACACGGGAGACGAGGGTAAAGGATCTGTAATGGAGATGTAATTATCTGCCAGGAATTGATCGATGTTCGCTTGCGGAAGAGCGGTAAGGCTTGGATGCTCTGTGTACGGTATCGAAGTCTGTTGTACGGTCGTTGCTAGAGGCCGGGTTTGCAGAGTAGTGTCTCCAATGGCATGCCCATCTTTAGTTGATTTTTTAGATGCCTTCAATCTGGCCTTTTCCGCTTTCCTGGCAGCTTTCGTGGCGGCAGCATCGATGTTGCTTAAGGGATCCTCGGAGCTATCTGTGGCAGCCACGGCTTGCAGCTTTTTCAACTTCTTCAGACGCTTCCGCTCCTTGCGGGCAATGTCCGAGTCGATCTCATCGTTTTCGACAGGAGGTAGGGTTCTTTCTGTAGTTTGCCGGTCACCAATGTCCTTCCTTTCCTTGCGAACCTTTTTCGACACTGGGTTACTTTCTCGCATGGCTTGCTCTTCACCAGCTAAACCCGCATCTTCCACCTTCCGTTTCGCCATGCTGAGCAAGACTCGTACCGACCTTCGAAAAGTCTGATTCTGAGGGGTAATTACGACGGTGTGGTCCGTTGGCTGTGCTTGGATGTCGTCGGATCAAAAGTTTTTCGAGAAAAGAAAATGTACGACGATAAGGAGCACTTGCCGTTATCAGCCTGTGGCGCTAGTGCGGGATGTCACGAAACGCAATTATTACACTTTCAAACTGCTACGTAACCATGTACTAGAAAAGATCCATCAATCTTGCGCTTCATTGGTTTTGTATTCTCCAGTGTTATATTCGCTGCTCGTTGTGTTGTACAAGCTATTGTGTGGCCAATTTTGAAACTCGTACTACTCCTCCGGTTCACCATTTTGTCCCCCAAACACCGTCATCTCTGTGCCATTCATCATCGGCTATGTACTCGAAGGACGACCAAATTTGTAAATAGTTTCTGCAACAAGTGTAGTCCACGCATATGCCATTTGAACCTATCGCCTCCCACCCACAGAATTCCACGCTCAGGCTGTAGCAGTCTGAGATGAAGATGGCTCCATCACTGTCTCGACATCAATCTTTGGTATACTAGCTCCAGTTCCACCTAAGTCAGTGGCTCGAGCGCTTGGATTTTTGGTGTAATAATTGGAGATGGCGGACTTGATAGCATCTTCTGCAAGCATAGAGCAATGCACTGCTTAAGTCAGCAACATATTTCTTCAAAGCAGCTCAAGAAAACATACGCTTGACAGGTGGTAGGCAAAGTTCTTTTGCGATTTCCGTATTCCGCACCCGGCCAGCTTCCTCCAGCGTCATTCCTCGCACAAGCTCGGTCAAGTAGGATGAAGAGGCGATTGCTGAGCCGCAACCAAAAGTCTTGAACTTCACATCTGAGATGGTGTTGTTGGATGGATCAACCCTGATTTGCAATTTCATCACGTCGCCGCATGCCGGAGCACCGACGAGACCAGTTCCCACATCCGTATCCGTTTTTGACATGCTGCCTACATTGCGAGGGCGAGAGTAATGATCGAGGACCTTCTCGTGATACTGCCGCCGGTTTACAACTGCGAGGGGTGATGTGATGCGTGCGGATACAGGTCTTGCGGTAACTCGGCTTGACGCCGATAACGCTCTGCTGGCAACGCGGCCAGCGATCGAGGCGCTTCGAAACATGGTGATAGTTTGAATATGTATTGAAGGTGCAGGGTGCGAGGCGGTGATTGAAAGAAGGAAACACGTTGAGGTTGTTGGGCTGTTTCAATTCGGCGTTGTTGTTGGCAGAGGATGGAGGAGAGGAGTATGACGGTCGGATCTGATAAAAGAGCAATCAGATGAAGCTAGTGGCGAAAACCTCACGTGACAGCCGCGTCTACCTACCTACCTACCGCGTTTGTTTCAAATTGACCTTTATCGCAACGCCATATTCTGCTCTGCAACGGCCAAACATTCAGATATGGCTTGTAAGCATGTGAACGCAGCTGGTACGTCTTCAACTAATGTTTTATTCCCCTGTGTATTTCCTGTGAAGAGCCCAAGTGCCAGTCAACCACCAGGCTGCATCCTTCTCAGACGAATCTCACAAGGCTTGGAGACTACGCGTGGTTTTCCCCGACTCATGTAGACACACTTTGTGCCTATGACCAAGCATTTGCCTGCCCTTCAACGCTGACTAGACCTTCAGAGCTGCGCCCACCTGGTCCGTCACAATCGGTCTACAGAGAGGACTGTACTCAGTGCTTCGACTCAATAGTAAGTTCCGCATACTACCACGAACCTCACAAAAGCTCATCTTTCGTGATCTTTCCCTCAAACACTCCAAAGCATACGTTTACTAGAATCTACAGGATGACTCTACCGGTTTAGACGTCTGCCTCTACTGCTTCAACGGTGGTTGCACAGGAGACAGGAAGCATTCCCACCTTCATTATGCCATCAAGAGCCACCCTTTAGTCCTGAATATCCAGCGTGCTCGACGAGTTGTTGTACGCGATGAGCCACCTCAGAAGATAACAAAGATCGCAATTCCAGCGGAAACGGAAGCGGACAGATACAACTTCGAGACAACTGTCAGATGCTACGAATGTAACGTTGACAATGTAGACAAAGCAATGGGAAAGCTCGGCGCGGTTGTAGAAGGAGTGATGAAAGCAAACACCTTTTCTAGGCAAGAGGAGGTCAAGGCGTGGGAGCAAGTCTACACCTCTTGTGAACACATTCTGACCCTCCAGCAAGAAGCGCCAAGGCAGATCCAGTCGCAAGACCTTGGTCACTGTTCTCTCTGTGAGTTGCAGGAGAACCTTTGGCTATGCTTACAGTGTGGCAATCTTGGCTGTGGCCGTGCACAATTCGGAGGGCTTCGTGGACATTCCCATGGGCTGGAACACAAGAACACTACTGGGCATGCTGTTGCTGTGAAGTTGGGGTCAATCACGCGGGAGGGGACGGCAGATGTTTACTGCTACGAGTGTGACGAAGAACGGATTGACAATGATCTCGGCCGACATCTGGCTCATTGGGGAATCATCCTCGCGGAGCGCCAGAAGACGGAGAAGAGCTTGACAGAAATGAGCGTGGACGAAAACATGCGTTGGGAGTTCTCAATGACTGATGAAAACGGTCATGAATTCCAGAAGCTCTTCGGAGAAGGGTTCACCGGCCTGAAAAACCTGGGCAACAGCTGCTATCTGGCCAGTAGCCTGCAGTGTCTGTTTGATCTGGCCCAATTCAAAGAGCGGTATTATCTTCCTCAGGATGAACTGCCTATTGTTGAGGATCCCGCTCAGGACCTAGAGACTCAGCTGCGCAAACTGGGCGACGGTCTGCTTTCCGGCCGGTACTCTCATCCTGACCCAGATGTCCGCTTCTCCGAAAATTCAAATGAGATTGCCTACCAGCGAGGACTTGCACCAGCGATGCTGAAGGTGCTTATCGGAAAAGGACACGAAGAATTCTCGACAAACCGGCAACAAGATGCCTTTGAGCTGCTCTTGCATGTATTCAAATTGATTACTCGCTCACAACATAAGCCACCTTTGCAGGATCCAGTCCGTTCCTTCCGCTTTGTCATGGAGCAGCGTTTGCAATGTCTTAACTGCAAGCGAGTACGGTATCGAAGCGATGAACAAGATAATATTTCCATTCCAGTTCCACTGAGAAAGATAGCCAACCCAGAGACTGGAGCTGAGAAGGCTGGCGACACTGCTAAAGTGGATGAGTACGAAGCAGTGACTCTAAAGGAGTGCCTGGACAGCTTCACTGCCGAAGAAACCGTGGAACTAACATGTTCATCATGCGGGAGCAAGGATGGATTTTCGAAGCGATCGCTCTTTAAAACCTTCCCAGACGTGCTAGCGGTGAACGCTCGACGGTTTGTGATTGTCAATTGGGTACCTACTAAAGTCAACATCCCGGTTGTCGTTGGCGACGAACCCTTCCTTCTTGATGCATACAAGTCGCCTGGGCATCAGCCTTCAGAAGAACTTCTGCCCGAGGACATTACAGAAAACAAGCCCTCATTTGTGGCAAACGAAGGAGCGGTACAACAGCTGGAAGGTATGGGGTTTCCGCGGAATCGTTGTGAGAAAGCTCTTCATGCCACTGGAAATGCGAATGCAAATACGGCAATGGAATGGCTTTTTGCACACATGGAAGATCCTGACATTGATGCACCTCTTGAAACTCGCGCTGGAACCTCGACCAGTACTGCTGATCCGGAGAAGATTGAGATGCTCGGGGCGATGGGATTTGGCCCACCACAGGCACGCAAGGCCTTGAAGGAGACCGGTGGGGATGTGGAGCGTGCCGTTGAATGGCTTTTCAGCCACCCTGACGACCAAGGAGAGTTCGAAGAGGAAAACTCTGCAGACGCTGTGATGAACACTGCCAAGGAAGTTCCGGGAAGCAGTGAATTGCCGGCAAGCTTCCAGCTTCACTCGATCATCTGTCACAAGGGCGCGAGTATTCACGCTGGGTATGCTTTCACACGTGCCTATTGCTTCTTTCCGCCGCTGATTTATTGATAGACACTACGTTGCATTCATTAGAAAAGCTGTCTCTACCGAAGATACTCTAGCATGGGTTCTTTACAATGATGAAAAGGTCGTGAAGGCCTTAGATGTCGAGGAGATGAAGAAATTCGCCTACGTCTACTTCTTCAAAAGAATGTGATAGGGTGGTGGGTATTAAGAGCAACAATAATGTAGATCATTACACCGAGAGCTTGTCGGCGTTCAGCTCGACCTGCATAGGTAGACCAGGAAGGCAAAAGTGCAGTGGTGCAACGATTGTTGATGCATTGCATAATGTAATTGGCTCGTAGGGCTAATATATGATTTGTGGGCTCTCAATTGACCATTGGCTCCTCGGCAACATAGTGCAAGTAGGCTCCAAGCAACTTGATCCCCTCGATGTAGTTCTTCTTGTCAAGTTTCTCGTTGATCGAATGTGCCGCATCTGTAGAACTGCCCATGGGAAGAAGGAGTACATTCTTGCCAGTGGCTTGCTCAAATGTCAGAGTTACCGGGATACTGCCATAACACAATTAGCAAGATTCATGTTTTGTATAATGAAGGGGAGCAGACCTTCCACCCTCCCTAGTCAAATCAGGCTTCACACCCCACACTTTTTCTACTGCTTTGCTCGCAGCTGTGAAGTTCCAGTGCTTGGGACTCGCAACCCACCATTTACCTGCGTGTTGCAAGGTGCATTTGCAGGTATTCTTACTTCCGAGCTTCTTGAATTGCTCATCGATGTATTTGAATACAAGACGGTCAACATCTTCGGGCTCCATATTAGGCACTGTGCGGATCGAGAACTTTCCGATAACCTTGGCCGGGATGACAGTTTTTGCACCGGGTTGCGAGAAGGCTCCTTCAACACCATGCACAGAGAGGGAGGGATATCTCCAACGAGCCATCAGAGTACGCTCTTTATCTGGATGGATGGAGGTCTGACTACCAAGGGATTCGTAGAGGTTATCCATCGTGAAAGCAATATTGCCATACAACGACTTCTCCTCATCTGTCAGAGGAGCGACAAGTTCGGCCAGCCCCGGGATCTGGATTTTGCCGTCCGTATTGACCAAACTTGCCAGGATCCGCATCAAGTCTGTCATAGGTTCTTGGGCTGTGCCGCCAAAGACACCGCTGTGAAGGTCCTGGCCAGGTCCTGATATCTCCACTGAGTAGTAACTGCAACCACGAAGCCCATAGGTCAGGCAAGGCTTCTCCGTTCCAAGCCAGTAGTTGTCGGATATGCATACAGCGTCTGCATCAGCAAAGAACTTCTTCGCCTCCGCGTTTATGAAGTCGTCCAGACCCTCTGATCCATATTCCTCCATTCCCTCGAAGCACATCAGCAAGTTGACTGGAAAGTCGACGCCGGCTTTTTGATGTGCCTCAATCGCATTCAACCATCCTAACACGGGCCCTTTGTCATCCGTACTACCTCGGCCAAACATTCGTCCCTTGTCGTCGATGGTAAGTGCGAACGGCTCAGTGGCCCAGCCGTCCTCCATTCCCGCAGGCTGTACGTCGTAATGACCATATACCAAGATCGTGCGCTTCTTCTTATCATTACCATAGCGAGCAATGACGACAGGAGGAAGCTCTAGGTGTTCTTTTCCAGGCTGCTTTCCAAGCGGTCGTTGCTGGACCTCTGCGCCAAGAGCAGACAGCTCATCCGCTAGGAATTGCCCCATGCGGACGACATCTGGTCGTCGTTCTTCATCAGCAGAGACGGAGGGTATAGCTACGGCTTTTCGAAGTCGCTCGATGAAATGGCCGGAGAGAGAATCGACTTGCTTGAAGTAGCTAGCCAGTTCTGGTGCCATCTTAGAGCCTTGCCAGCGAGTGGTACAAGTCAGATGCGGTCGAAACGTAAATTGGGCTGAAATTTGAGGTGCTAGCGTTTCCGGAGACAATAGCGGGCGATACTTGCAATGGGTCAAGAATCTGAGATGGGTGGACGATCCCGTCGTTCGTGGGAGTCGGATTCTGGAAGCAAGGAGCATTGGAGCAGCAGCTCAAGTGGGATGTTTACCAGTCATTACCCCGCGGGAACTTAAGCGCAATCACGTGAAAGACGCCCCCACACCTACATGTAAATTGTAGCACCTCTGAAGCATGCATTGTTCGTCTCACTGAAGGGACCTCTCCCGAGCAGGACTTGCGGGTGGTCTGCCCTGCCCAAGTACAGTATTGACCATCTGTGGCTTCAGCCTTAATTTATCTGTGCCATTCATCGCTTTCTCCAGTTCTATCTTGCGGTGCACAGAAAATAAGGGGTCGTCTGCATTTAAAGTCTATCGGTTCTTGGCGAGCAAGTCGCGGTCTCTTTTCCAAGTCTGCCGCTCCCCCTTCCCTTCTTTTGTCCACACATTCATCAAGTTTGGAATAAACAGAGTTGTCATTATTCACGGTTCAAAATCTTACAAGGGAGTCAGGAAGTAGACTCATTGTGCTGTCTTGCTGTTCGTTGCCAGCCTTTCTCGAATATCGAAGCACACATTTGCAGAGCAAGTGCACACCGTATCATGCTTCGAGAGCGGGCAAAGAGGCGATGTTGTGTACCACATTTGGTATTCTACTATATTCGTCCTTCAAAGACAATGTCGAAATGAGGGTGCAAATTTGCCACCATCCACAAATAACCTCGAAAGTTATCTCTACTGTCAAGTCAAGCGCTAGTAATTTGACCACGTCAGCGACTTCTCCCTAGCCGAGCAACTGAACTTAGAAAGGGTTCTATTCCTGTTTGAGAGATGTGGCAACCACAACGTCTCAAAGACGGAATCTCACGTAAACCCGAGAGATCTCCAATGCATAAACAATAGTGCATCTTGAACCTCACAAAACTCAGAATGGGTGAAAGTCTGCCTTTCGACCGATGGCGGTCACCACAATGTTTTTCAAGAAACACCCATCTTCTAATTCGAACCAGATTTGCAACGTTGGATGGAAAAGTTCCATTCCACGGACGAGCAGTCTATTTTGAGACATGCACAGCCAGTGCTCCAGCCACACGAACGCCACAACCCTCTCCTGTGCGTTCACGACATTGGGCTGTGATCAGAGACAATGAATGGATGGACCCGAGATATGTCACTAAGCCCATCTCAGAATCAAACGCTGGGCCACAGCAGTGCTTGTGACTATTGATGAGAATAAATCCGCTGAGAGGGGAGAAATGGGAGGTGGTGTTGAAATGGGGGGGGGGGGGGGGGGACA